>LULK01000263.1_pt1 | contig 21937 bp, 27 predicted proteins | sample 728181 | NCBI WGS metagenome assembly LULK01 (sample SAMN03860291, study PRJNA289734) | marine metagenome | biome: seawater column; feature: ocean; material: water; isolation source: Red Sea water column Station 169 - depth 10m | place: Saudi Arabia: Red Sea | collected 2011-10-15 | depth 10 m | reverse complement strand
GCATGGCTTGGTTCATATTTTCTGAAGTAATGTTTTTTGCCGCTTTTTTTGGAGCTTTATTTTACGTAAGAACATTCGCAGTACCTTGGTTAGCTGGAGATGGAGCTAAGGGTGGAGCAATAACAGCAATTGAGTTATGGCCTGCATTTGAATCTTCTTGGCCTGTTATGACAACCCCAGATCAAGGAAATGAATATGATTTAGCTAAGAAAAGCATGGCATGGCCAGGCTGGAATCATGCTCTACAGTGGTTACCGCTTTGGAATACAATTGTGCTCCTAAGCTCTTCATGGACTGTTCATCTTGCTCATCTTGGTTTAAAAAAGGGAAACAGGAAAAAGTTTAATGCTTATCTCGGAGTGACTGTATTATTAGCACTGATTTTTGTTGGACTCCAGGCTCTGGAATATTATGAGGCGTACGCACATTATGGCCTTACATTGAACTCTGGTATCTATGGCTCAACCTTCTTTATGCTGACGGGTTTTCATGGCTTCCATGTAATGATGGGAGGCATCATGTTAGCTGTTATGCTTGCTAGATCAGTTTTTGCAGGTCATTTCGAACAACATGATCATTTTGGCTTCGAAGCTGCTTCTTGGTATTGGCATTTTGTTGATGTAGTTTGGCTGATGCTTTTTTTATTTGTCTATATTTTATAATTAAGAATCTTGCCAAGGAACGCTGTTACCCAGCTCGCCAGTGTAAAGACCAATCGCAATCAATATGATTAAAACTGTAGCAAAGAAAACTCTAAGGCCTAGCAGATAGACAGTTCTTTTTCTTCCAGTCTCACCCTTATCTACGAGCAGAAAAAAAAGACCACCAGCAAGAGAGAGAAGCAAAAGAGGTATTACGATATAAATTAAAGTGGTAATCATAATAAAATTTTAAAGCATATATACTTTTATAGATATGAAAAAAAATAAATTTAATCCAGGCGTAAGAATATCAATATTTTTTGTTTTTTTTGCTATTGTTTTTTTCTCGCTCGGACTTTGGCAGATTGAGAGAGGGCAATCGAAAACCGATCTTTTAAAAGAGTTTAAAAATAATACATTACAGGAACCTAACTATCTAACCGAGGCATCTAAGAAATGGGACAGAGTTTTTGTAGAAGGGAAATGGGATTCATCCCAGCAAATATTGATTGATAACGTTATTAATAGGGGTATAGCAGGTTATAAAGTTTTAACACCATTCAGGATTGCTGAAACTAACGAAGTTATTTTGATTGATCGAGGATGGATTAAAGGAAACAAATCTAGGGATGATCTTCCAAATGTTAATATGATTGAAGCCTTTGAAAAAGTTAGTGGAATTTTGGAGTATCCAGAACTTGGGCTAGTTTTGTCCGATGAACTTATTTCTGATGCTTGGCCAAAAGTATCGCAGACTAAAAACCTTGAAATTATCACAAAAGAATACAATGAAGAAATTTATCCTCTAATATTATTAGCGGACCCAACCAGTAAAAATAGTCTTGAATATATTAAAATTAACCCAACAAATATGACACCAGTAAAGCATTATGGATATTCAGCTCAGTGGTTTTTAATGTTTATAGTTCTATGTGTCATGTATGTATGGTTCGGATTTAAAAAAAATGAAAAGTAAGTTTTTCTTAGCAGTATTATTGTTAACGCCAATTTTGGTAGTTACATTTTCTACTTTATATTTTCTGATGGGAATGTCGCCAGAAGGTACAAAAAATAATGGAGTTTTTTTTAAGAGTTATTTTGATTTAAATAACTTTAAAAACGGTGAAGGAAAACAAGATTTATTAAAATTCGATGATGGTAAATGGATATTATCAGTTTATGTTACAGACATAGAGGCAAGCAAAGAATCTATATATTTAGCCAGACAACTAAATGTTGCATTAAATAGAGACATCAACAAATTAAAAAGAGTTATGTTTTATTCGAATAAATTGCTACAAGATGATCTTGAAGAAATTAAGTCGCTATATCCTCGCTTAGAAATTGTAGAAGATAGTAACGGAGTTTTACTAAATGTATTACAAAGAAACTCAATGCTGGACTTTAATTCCGAAAATCCAATATTTGTAATTGATCCGTATGGAAGGGCTGTGATGTATTTTTTGCCCGATACTGATCCCAAATTAATTCTTAAAGACCTAAAGGTGCTAATCTAATGAATCAAATAAAAAATCTTTCTTTAATAGGTATATTCATGGCTTTCGTTGTGATTGCTCTGGGAGCATGGACCAGACTGGTAGACGCTGGATTAGGTTGTCCAGATTGGCCTGGATGTTATGGCTTTGTATTTTGGCCAAATGATGAGGCAGAGATAGCTTTAGCAGAAAGTAGATTCCCTATGTTTCCATACGATATTAATAAAGCAATACCTGAACAAGTCCATAGATTATTTGCAGCATCACTTGGTTTATTAGCAATAATTTTGGTTTACCTATCTTTTAATAAAACAAATAATAAATCTATGCAAAGATGGTCAGCCTTTCTTTTATTGTTAATCTGTTGTCAGGGTTTATTCGGATACTTAACTGTAAGTCTCAAACTATTGCCGATAATTGTGACTATTCATCTGTTCGGTGGTTTTGCTACATTAACGCTTTTATATTTTATCTACTTGAAGTCTAGAAATTTTGAAATATTAAACCAAATGAATATATCAGGTCTCAAAACTATAGCTGCGATAGCTATGCTTGTATTAATTCTTCAGATATTTTTAGGGGTTTGGACGAGCACTAATTACGCATCATTAGCTTGTGCTGATTTTCCTACATGTCAAGGCAGCTATATACCTGAAATGGATTTCAAGAGTGGATTTAATCTAAATCAAGAAGTTGGACCTAATTATTTGTATGGGCTTCTTGATAATCCTGCAAGAGTAGCTATTCACTATTCACATAGAATATCAGCCCTGTTTGTTACATTAATATTTTTAATTTTAATGTCGAGATTATGGTTTTCAGATGCAGCACCTCTTGCATCAACATTAGGGATTCTATTGCTAACTCAAATAACTTTAGGAATTATTAATGTTGTTTACGTTCTGCCATTGTATGTAGCGATTGCTCATAATTTAGTTGCAGCATGTCTATTATTGGCAATGTTTACAGTTAATTATTTAGCTTGGAAAAAATGACACTCTTAAAAAGCTATTACGCTTTATGTAAACCAAATGTTGTTTATATGATGTTGATATGTGCTTTTGTTGGAATGTTGCTTGCTGAAGAAGCTGTATCTTCATTTTCTTATCTTTGTATTTCTTTGTTTGGTATTGCATTGTGTGCTTCATCTGCTGCAGCAATCAATCAAGTTATTGACAGAAAAACTGATGCATCAATGACCAGAACTGATCAAAGACCATTACCAAAAGGAGAGCTCTCTGTAATGCATGCTTCTATTTTTGCTATGACCATAGGTGTCATTGGAGCTTTGATTTTATTTTTTTATGTAAACACTTTAACAATGTTGTTAACCATTGGATCCCTCATAGGCTATGCATTTATTTATACGGTCTACCTTAAAAGAGCTACTCCACAAAATATTGTTATTGGTGGCCTCGCAGGAGCTGCGCCACCTTTACTTGGATGGTCATCTGTAACAAACACAATAGATCCATATGCCTTGTTGTTAGTTTTAATAATATTTGTTTGGACTCCTCCTCATTTTTGGGCTTTAGCAATTTATAGAAAAGATGAATATGCAAAGGAGTCAATTCCCATGATGCCAGTAACTCATGGAGTGTCTTTTACTAAGCTTCAAATAGTCTTATATACAATAATATTATTTATAGTTAGCGTCTTGCCATATATTGTTTTAATGTCAGGCGTTATATATTTAATTGCAGCATTAATTCTTAGCTCAGTTTTCTTATATTACTCATTGAAACTTTTTTATAGCGACAATGACGAGGATGCCATGAGAACTTTCCAATTCTCAATATATTATATTTTTTTAATTTTCTTGGCTTTACTTGCAGACCATTACATAATTATTGATTAATGACAGTTAAGAAAAATATTTTACTGATAGTAATATTTATTTTTGCTGTATTAACTTTATTTATTAATAAATTAACTTCACCAAGAGTTTTAAGCACAAATGAATTATTAATAAATGGCCTTTTTTTATACGAAGCCCCAAAAGAAATTTCTGACTTTACTTTTTTTTCCTCAAATAAGAAAGAATTCAGTAAATCAGATCTTCAAGGAAAGTGGACATTAATGTATTTTGGTTTTACAAAGTGTCCAGATGAATGCCCAACGACAATGTATCAAATATCAAAACTTATAAAAGTTCTCAGAGAAAAAAACTATCCTCTTGACGATAAGCAGTGGATTTTAGTTTCTATTGATCCCGAGAGGGATACTCCTGAACAGATTGATAAATATGCCAAAGGATTTGATGAGGCATTTGTGGGAATTGTTAACAACAGACCAATGTTATTGAGTCTAGCAACTCAGTTATCTGTTAATAATGTTATGCCAAGCTCAGATAAATCAGATCACTCTCATTTAGATAATCACGTTAACAATATCATTCTACTTAATCCAAATGGAGAGTTCGCTGGAATATTTAGGCCACCCTTTGACTTACCTAGACTTTCTTTGACGTATCAATCAATTACTAGTAAGTAATTAATTAAAGCTTCTTAAATAAAAGCGTCATTCTGTCGCTTTCACCAATATTAAGATATTTCTCTTTATCTTGTTCTTTCAATCTTAAAACTGGTGGTAAAGTCCATACGCCTCTTGGGTGATCTTTTGTATCTTTGGGATTTGCATTTATTTCAGATTTTGATATCAATGTAAATCCATGCTTTTGTGCAATATTAATTGCATATTCTTCTGTTACATAGCCTGTCTTTCTCATGTCCTCAAGACTCGTACCCGGATTAGCTCTATGCTCAACAACTCCAAGTATGCCATTTTGCTTAAGTGCCTTATGCGCATTTGAAAAAATTAGATCTATTTGAGGCCCAATCCAATTGTGAAGATTACGAAAAGTTAAGACAGCATCTACCGAACCTTCATCGGCTAATTTTGAGCTAAGATCAACAACTTTTACATTTTTATACATTGGATTTTGGTTAACTTTATTTTCAAAGTTGTTCCTCATTCTTATGTAGAAATCTCTATCAGAGTCCTTATCAAAATGTGCAGCAATAACTACTCCGGGACTATGAATATAGTTGGCAAGAATTTCAGTATACCAGCCACCACCTGGCGAAAGTTCTACGACTTTCATGTCTTGTTTAATTTCAAAAAAACTCAATGTTTCGTATGGATTTCTATACTTATCTCTTGAGACGTTTTTTGAACTACGATCTAGGCTATTAACAGCATTCTCTAGGCTATGAGCATGATTATAAGATGAGGATAAAACTGCTGAAGTAATAAAAAGCAGATAGTGTAAGTAAAATTTGTTAGTCTTCATATTATATTTTAATTATAACTTTTCCCTTTGCTTTTCTGTCCATTAGATGAGCAATTGCTAATGCACCATCATTTAAACTAAACGAATCAGATACCTCTGGATTAATTTTTCCTTCTGAATGAAGTTTAAAAAGCTCCTCAAAGTTGTTTCTATTTTCATCTGGATGCATTCCAACCCATGCCCCCCAGAAAACACCTACGATTTTCATACCCTTTAAAAGTGCAAGATTGATCGGTATTTTTGGGATCTCACCAGCAGCAAAACCTATAACGAGGTATCTACCGTCCCAAGCAGTTGCTCTTATGCATGGTTCTGAATAATTGTCTCCAATTGGATCATAGACGACATTAGCTCCCATACCTCCCGTCAATTCTTTAATTTTTGAAGAAAGTTCTTTTTGTTGATTCTTATCAAGCTTTCCACTTTCATATATGAAACCTTCGTCTGCACCATGTGCAATACATAAATCAATCTTGTCTTGTGTTGACGCAGCTGCGATAACTCTTGCCCCCATGGCTTTACCAAGCTCGACTGTTGCAAGTCCAACGCCTCCTGCAGCTCCTAGAACAAGTAAAGTTTCACCTTCTTTTAACTCAGCTCTTTGTTTTAAAGCATACAGTGAAGTTCCATAAGTCATCGGAAGAGCAGCAGCAGTTTCAAAATCCATAGTATCAGGTATTTTCATCACAGTATTTTCGTGAACAACAATTTTTTCTGCAAAAGCCCCTAGGCCTGTCATTGCAAAAACCCTATCTCCAACTTGAATATCTTTTACATCATCTCCGATGGCTAAGACTTCTCCTGCAGATTCGCCACCAGGTGTGAATGGTAATTCGGGTTGAAATTGATATAGGCCCTGTATCATCAGAACATCTGGAAAATTCACACTTGCAGCTTTGTTTTCAATTAGAACATGACCTGGAAGTAATTCTGGATCAGCTATTTCATTTACTTTTAGCTTGTCTGGTAATCCAAGCTCAACACATTGCAGCGCTTTCATAATTTCTCCTCAAAGATTAATATTATAGTTTTTTACGTATTCATTCATCTCTTCGCTTGAATTTTTTTGTAAGCTATTAAGTTTATCTATGGATAGTTCTGCTTCCATTTTTATGATTTCAGCATACTTGTCGTTGGCTTTTGTAAAAAATTCAACCACTTCTTTTGCTTTATTAAGACCATGTTCATGATAAGAGGTTTTTGGTAGTATGCCTCTTGAATAAGTTTTCACAAAATTAATAGCATCTATTAGGCTTTCACTATTTTCAAAGCAACATGCTAACTTAATTAAGTCAGAGTAAATTTTTTCTCTGGCATCACCCAAAGTTTCTTCGACAGAATTAATTGAAAGCTTTATTCCATAATCTCTTCCGTCGTAAACAGTTTTCTTATCGTTTTCATCAATTCTGATCTTTTCTTCATTAGAAATATCTTTGCTGGGACAAATTAGGCAATAAATTAAAATCATATCTAAAAATTTAATATGATTTTTAGAAATTCCAGTTGGCTCATTTGGATCGATATCAATACCTCTAATTTCCAGATACTCTATGCCAAATTTCTTAAGTTGATTATAAGGCCTCAGGTTTTCCTCTGAGGCTCTTTTTGGCCTTATCGAATCATAGTATTCATTTTCAATTTGTATAATTCCATCTGATATTTGATGAAATTCACCATCATTATCTATTAATCCTTTATTTTGAAAATCAGGATAAGGGTCAGTGATTGCACTTCTTATTTTCCTAAGAAATTCTTCTAGAGAGTTATATTTGATATTTAAATTCTTTTGAGCATCACTAACGTAACCTATATCACTCATTCTTAATGATGTTGCGTTTTTTTGATACATGTCGTTGTTAGATAGCTTTGACAGATTATTAAATCTGCCATTTACAAAAGACTTATCAACTACATTTGTTTGTCCAAATTCGCTCAATACAAACCAAAAAATTCTTTTGAAATTTCTTATTAATCCAAGGTATATCTCATCATAATCTTCCTGTGAATTATTTAGGCTTAATTTTGATAATGATTCGTTATTAATTGAGAAGTTATAGTGCATTCCAGAAACACACTGCATAGTCGAGCCATACCTGACCTTAAGTCCTTTTCTATAAACATGTTTAAGCAAGCCAGTATTGCTTTGATGATAATATCCTAGATTGATTTTTGATTCGTCTTTAATATGCGGTGGCATCGATAATGGCCACACTGTTTCATCTTCATTTATGTTATCTATAACAAAAATATGAAGACTGGTTAAAAATGCATGTAGCTCATCAATGTCATCAAAAGTTGGAGTAACTAATTCTAGCTGAGCTTCAGCAAAATCTGTTGTAATAAATTTATTGGTAAGTGCCGATCCAAGCGACTGAGGGTGCTCTCGTTCTGAGATATCACCTTTACGGTTAACTCTAAAAAATTCTTTCTCAATACCTCTATTAATGACTAAGTCATTAAAGAAATTCAGTTCACTTAATTCTTTGAGCCTTTTTTCTAAAAAATCATTATTCATTAAATCCAGGACCAGCTGAAACTATATCAGGATTTACATTAAATTTTTTAAAATTTTCTTGGAATTTATAAATAAGATCTTTTAAGTATTTTTGATACTCTTCATTGTCTTCCCAAGTTTTTTCTGGTGTAAGCAGGATAGATTCAACACCTTCTATTTCTAGAGGCACTTCTAGATTTAATCCAGGTATCATCTGTGTTTCTACATTATCCAATTCACCATCTTGGATGGCATTAACTATTCGTCTTGTAACAGGAATATCAAACCTTGAACCTTTACCATAAGGTCCTCCTGTCCAACCTGTATTAACCAGAAAGACTTTTGATCCATAACCTTCAATTCTTTTCATAAGCAAATCTGCATATACATCTGCTGGTCTAGGAAAAAATGGTGCGCCAAAACAAGTTGAGAATGTTGACGCTATATCAGATGTAGAACCCATTTCTGTAGATCCAACTTTTGCTGTATAACCACTGAGAAAGTGATAAGCTGCTGCTTCTTTGGACAATATTGAAACCGGTGGAATAAGGCCTGTTAAATCACATGTAAGAAAAATTACAGTTTTGGGTTCCCCAGCTGCATTTGCTTCAACTGCATTTTCAATATGGGATCTTGGATAACAGCACCTGCCATTTTCTGACAGTGAAGTGTTTGAATAATCAGGTTCATTATTATTTAAAAAAACATTTTCAATAACACTTCCATGTTTTATAGCATTGAAGATTACTGGTTCATTTTCCTCAGAAAGATTAATTGTTTTTGCATAACAACCTCCTTCAAAATTAAAAACTGATCCAGGGCTCCAACCATGTTCATCATCACCGATAAGAGAACATTTAGGGTCTGCTGACAAGGTAGTTTTACCAGTGCCAGATAATCCAAAAAACAATGCAACATTTCCATTTTTATTAACGTTCGCAGAGCAGTGCATAGGTAAAACATTTTTTTCAGGCAATAAAAAATTTTGAACAGAGAACATCGATTTCTTCATTTCACCTGCGTATTTCATGCCAGCAATAATTACTTTTCTTTGAGCAAAATTTATTACAACACAACTTTCAGAATTTGTACCATCAGACTCAGGATCACATTGAAAGTTTGCTGCTGATAAAATTTCCCATTCTTTTTTGTTATTTGGATTATAGTTTTCTGAACAAACGAAAATCAGTCTTGCAAAAAATGAATGCCACGCAGTTTCAGTTGTAACTCGAACAGGTAAATAGTGCTCTGAATGAGATCCAACATGAACTCTTGAAACGTATCTATCTTTTTCAGCAAGGTATGTTTCAACTTTGTCCCATAAAGAATTAAAGTTATCTTCCTCAAAAGGAATATTTACATCACCCCAATCAATTAGATTGCTTGATCCAGGTTCCTTAACAATAAATCTATCATTAGGGCTTCTTCCTGTTCTTTCACCAGTTTCGGTCGAAAAAGCTCCATTATTTGCTATTACTCCTTCACCATTATTAACAGCTGCGGTTATTAATTCTTCGTTTGTAAGCTCAAGTGCTTCTAAGGTTTGAGATGAAGTGTCCATGTTTACTAACAAATATTATAGGTACTTGGGGGGAATAATTATATATGTAGAGGTGATAATTATGTACCTATAATATTAGCCTTGTTAGCAATAATTCGAATTACTATGTAGTGAAGTAAAATATAACAGTGTTAGAAAGTCAATTATTTCGTTAAATACTGTATTTTAGGCTTTTTCTGCCATGATTTTATGTAGTTTTACTACATATTTTGGTAAAAAATGGCTTTATAATACTTTTTTTAAACTCAAAATAAAGTAAAACACAAAGAAAACAAGCCCCCATTCTGCAAAATTTAAGATAAAACGCATACCATCCTCTGCGCAGCTTGGGCCACCAGCAAGAGTTCTTGTTATCGCCTCGATTAAACCAAAATAATCAACCATAGTATGAAAAGGCATTCCGCATCCTGATAAAGATGATAATTCTTCAACTGTTAAGTTTTGAATATAAATTTGCTTTGAAGTTATAAAAATACCTAAACTGGATGAAAGAATCATTAGCAAGTAACTAAATTTAGATTTAAGCAGATAGCTTATTAATGAAGTTAAAATGATTAAACCAAACGCATACCTTGTAAGTATGCACATTGCACAAGCTTGTAAAAAGAATACTTTATCAAGAATATAGGCTAGAACAATTACTAGCGATGCAAACATTGCTGAGGCTATTTCAAAATAGTTTTGATAAACTTCTTTAATAAGATTTAACATTTTTATTAATTATAAAAAAACAACAGCAATAATACACTAAATTAATTTTTACAATGAAAGACAGAATTTTTGTAATAGACGGCTCTTCATACCTTTATAGAGCTTATCATGCCATGCCTCCTTTAAGCACCTCAAAAGGTCAGCCAACAGGAGCAGTAAAAGGCGTTACGAATATGTTAATGAATCTCAAGAAAGATAGCGAAGGCTCTCCAATAATCGTAGTTTTTGATGCAAAAGGCAAGACATTTAGAAACGATATTTATTCAGAATATAAAGCAAATAGGCCACCTATGCCGGATGAACTTCGTCTTCAGCTACAGCCAGTAAAATCAATTTGTAAGGCCATTGGATTTCCTCTCATAGAAATTGAAGGTGTTGAAGCAGATGATGTTATAGCAACAATTACCAAAATGGCAAAAGATGCTAAATACAAATGTGTTGTTTCTTCTCTAGATAAAGATCTTATGCAATTGGTTGAAGATCCTGATACAACATTAATGAATACTATGAAGCATGAGATATTTAATGAAGACAAGGTATTTGAAAAGTTTGGAGTGAAGCCAAGTCAAATCAGAGATATGCTTGCCTTAGTGGGTGATTCGTCTGACAACATTCCTGGCGTTCCAAAGGTTGGTCAAAAAACTGCTGCTAAGTGGTTAAACGAATATGGCAACCTTGAGGGAATTATCAGCAACGCCGATTCAATTAAAGGAGTTGTAGGAGATAATCTTAGAAATAGTTTAGATGATCTCGATAGAAATATTGAATTAGTTTCTCTTAAAGAAGATGTTGACTTGAATCTTAAATTTGAAGATTTATTAATTTTCAATCCTGATGAAGAAGAGCTTGAAAAGATTTTTAATGAATTAGAATTTGCTGCGATAAATAATAATAAAGATGAGAAGTCACCAAAGAAGCTTGGCAAATATAAAACAGTTCTTGATAAAAAAGATCTTGATGATTGGATAAAAAAAATTAAAAATTCAAAAGCCTTTGCTATTGATACTGAAACTGACTCGGTTGACACTGTTACTGCTAACCTTCTTGGCATTTCAATATCAGTAAATGAAAATGAAGGTTGCTATATCCCCCTAGGCCATACCTATGAAGATTGTCCAAAACAATTATCAATGGACTATGTAATCAAAACTTTAGGCAGTGTCATAGAGGAAAACCAAAACAAAGCAGTAGGACAAAATTTAAAATTTGATATACCCATACTATCAAGACATGGAATTAATATTACGAATTTTTTAGCAGATACGATGCTGATGTCCTATGTTTTAAATAGTACAGCAACTCGACATGGCATGGATAGACTTGCTGAATATTATTTAAATTATACGACTACAAAATATACCGACGTGACAGGAACTGCTTCAAAACAAATAAGTTTTGCAGAAGTAAAACTAGATGTTGCTACCAATTATGCCGCTGAGGATGCTGACATAACTTTACGTCTTTTTAATGTTTTTTCCCCACTGCTAAAAGATAAACCTGTTCAAAAAAAGCTTCTCGAGGATCTTGAGTATCCATTAGTCCATGTTCTAGCAAGAGTTGAACAAAATGGAGCAAAAATTGATAAGAAAAAACTAGCCAATCATTCTCAAGAGTTGAGTGAAAAAATTGATGAATTATCTAAGCAGGCATTTAAGATTGCAGGAGAAGAGTTCAATTTAGACTCTCCAAAACAGCTTTTAGAAATATTGTATGAAAAGCAAGGATTGCCAGTTCTCAAAAAGACACCCAAAGGCCAGCCTTCAACAAACGAGGATACACTTCAGAGATTATCAGAAGAATATGAGCTTCCAAGGATAATTCTTCAATATAGAACACTTGCAAAGTTAAAATCTACTTATACAGACAGTTTAATTAACATTGAAAACCCTAAGACCAAAAGAATTCATACTTCATATCAACAGGCTGTCACTTCAACAGGCAGACTCTCATCCACAGAACCCAATCTTCAAAATATTCCAATTAAAACTGCTGAAGGACGCAGAATAAGAGAAGCTTTTGTCCCTGAAAAAGGAAATGTTCTTATCTCTGCAGACTATTCTCAAATTGAATTAAGAATAATGGCTCATTTATCAAAAGATAAAAATTTAACTTATGCCTTTAACAATAATGTTGATGTTCATTCGTCAACTGCTGCTGAAGTTTTTGGTGTGTCAATTGACAATGTAAGCCAAGACCAAAGAAGAAGCGCCAAAGCTATTAACTTTGGATTAATGTATGGAATGTCCGCTTTTGGTTTAACAAGACAGTTAGGTATTCCAAGAGGGGAAGCTCAGGAATATTTAGATACTTATTTTGCAAGATATACAGGCGTTAGAGATTATATGAATAATATTAAAGCTCAAGCAAAAGAGGATAAATTTGTAGAGACAATCATGGGAAGACGTCTTTATTTAAATGAAATTAATGCAGCAAATGGTTTAAGACGACAAGCTGCAGAAAGAGCTGCAATTAATGCTCCTCTTCAAGGATCAGCAGCAGACATAATTAAAAAAGCAATGCTCGACATTGATGAACTAATACTAAATGAGCTGTCAGAAGTCCAAATGATAATGCAGGTTCATGATGAATTAGTTTTTGAGTGTCCAAAAAGTAAAGCTGATGCAGTCATGGAAAAGATGAAAGATACCATGGAAAAAACCGTAGAGTTAAATATTCCTTTGATAGCTGAGGCAGCAATTGGGTCAAACTGGAATGAAGCCCATTAGAGCTTTTTTATAGCCATCTCCTCACATTGCATACATAATCTTTCCATTCTTGATCGAAAAGTTTTTCCATGGCAGATTCTTCAGGCTTAATTTGAAATATTGTTATAAATAACATAAACAAGCCGGTCAAAATCAAACCACCTATTAAATTAAATTTTAAAGTCAAACCAAGTAATATGAATGACATTCCTAAATACATTGGGTTTCTAGAGTATTTAAAAATTCCAGTTACAACTAGAGAGGAAGCTTTTTCTATTGAAATTGGATTAACGGTGGTTTCATGGTTCTTAAATGAAATTATTGCTGTTACTAGAACAGATATTCCAACTATAAAGGAAATAATACTCAACGAGCTTAGTATAGAAAAACTAAATTCAGGAAAGAATGACTTTGATAAGTAAATACAAAGCCCAAAGAATAAAGTTACGATTGGAGGTGGTATTTTATTATTCATGCTATTTCTTGATACTGTCAACGAAATCCTGGGCTACTTGCTTTTCTATACCAGATGAAAAGAAATGACCCCCAGAATATTTTTTAACTATTGGATTATTGTAGCTTTTAATGGCCTCTTCAACTAGTTTCGAATCTATTTCCAAATCATCTTCAGCATACGCAAAATAGCTTGGGATAGAATAACTCCCGATAATATTATGATCGTTAAGCCTATTTCCCATAGCATTCCCTAAAAAGAATTTTTTAAAAAATCTCTCAGTTCCTTTAACCTCAAACTGACCAACATAATGATCTAATAGCTTTTCACTCATCAAATCCTCATATTCTTCAATTCTTTTTAAGACATTTGGAACCAAAAGTACTCTAGATAATAAGTCGCCGTATAAAGGTATTTTTACTATTGATAATAGTGGAACATTTGCAGAGTTGATAAGTGGAACTTGGTAACCTATAAAGCTAACGTTTTCTAGGTTATTTGAAGCGTATTTAGCTGCAACTGCAGCACCAAAAGATACACCATAAAGTATTACGTTTTCAGCTTCACAATGCTCAATCAACTCTTTAAGTTGCTTTTCCATCAGCTCAATACTTATATGAGTATCAACTCTATCCGAGAAGCCTCTGCCATATTGATCATAAGTTATAACTCTATAATTATTTTCAAGAAAGACATTTACATATTCCTCGTATGCAAGAGATCCAAAAGTAGCTCCATGAACAAGAACAATAACTCTGTTGTTTTTATCTCCGAGATCTTTATAAGAAGTCACACCTTCAGTTAATTTAAGTTCTTGATAGCCAGAATTTAATCTAAATTCATTTATGTCAACATTCTCTCTATCAAGGGAAAAATATAAAAAGATTGGGATAAATAAAAATATAAAAAGAAGACTGAGAACTTTTTTCATTAATTAATATTTCGTTCTATCGCTCAATTGGAGTGTATTGTAATTCTTCTGGAAGAAGAATCTTTATGCCATGTTCTTCTCTTAAATCAGATATTTTCATTTTTAGATATTTCTCAGGCATCTTAAAAGGCCATTTTTTCTTCATTTTAAGGGCTCTAAAAATAACCTTTCTTTTGATCCCTCCAAGTTTCCAAAAAATTTTTAAAAAGCCTAAAATACCAAATTCTTTATATAAATCTTTATAAAGTTGTTTTATTTGAGGAAGACTTTGATATCCCCAAATATATTTCAATTGCCATTTACTTCCCCATACAACCCAACTATCAAGAATTGATTCTTGCTCAATAGAGATATCAAGACCAAATATGACATGAGTACAATCATGATCTCTTAGAAGCGTTCCGGAGTCATTATCATCTTTAAAAACTTCAGTCGTATCAGGAAAAGATCTGTAATAGCATTCCAAACCTTCTTCCAAGGTTAAATCACAGTCTTGCTTTTGGTATTCCAACATTATGCTAAAAATTTTAGCATTTCTTTTGAAAGCTTATCAAAGCCAGTAATATTCTTCGATGAAACAGCCATTGGATTTGAACTAGGGATTTTTTCTTTAACAAAATTTATGGCTTTAGAAATGTTGTTATTTGATAATTTATCACTTTTGGTAAGCACTGGAATACATGGAACATCAAAATCTTTGCATAAATGAATCATCTCCCAATCACTCTCTTTTAAAGGATGACGAATATCCATAAAAATAATTACTGCAACTAAAGCTTTTCTTTTTTGAAAGTACTGTCCTAATAAGGATCCCCAATCTTTCTTTTTTGATCTGCTTGATTTTGCAAATCCATAACCAGGTAGATCTAATAACATCAAATCATCATTAACTCTAAAAAAGTTTATTTCTGTGGTTCTGCCAGGAGTTTTGCTTATTCTTGCCAATTTTTTATTTTCAGTAAGAGCATTTAGAGCACTAGACTTGCCTGCATTCGATCTTCCTGCAAGCAAAATTTCATTGCCAATATCTTTTGGTAGCTTTTTATAATCTGTTACACCAAAAACAAACTCGGTATTTTTAAAAAGGTTTTTCATTTAAACGTTTATATCATATCAACCTATGTTTATAATACACATCAACAATACACACTTATATTTTCTATGAAATATTTTTTAATATTTTTTATATTTTTAGGCTCTATTAATTTTTTATTTGCAGCTGAAGAAAGCTCAAAAAAAATAGAATTGCCTGATAATTTTGTTTCAGGAGATTCTGAAAGAGGATCACAATTAGTTGAATCATGTTCTGCATGTCATGGAACAGATGGAAATAGTATAAGTAGTGATTGGCCTAAACTAGCTGGCCAAAACCAAAAGTATCTATATGAACAATTACAGTATTTTAAAGACGGCGTCAGAATGAATGCGCTCATGATGTCAGTAACCCCATACCTTCAGACTTTAGATAATGAAGATCTTCTTGATATTGCTGCATTTTATTCGAATTATGAAACTTCAGTTGGACAAGCCAAGAATGATGAAGAATTACTTAATATTGGCACACAATTATATAGGTTTGGTAACATGAAAAAAGGTATACCTGCATGCACTTCTTGTCATGCGGTTTATGGTCAGGGGAATAGCTTGGCCGGTTTTCCAGCAGTTGCGGGACAACAGATCGGATACTTAACTTCAACGCTTAAAGCTTACAGATCAAAAGAAAGAAACACGGGCGAATTATCAGAAATGATGCAATCTATTGCACAAAATCTATCTGATGATGAAATAGACGCTTTAGCAAACTATATGCATGGGTTATATCAATGAAGATACTATTTAATAATAAACTAGGATTAATTTTTATTCTTTTATTTTCTTTATCTGTTAAAGCTGAATTTAGACTTGGGGTAGACTATACGATGGTTAGCAACCCGATGCCTGTCAAACAAGATGGTGTTGTAGAAGTGATGGAATCATTTTGGTATGGATGCAATGCATGTTATTCATTTGAACCATCAATTAATGCATGGGCTGCGGAACAAGATTCAGATGTGAAACTCGTAAAGATGCCTATTACATGGTCTGGTATTCACCAATTACATGCAGCTTTATATTACACGATAGAATCTTTGAAACTCGATCCCTCAACACACTCAGCAGTATTTGTGACAATTCATAAGGAAGGAAATTTTTTACAAAGCCCCGCAAAAATTCAGGAATTTCTCGAGAAATTTGGAGTTGCACCAGAGCTTACATCACAATATTTGAATTCTTTCACTGTCAAGCAAAGAGTTAATAGAGGAATAAAATATGCCAAACAATTAAAGATTGATGGAGTGCCAACAATAATTGTTGACGGAAAATATGTTGTTCAATCAAAAGGCTCTTTTGGAAGGATGCTTGAGGTTGTTGACTATTTAGTTGAACTTCAAAAACCTGTTAGTTGAAAATTATGAATAAGAAAAAATTACTGTTTATCATTCCTCTATGTTTTTTAGTTCTTTTTAATGGCAAAAAATATGATGAAGCTGTCAAAGAAAGGGTAGGTGAAGGAGGCCAAATGATTTTTGAGCCTGCAGTCATAAAAGTTTCAAAGGGAGATACAATTCATTTTAAAGCTACTGATATGTCTCATAATTCTGTTTCTGTTGATGGAATGGTTCCTAGCGGTGCAGCGCCATGGGCAGGACAACTTAATCAAGACATAAGTGTTACATTCGATACTGAAGGTGTTTATGTTTATCAATGCGATCCGCACGTAATGATGGCAATGATTGGAGTTATTCAGGTTGGAGATCCAATTAATATGGAAGAAATAAAGAAAGCCTCTCAGGATTACAGATCAAAATTTGTTATGAATGCTGAAAGAATAGACAACTATCTAAATCAGCTTTAATCTTTTTCAAGCTGGTTAATTCTTTTTTCTAAATCATCCACAAGATCTTTAAGATTTTGATATTTAGATTTTTTTACAAATCCACTTTTTTCAATAATCTGATCTATTTGAGGAGATAAATTTTTTTCGATGTTATTAAGAGCTTCCTTAGGGACTAGTTTTGAAACTTTATTTATCTCTTTTTCAATAATGCTCCTTATCGCGCTTGAAAGATCTTTATCACTCATATTTTTCTTTAATAATTTGGGGTAATTTATACCAAGAATCAAATTCATCTGGTTTTTTAAAACTTTGACTCCACACAGCATTAGTATTATTAAACCAAAGTGCCTCAATGCCAAGGTTGAATGCTCCAAACACGTCATTAATTTGATGATCTCCAATATGTAATATATCGCTATAGTTAGAACTATTTATTTTGTTTAAGGCTTGATCAAAATGTGATCTATTAGGTTTGCTATCTTTTGCCTCAAGTGAGCTAATTGAAAAATCAAAAAACTTACCAATTTCAAATTTAAATATATCTGCATTTCCATTTGTAAGAATCCCAAGAGTATATTTTTGAGATAACTGTTCTATCGATTCCTCAACACCATCATAAAATTCTACTTCGTGTCTTTTTTGAATGAATATTTCAAAAGCCTTATCAACTAGTTCGTTTCTGTAAGATTCTGGTTCTATATGAATAAGTTTCTTTCTAAAAATTTCTTTTCTAAGTTTACTTATATCCCATGCAATACTTTCATCCTCTATAATTAACTCTTCTCTAAGATTAAGAAAATCATCAAAATCACCCCATTCAATCTTACCGACTTTATCTTCAATCCACTTCCTTGTATCTATCTCTGCTTTTCTTATAGTGGGCATGTTATCCCAAAGAGTATCATCAAGATCAAAGGTAATGAGTTTAATTTTTTTATTCATTCTTTGCCCTTGGATGTGCTTCATCATAGATTTTTGCTAGATGCTGATAATCCAATTTAGTGTAGATCTGAGTCGTAGATAAAGAACTATGACCTAATAACTCTTGAATGGTTCTCAAATCTCCACTTGATTCAAGCATATGTGTTGCAAAACTATGTCTCAACATATGAGGATGAATTGGAGGAAGCCCCTGTTTGATTGCCATCTTCTTAAGCCTTAATTGAACACTTCGGATTGACAGTCTGCTACCTTTCGAATTAAGGAAAAGAGCTTCCGTATCATTAGATATTTTTTTTCTTTCATTTAACCAGTTTTCAACAGCTTTAATTGCAAACTTTCCTAAAGGCACAAGCCTTGTCTTAGAGCCCTTACCAAGCACTCTTAGAAACGTCATATCGTCTTCGAAATCAGTAATATTAATATTAATCGCCTCAGAAACCCTTAACCCAGAAGAGTACATTAATTCAACTATAGCCATGTCTCTTATCTCGATAACAGAGCTAGGTTTAAAATTTAGTAACTGTTCTACGTCTTCAGGAGATAAAACATCCGGCAGGGTGTTTGCAATTTTTGGCGCTGTAACTAAGTCAAGAGGAGAAGAAGAAATCAACCCATTTTTTTTTAAAAATCTAAAGAAACCTTTTGCAGAAGATAAATGTCTTTGTATGCTTCTAGGATTATTACCTGAAGTGTAGAGATCGCCAATCCATGCAGAACATACTTCATCATCTATTTGATTATATTGAGATATATTTAAACTATTGATAAATGCAGCAAATTTTTTTAGGTCTCTTTCATAAGACAAGGATGTATTTTTAGATAGGTTTTTTACATCCGAAACATAAAGTATGTAATCTTTAATATTTTTATGGATAAACTTATCATTTTCCATAATTATTTCATCAATTTTTTTTCAAGAACATCTCTTATATATTCTATAAATGTAGTATCTTCATCTCCTAGATATTTTGTTCTGTCATAGCTACCCAACTTTAATAAACCAATTTCTTCCTGCAAAACAATAACTGCAATAACTAGAGATTCAATTTTTTCATCTCCATTAAATAAATATGACATTTTCTCATTTGAAAAAGAACCACAATGAATTGCTCCTTTATGCATTGATAATTCTGTTTTTTTCTCAATTTCATCTATTTGTCTATTGTCAAAAAATTCTAAGAGACATTTATCAACATTAAAATCTTTTTTGAAACTTTCATTAACTTTGTTTATTACTTTTTTGTTTGAGCTCGATTCAAGTATTTTTAAAGTTAAATCTTTTGATTTGTTAAATAAATCTTCATTGATTGAGGCTGTATCAATATAAGATTTTAAAAGTTCAATTATATTTTTATGCTCTTCCCTAAGTTTTAAAACCTGCCTTTCCAATATAGAAGATGCAGAACTTTGAGAATGCTTGAAATTCATTTCACTCAAAAGAGACTCTCTTGTTTCAAAAAAATCTAAGTTTTCAAGAAGAAATATTTCTACTGCTTTTGGATCTAATTTTTCACTCATTAATATTTCCCTTGTATATGAAAGTTGTAGGCCCTTTCATTAATATAGCATCTTTAATCTTTTTAAAAGTTATTTCACCACCAAATGATTTCACTGTGATTAAATCATCTTTTTTTGATAAAAAGTTTGATGCAACACACAAAGAAGCTGATCCACATGATAAAGTCTCACCAACTCCATTTTCATAAGTCCTCAAATCAATGATATTTTTTGTCTTTTTGAAAATTGATAGATTCATCTCATGTTTTTGTATATCGTTACTAAGTTCAGAATATATTCCATTTAAATCAATTTTCTCTATTGAATTAAATTTAATAAAAAGGTGATTATTACCAGTATTTAGAAGAAAAAAGTTTTTATTAATTTTTTTAGAAATTTTTCTCTCTAAGTTGGAGTGATTGATCTTTTCTGGAACAATTATTTCTACATTTACACTACTTTTTCCAACTGGTGAGCAGGTAAGCACCTTAGTTTTAGTTTTAATACAAATGTTATTTAAAGGCGCGAAACTATTATTCCATATATATCTTGCTGCACACCTAATGCCATTCAAACACATACCAGCTTCAGAACCATCTGAGTTAAAAAATCGTATGAAGAAATCATGAGACTCTTTCGTGGGAAGAGTTACGAAAATAAGCTGATCAAATCCTATTCCTTTATTTCTATTAGCAGTTTTTTTAATGAAAGTTTTTGTAATCCTTATTTTTTTATCAATGGAATTTATGATTACAAAGTCATTTCCATTTCCATGCCACTTTTCAAAATTAACCACTGAGGTCAACCTCATTTTTTAAGAGATCTTCATAGGTTTCTCTCTTTCGTATTAATTCATACTTATCATTGCTCACAAGAATTTCAGGCGGTTTTCTTCTTGAATTGTAATTTGAGGACATTACGTGCCCATATGCGCCAGCAGTTTCAACTGCAATAATGTCTCCTTCAGCAGCTTCCATTTCATAGTCTTTTGCCAATACATCAGAAGACTCACAAATGGGGCCAACTATTGTCCAGCTTCCATTATTTCCAGCACCATTTGTTGTATTTATAACACTATGTTTTGCATTATAAAGAGCTGGTCGTATGAGATCATTCATGCCCGCATCAATTATTAGATAGTTCTCTTTGATGTATTCAATTTTTGAAATCATAATACCTGCATTACCCGAGATGCTTCTCCCAGGCTCTAATATAATTTTTTCATCTCTGTCTTGTAATTCGTTTTCAATTATTTTTAAAAGATCTTTTGGTGAAGGAAAATTAGAATCTGTATATGAAATACCTAGCCCACCACCTACATCAAGAAATTTTAGTTCAATACCCATTTTATTGACTTCTTCTGCAAGTTTCTTTGTAAAGTTTGCAGCAGCTTTAAAGTCATCTAGTTCAAATATTTGAGAACCAATATGACAAGACAATCCAATTAAATTTAGATGTTCTGAATTAGAAATATATTTTGCTAGTTTTAAAGTTTCACTTACGAGAATTCCAAATTTATCTTTCTTTCTTCCTGTTTTAATATACTCATGACCACCCGCATCTATTTCTGGATTAAATCTGATAGCCACATCAACAAGCTTTTTTTTATCTCTAGCTATTTTTTCAATTCTCATCATCTCTGATTTAGATTCAATATTGAAAGAAAGAATATTTTTTTCGATACCAAAAAGAATTTCTTCATCAGTTTTTGCTATTCCTGTAAAGATGATTTTCTTTGGATCTACTCCAGCAAGAAGAGTTCGCTCGAGTTCTCCACCAGATACAATATCGAATCCAGAACCTTTTTCACTTAGAAATTTAAGAATTGATAAATTACTCAATGACTTTACTGAAAAACATATCAAGCCACTTTTTTTATCAAATGCATTAGCATAAGCATCAAAATTTTCAGAAAGTGTCTTTTTTGAATAAATGTATGCAGGTGTGCCATATTTATCCGCAATATCACTTATCTTAACTTTTTCGCAATAAAGAATATTATTTTTATAACTAAAATAACTCATATCAAAGTAAATTTTGTTTCTAGAATATCAAGGGACCTTTTACGCCACAACCAACCAAAATAAATAAAAAAGCTAAATAAAAAATTTTTTTGAAGTTCATAGATTATATTATGGATACAAATATCCATAATTGATACTTATAAGAATTAGTATTTGTAACTTTCTTCTTTGAATGGCCCGTCTTGAGGTACGTTAATGTAATCAGCCTGGTCTTTTGTGAGTTTTGTAACAGTTCCACCAAATCCCTCTACCATTAAGCTTGCAACTTCCTCATCTAATTTTTTAGGTAAGACTTCAACAGTAATCATTTC
>LULK01000588.1_pt1 | contig 21968 bp, 27 predicted proteins | sample 728181 | NCBI WGS metagenome assembly LULK01 (sample SAMN03860291, study PRJNA289734) | marine metagenome | biome: seawater column; feature: ocean; material: water; isolation source: Red Sea water column Station 169 - depth 10m | place: Saudi Arabia: Red Sea | collected 2011-10-15 | depth 10 m | reverse complement strand
CATCTGTAATTTTTATTGCTCGATTATAGTATCTTGAAACATCGTGGCCTATTCCAATTGCTAAAATTTCAGTCTCAGTTTTTTCTTCGATAAATTTCACAATTTTCTTTAAATGTTTTTCAAGAAAATCTCCTGAATTGACTGACAGAGTTGAGTCATCAACTGGTGCACCATCAGAAATTACCATTAATATTTTTCTTTCTTCTTTTCTTTTTTTTAATCTATTAAATGCCCAGGAAATTGCTTCTCCATCAATATTTTCTTTTAATAATCCCTCTTTTAACATTAAACCAAGATTATTTTTACATTGTCGCCAATGTGTGTCAGCCCCTTTGTAAATTATGTGTCTTAAATCATTTAATCTACCAGGTGTTTTTGGTTTACCCTCTTTATTCCAAAACTCTCTACTTTTTCCACCTTTCCAATTTTTAGTTGTGAAACCTAATATTTCAACTTTAACAGAACATCTTTCTAAAGTTCTTGATAAAATATCAGCGCAAATTGCAGCGATTGTAATTGGACGTCCTCTCATAGACCCTGAATTATCTATTAAAAGAGTAACAACAGTGTCTTTAAAATCTAAATCTTTTTCTTTTTTAAAAGATAATGAATTATAAGGGTCCATTATTATTCTTGGTAATTTTGAACTATCTAATAACCCTTCCTCTAAATCAAACTCCCAGGCTCTATTTTGTTTTGCTAACAGCTGTCGCTGAAGTTTGTTCGCAAGTTTAGTGATAACGTCCTGGAAACTTATTAACTGCTGATCTAAAGTTTTTCTTAATTTTGAGGCTTCATCGGAGTTTTCTAAATCTTCTGCCTTCGTAATTTCATCAAACTGGGTCGTAAAAATTTTATAGTCTGTATTTAAATCATAAATTGTTTTTTTTTTAATAATTTGTTCGTTATTTTGCTGATCAGACTCGCTATCAATTAGTTGCTCATCAAGTTTGTATTCGTCTATCTCATATTCAGAGTCTAAACTAGCTTCGGTTTGTTCATTTTTATTTTCATCTCTAGAGTCGTCAGAATTACTGTCTTGATCATCATTGGATGGATTATTTTGACCATCATCTTGGTTTTCTTTTCTGGTTTCCTCATTGTCCTCATTTTTAAAAATATCCATTTCTTGTAATATTTTTGAAAACTTTGAAGAATATTCATTTTGATATTCTAAATTTTCTTTTAAAAATTCAATGTGTTTGTTCATTACTTTATCGAAGTCTTTCTGCCAAAAATTTAGCATATTATTGGTTAAAGTATTTAATTTGACGTTTAGAAATTTCTTTAACATATACAATTCAAAAGCCTCCACTACCGGTACATCTTCTTTTGAATTTAATTGGTCTTTTCTTTTTAACTGGATTGTTTGACCATAATTTTTTTTAAGATTTTTTTCTATACCTTTCAACATTCTTGATCCCAAGCATTCATACCTTACTTTTTCTGCAATAGAATAAAGAGACTTATGTGAGGGATCTAAAGGTAAATTCTTTTTGTAAATTCCATCATTTGAGAACTTTTTTTTTAAAGCAGCAGAGTCAGACTCTGCCCTAGCTTTAATGAAATCTCCTTTTGAGTTAAGATTTTCAATATTTACAAAATTTAAATCTTTTTTATTTTTTTCATCAATATTTTTAAGACTAATATCATCAGAAATCACTCTCGCTGTTGAAGTTAAAGCTTGCTTAAGTTTTTCTCTTAAGTTTTCAGCCTTATTATTTTTCATTTAAATTTGAATATTTGCTAGTGACTCTGGCAGTTCTTCTCCGAAACATCTTTGATAGTATTCAGCAATTGTATTTTTTTCAATTTCATCACATTTATTTAGAAAAGTGACTCTAAATGCGTATCCTACATCTTTAAATATTTCTGCATTTTCAGCCCAATGCAGTACTGTTCTTGGACTCATTACAGTACTTATATCTCCAGCAATAAATCCTTTTCGAGTTAAGGATGCAACTTTTATCATATTTGAAACTTTCTCTTTTCCTTTAGGATTATTTAAAGATTTATTTTTAGCTAATATAATTTCCATTTCTTTATCTAAACTTAAGTAGTTAAGAGTTGTTACAATATTCCACCTATCCATTTGACCTTGATTTATTTGTTGTGTGCCATGGTAAAGTCCACTCGTATCACCAAGTCCTACTGTATTAGAAGTTGCAAACAATCTAAAATATTTGTTTTGTTTTAAAACTTTATTTTTATCAAGAAGTGTAAAATTCCCTTCTGACTCAAGTACTCTCTGAATGACAAACATTACATCCGGTCTACCAGCATCATACTCATCAAAAACTAGAGCTACAGGATTTTGTATAGACCAAGGAAGGATTCCTTCTTTAAATTCAGTAACTTGTTTACCGTCTTTTAAAACAATTGCGTCTTTTCCAATCAAATCAATTCTACTTATATGACTATCAAGGTTTACTCTTATACAAGGCCAGTTCAATCTTGCAGCGATTTGTTCAATGTGAGTAGACTTGCCAGTACCATGATAACCCTGGACCAAAACTCTCTTGTTGAAAGCAAATCCAGAAATTATTGCTAATGTTGTATCTCTGTCAAATTTGTAGTTTTTATCTATTTCAGGCACGTACTCATTTTTTTCTGAAAAAGCCACAACTTCCATTTCAGAGTCTATACCAAAAGTTTGTTTTATTGAAACTTTTATATCAGGTTGAGTGTTAATGTTAGGTGTCAATTTTTTCTCTATAAGTGTTTTTTAATTGGGTGTAAGCTAAAGTTATTAGTTTAAGTCTTTCTTCATATTTTTTATTTCCTGAATTCATATCAGGGTGAAATTTTTTGACAAGTGTTTTGAATTTTTCTTGTATTTTCAACCACTTCATACCAGCTGACAATCCAAGTATTTCAAAAGCTTTCATATCTTTGTGGTCAAATTTAAATTGACGCATATAATTGAAATCACTTTTAATTTTCTTGTTATCAAATTCATCTTTTAAGGTGTTGTTCCATAGTACCTTAAAAAAATTATCTGAGGAGCTAAAGCTCTGAGTAGGTTTATGCCAGGTCATATCTGATTTTAAAAAATTCATTATTTGATTGTCATTCATGCCAGAAAAATAATTCCAATTTTTATTAAATTCTTTAACGTGCTTTAAGCACAACATTCTGTATCTTTTACTATTGTCTCTTTCAACTGGAGCTTTATATTCACCAATCTCTTTACAATTATTCCAATCGCAAATATTTTTCATGATATAATAAATACATAATGAATATAAATGATTTAATTGCAATCGTAAAAAAAAAAATCGAAAAAGAAATTATTGTACAACATATTAATATAGAAGATAAATCTTTTCTACACACAGGACATAAAGGTAATGATGAAAAAAAGTTTCATTTAAAAATTTTGATAAGTTCAAAAGAGTTAGTAAAAATGGGCAGAATTCAAAGTAATAAAAAAATTTATAAAATTTTAGACAAGGAACTCAAAAATAATATTCATTCAATTCAAATTTTAATCACGTAATTGTTTATCTAAAAATATTTTTAATTTTTCTTTACCGAACTTTTTATTAATTAACGGAGTCCCAATCTTTTTTAATAATATTAGATTTATTTTATTTGTACTATTTTTTTTATCATTGATCATAAATGAGATAATTTTGTTCACGTCTTTTAAAAAAAAATATTTTTTAATATTATTTGGTAAATTGCAGTTTTTTATATGGTCTAAAATATTTTCAAATTCGTTTGAGGGTAAAAAATTGTTTGATTTACTAAAGTTAAGAGCTGTAGTCATTCCTAAAATAACAGCCTCACCATGATTTAATTTTTTAGAAAAATTTAAGCTGGCCTCATATGCATGTGCAAATGTATGGCCAAAATTTAATATTTTTCTTAAATTTTGTTCTTTTTCATCTTTTTCGACAACATCTCTTTTAATTTTACAACTTTCATAAATAGTTTTTTCAATATGTGGAGATCTAAATTTTAAAATATTATTAAAATTTTTGTTTAAAAATAAAAAAAACTTCTTACTTGAAATTAGAGAATGTTTCAAAATTTCTCCATATCCGCATATAATTTCTCTTTTAGGAAGAGTATTTAGAAAATCAGTATCACTTATGACTAATTTAGGTTGGTAAAAACTTCCAATAAGATTTTTACCTTGTTTTGTATTTACTCCAGTTTTACCCCCTATAGAGGAGTCTACCTGAGCTAAAAGAGTAGTAGGTATATTGATAAACTTTAATCCTCTTTTAAAAAGACTTGCAGCGTATCCGGCAATGTCACCAGTTATACCACCACCAATACTTATCAATATATCTTCTCTTGAAAAATTTTTGTTTAACAAAATTTCTAAAATTTTGTTTGCAGTTCTTTGATTTTTATTTTTTTCATTTGCGTTTATGTAAAGTATAAATACTTTATTATCTTTTAATTCTTTCCTGATTATATCAATTTTTTTTTTTGGAACGTTCTTGTCTAAAATTAGCAGACATTTTATAAAATTAATTTTTTCATTTTTAATTATTTTATTTAAATTTGAGATTAGGCCTGCACCTATAAATATTGGATATTTTTCCTGATTTGTTCTAACTATTAATCTTTTTGTTTTCATAAATATCTATAATTTCATTTACTATCTCATTTTTCGATAATTTTTCACAATTAATTTTATATTTCGATTTTGAATAAACTACAGATCTTTTTTTTATTAAATTAACCAACTCATTAGTAGAGGACTTTAAAGCTATAGGTCTATTTGTATTTCTTTTAATTCTTCGTATTAATGTTTTTGAATTCCAGTTTAACCAAAAAGACAAGTGATTTTTCAAAATTTCTTCTCTAATTTTTTTATTGATAAATGCGCCACCTCCTAAAGATATAACAATCCATTTTTTTTTTAAAATTTTAAGTGTGGTTTTTTCCTCAAAATCTCTAAAAAATTTCTCTCCTTTTTTTTCAAAAATATCGGAAATACTCATCTCTAATTCTTTTTCTATTATTTGATCTATATCATAAAACTCTAAATTTAGTTTTTTTGAAATCAGTAGTCCAATACTGGTTTTACCAGATCCCATCATACCTAAAAAAACAATATTTTCTTTTGATTCCATAAGTTTCTTTATTGAAAAAACACAAATATGTCTTAATTTGAAAATACTTAAAGTTATATGCAAATTTATAAAAAAACAAGTTCGAGACAAAGTTTAATTGGTATAGTAATAAAATTAACTTTATTTTTACTATTTATTCTAGGGCTTGTTTTTTTCTTAAATAAAATTGAATTTCCAGCGCCAAAAAAAGACATACAAAAAATAATCCCGAATGAAAAATTCAAAATTGTTAAGTAAAAAACTTTTACTAATTACTTTCATACTTTTTACCTCTTTCAAAGTATACTCCTCAGATAAACCAGTAGACATTTGGAAGGAGAACGAGAAAAAAAACGATCAAAATTCAGAATTTAATTTACCGGTTGATGGAGATAATAATTTATCAAGTGAAATAAGTATTTACAACAAAAAGTTAAATGATGAAACTTCAGACATTGTTCAAGATATATCATTAAATACAAAGAATATAAAAATAACAGGATTATACGATCCAGAGGATTATGACTTAAATATTAATATGTGGAGTAATTCAGATGGTGATCAATTAAAGGATCTGTTTGGTAGAATTGCAAAACTAAATCTTTCTGACGATGCTTCAGAGTTGATGAATATATCAATTTTGACTAATGCTCACTATCCTAAAAAAAATATTACTGAGAAAGAGTTTTTAAAATTAAAATCAGATTGGCTTATAAAGCATTCAAATTTTGATTTAATTAGAGAATATTTGAATAAAAATAGAATTCTTAATGATAATCCTAAATTATCTAGATACTTTATCGATTATTATATATCGGAATCTAAATTGAAAGAAGCTTGCAATATATTTTCAAATAACTCAGAGCCCATTACAGATGAATATCTCTCAAAATTTAACATATACTGCCTGATAAATGCAGGCAAGACAGAAGAAGCTTTATTAATTTTAGACTTAAAAAAAGAGTTAGGTTTCAAAGATAGATATTTTGAAATAAAAATTGATTATCTACTTGGTTATACTTCAAAAATCGATGACTCTATATCTGAGAAATCAATATTTGATTTTCATCTTGCTCATAAGACAAATCCTAATTTTGAATTTCAACCAAACGAAAAAACATCCAAAATTATTTGGAAATATCTATCATCTGCAAATTTATTATCATCTTTAAAGGAATTTGATATTACAGAAATAGATAAGATCTCAAACATAGAAAAAGCCGTTCATAATAAAAATTATTCTGAAAAAGAGTTATTTAAAATTTATATGAGGTTTCAATTTAATATTAATCAACTTCTAAATGCAAAAGAGTCTCATAAATCTTTATCCAATATTGAGGCAAGAGCTTTAATTTATCAGAAAATTTTACTTGAGTCTGAAATGATTGAAAAATTAAAATTGTTAAAAATTTTAAAAGAATTATTTAAAAAAGATAATTTATATTATGCTTTTGATAATGAATTAAAAAACTTTTTAAAAGAGATGGATCCTACTGAAGTACCTGATAATTTAACTAGTTTTTATTATACGAATATAAAGTTGAATAAAGATTCACCAACGGAAATAAAATATAATAATGATGTTCTGCATCAATCAAAATTAATCAATTATTTTAATGGAGATTATGCTAAGTCAAAGATTGAAAAAGATGTTGATAATTTTTTAAAAAAAATTAAAAAAAATAAAAGATATTCTTTTTCCAAAAAAGATGTAATATTTTTAGAGTCTCTTAAGTCAGATGGTATAAAGATTTCTGAAAAATATGATGATTTATACGAGATAAGCGAAGAAGAAATGCCTACTGACATACAAATAATGGTCAATAATAATGAGTCTGGTGCAGCATTATTAAGAATTGTTGAAGTGATCGGTCAGGATAAACTTGTCAGAATGGATGAAGATACAATTTATTTTATAATTAGTACTCTAAACCAACTAAACATAGATTCTATAAGAAATAAAATTTTGTTCAAAGTTCTTCCTTTAAAAGTATAAAAATTAGTTTATTCATTTATCTCATGACCATTAAAGAAATTATTACTGTACCAAATGAAGTATTAAAAAAAGTTTCCAAACCAATTGAAAAAGTTGGAATAAATGAAAAAAAATTAATAAATGATTTATTTGAAACAATGTATAACTCTAACGGAATTGGTCTTGCAGCAGTTCAGGTGGGTATACTTAAAAGAGTTTTAGTTGTCGACGTTTCAAGTAAAAATGAAAAAAATCAACCGATAGCGTTAATCAATCCTGTGATTAAAAATTTGAGTGATGAAATGTCAGTTTACGAAGAAGGATGCCTTTCAATACCTGAAACATTTATTGAAATTGAAAGACCGAAAATATGCGAAGTTGAATATATTGATGAAAAAGGTTCAAAAAAAATTTTAAAATGTGATGGACTTTTATCTACGTGTGTTCAACATGAAATTAACCATTTAGATGGGAAACTAATAATCGATCATTTATCAAAACTAAAAAAAGATTTTATTATAAAAAAAATTTCTAAAATTAAAAAAAATCCAGATAGAGTAATAGTTTAAAGATGGCAAATAAAATTATTTTTATGGGCACCCCATTATTTTGTGTCCCAATCCTAAAATCTCTGTATCAAAAAGGGTATAATATTGCTGCAGTATATACTCAACCGCCACAAAAATCTCACAGAGGTCAAAAAATAAATAAAAGCCCTATCCAGGTAATCTCAGAAACTTTAAATATAGAATATAGAACACCGAGGACTCTTAAAGATAACAGAGAGGAATATAAATTAATAAAAAGACTAGATGCTGACCTTGCGATAGTTTGTGCTTACGGACAAATTATTCCAAAAGATTTTTTCAATTTAGTTAAAAAAGGTTTTGTTAATATTCATGCTTCAATACTTCCTAAATGGCGAGGAGCAGCACCAATTCAAAGATCAATTATGAATTTAGATCTTGAAACAGGTATAAGTATTATGAAAATAAATGAAGAGTTAGATAGTGGACCAGTAAGCAATATATATAAAATTAAGATAAGTCCAAGCCAAAACGCTGAAGAAATTTCAAAAATACTATCTACTTTGGCTGCAGAAAAAATCTTAGATAATGTCAATGATATACTTGCAGATAAAGCAAAGTTTATAAACCAAGATCATTCAAAAGCAACTTATGCAAAAAAAATTCGTAAAGAGGAGTCACAAATTGATTGGAATGATGAAGCTTCAAAAATTATTGGTAAAATTAACGGTTTGTCTCCATCTCCAGGTGTTTTTTTTAGTTTTAGTGGTGAAAGATATAAAATTTTGAAAGCTGTAATAGGCAGTGGCTCAGGTCAAGTCGGAGAAGTAATTTCAAATCATCTAGAAATAGCATGTAAAGGTAATAAATCTATTAAGATCCTCGAAATTCAAAGAGAAGGAAAAAGATCACAAAAAATTAGTGAATTTATTTTGGGTTCCAAAATCAAAAAAGGTTTAAATTTACAAAATGTTTAGATATCAAATATTAATTGAATATGTGGGTACCAATTTTAGAGGATGGCAAATTCAAAAAAAAGGAAAAACAGTTCAAGGAATACTACAAAATGAAATTTCAAAATTATTAAAAGAAAAAATAATAATATTTGGAGCTGGAAGATTAGATGTAGGCGTCCATGCAAAAGAACAATCAGCACATTTTGATTGTAAAAAAAAGATTACTGAATTTGATAGATTTTTAAAATCAATAAATCATTTTTTAAATAAAGATGGAGTAACAATACTTAAGATTAAAAAAAGAAATAAAAATTTTCATGCAAGATTTTCAGCTAAAATGAGAGTTTATAATTACGTGATTATTAATCGGATTAGTGGACCAGTTTTAGATGAAAATAGAGGCTGGCACATTGCGAGAGATCTTGATGTAAAATTAATGAGAAAAAGTGCAAAAAAATTAATAGGAACTATGGATTTTAGTACTTTTAGAAAATCTAGTTGCAGGGCTAAAAGTCCAATAAAAACTATGAAATTAGTTAAAATTATATCTACAAAAGATAAGATAGAAATAGAATTTAGATCCCAATCTTTTTTACAACAGCAAGTCAGGTCTATGGTTGGCTGTTTAAAATATGTTGGGGAAAAAAAATGGACATTAAAAAAATTTGTTAATGTAATGGAGTCTAAAAAAAGAGAATTATGTGCACCACCTGCACCATCACAAGGTCTCTATTTAACGAGAGTTATTTATTAAATTTTTTTTATTACTCATCGCAAATTTACGATGAATTCTCCAACGACTTTCTTCACGAATTATAAAACCACAACAATTTTTTGATCTACATTTGCAGGGAAATTGTTTATAATCTTCTTTATCAAAACTAAAGCCATAATCACAAGTTATCTCTTCACCTTTCTTAATGTCTCTATCAGCTGTTATCCAAATTTTTAAACCCTTACCATCATAACGTGCGTTCGCATCACAACTATGATTTACTAATCCAGCAATATTAAATTTGAAATCACCATCCAAAGTATATTTTTTATTTAGAGTAAATAAATAAATAGGTTTTTTATTGTCATATTTGTCTGACTCTTCAACCTCTTTATTTGTAATTATTTTTCCTAAGTAATTAATAATTTTTGTACCCTCTGTAATATCTCTAGTAGCATAAAGTCCACGACCTTTATTATCAATTTTTGATTTTCTTATTTTGTATAATTTCATGAAGGTGATTTATGATGAGCCAGATATTTATCAATTGAATTCTACCAATGCATTAACATGTTCATTAGCGCTTTCTGCCAAAGCACTTAAATCATATCCACCCTCAAGTATAGAAACAACTTTACCGGCAGTAAACTTATTGGTAGCTGTTAATGTTCTTTTAGTAATCTCATAAAAATCTTTTGAACTTAGTTGAAATTGAGCTAGTGGATCATCTTTATGTGCATCAAAACCTGCTGAAAATATAAGAAAATCTGGTTTATATTGTACTAATCTTTCTAACACTCTATCAAATGCATTAAAGTATTCTTCTGAGTTTGTACCAGCGGGCAAAGGGATATTCAATGAATTGTTAAAGTCTCCTTTATCTTTATCTGTTCCACCTCCAGGATAAAAAGGATATTGATGTGTAGAAATATATAATGAATTTTTATTATCACGCATAACATCATAATTTCCGTTACCCCAGTGCACATCAAAATCTACACAGGCAATTCTTTTGTATTTATATTTTGTCACTAAATAGTTTGTTGCTATCCCCGCGTTTGATATACAACAAAATCCCATCGCTTTATTTTTTTCAGCATGGTGCCCAGGGGGTCTAGCCAAACAGAATGCATTTTTATATTTATTGTCCTCTATTCCATCTATTGCTCTTATTGTTGAACCTGCAGCATCAAAAACTGCTTTTTTACTTTCGGGTGATACAACTGTATCGCCATCTAGAAACTTAAGACCTTTTTTAGGAAAAGAGTCTTTTAAATTATTTATGTAGTCTTTTGAATGTGTCATAGATAATATATCATCAGGAACATTATCTGGCCTATCCCAGATTAGGTCTTTTCTTTTTTTTAATTTTTCTTTTATAGCAATTACTCTTTTAGGCTGCTCAGGATGACCATCACCAGTATCATGTTTTTCATAAGAGTCAGAATTAATGATTGCTGTTTTCATTTAAAATAATTTATTAAAATATTTTCATAAATTTTCTTAAGATTTTTCAAGTCTTTTAAAGACACGGCTTCATCCACTTTATGCATTGTTTTTCCTACTAAACCAAATTCTAGACCGGGTGAGATTTTTCTTATAAATCTTAAATCAGAGGTTCCACCTGTAGTAGATAACTTTGGTTTGATTTTAGTAATTTTTTTTATGATCTTTTGTATCATATGTGTTGTTTCATTTGACCTTGTTAGAAATGCTTCACCTGAAACTTTATATTCAATTTTAAATTTTGATTTATTTTTCTTTGTTATTTTTTTGAAAATTTTATTAAGTCTATTTTTAATAGAATTTGACGTATGTCTTTTATTAAACCGTATATTAAATGTTGCTTCAGCCATTGCTGGGATAACATTATCAGCGTTATTATTTATATTTATTTTTGTAACTTCTAAGTTTGTAGGTTGGAAGTTTTTTGATCCTCTATCAAATTTGATATCATTTAATTCTGTTAAAATTTTTACAATTGTAGTTGAAGGATTATTAGCTCTATGAGGATATGCAACATGACCTTGCTGACCAAATATAGTTAATTTACCAGTTAAACTACCTCTACGTCCAATCTTTATTCTCTTTCCTTTTTTTTAAATAATCTACAACTTTTTTGGTGCCATTTACTGCATCACCTTCCTCATCTCCTGTAATAAGTAAACTTATTGATCCATTGAATTTTCTGTTCTTTGATAAAAAAGTGCTTACAGCAGATACGAAAGCTGCAACAGAGCTTTTCATATCATTTGCACCTCTTCCTATTAAATGGCCTTTTTTTATAGATGGTTTAAATGGATTTACTGTCCAATCCTTAATGTTTCCTGGTGGGACAATATCAACATGTCCGGCAAACATAAAATTTGGTGATTTAGAACCTAATTTTGCATACAAATTTTTTACAGGTAGAAATCCTTTTTCTTTAAACTCAAGCAGTTTTGTTTTGAAACCAAGTTTTTTTAATTTTTTTTCTAGAAATTTCATAACACCCGCATCAACAGGTGTGATTGAAGGAAATCTAATTAGCTCTTTAGCTAATTGTAATTCATTTATTTTCAGCATGTTCAGTCTCTTAAAAGATCATTAACTGATGTTTTTGATCTTGTTTTTTCATCAACTTGTTTAATAATCACTGCACAGCTTAGAGATGGTGCGGATGGATTATTTTTATCAGGTAAAGAACCTGGGACAACAACTGAGTATGGAGGAATTTTTCCATAAGTAATTTCGCCACTCGCCCGATTAACTATTTTAGTGCTTTGCGTAATCAGCATACCCATACTTAATACAGAGCCTTCTCCAACTATGACACCTTCAACAACCTCTGACATTGCCCCAACAAAAACATTATCTTCAATAATTGTTGGTAATGCTTGAGCGGGTTCTAAGACGCCTCCAATTCCAGAGCCTGCAGATATATGACAATTTTTTCCAATTTGACAACAGCTTCCTGCACGACTAAACGTATCCATCATGGTACCTTCATCGATCCACGCCCCGATATTCACATAACAAGGCATTAAAACTACATTCTTTCCTACATATGATCCTTTTCTCACGGGTGAATTGGGCACCATTCTAAAACCAGCCCTTTCATGGTCTTCTTTTGTCCATCCAGCTGTTTTTCCCTTAAGTAAATGAGCTTTATCATACCAGCTACTGTAAGGACCATTTAAATTTTCCATTGGATACATTCTAAAACTTAACATGATTGCTTTTTTTAGATGTTGATGAGTAACCCATTCACCATTGATCTTTTCAGCCACTCTTGATTTACCACTATCTAAATCTTCGATAACTTGATTTACAGCATCCTTTAAAGACTGGTCTGAATTAAGACCCACCTGATTTTTATTTTCCCAAGCATCATTTATAATTTTTTCTAAAGACATATTTATTTGTTTTTTAATAACCGTATTTCTTTAAGAAATAAAGACAGATTTTCAATTTTATGTGAAATAAAATCTTTATCTGCATCCATTTTTCCAAAATGTTCATCATTAATTAACCAAACAGTAGTGCACCCTCGTTTATGACCTATACTTAAATTTTTAGCTATATCTTCAATGTAAATTGTATCTTTTGGATTTATACCAAATTTTTTAATCATTAAGTCAAAAGTTTCTGCTTCTGGCTTAGGTACATAACCAGCATCTTTAATATCAAAAACCTTATCCCTTCCAAATAAATCATACACACCCAAGTGAGTTAAAATATTAGCTGCATGTTCAGCACTACCATTGGTGAAAATAAATTTTTCCATATCTAATTGTTGAAGTTCATTTCTCATAATTTTATCTTCTTTCATAAATGATAAATCAATTTCATGGACGTAAGATAAAAATTCATCTGGTGATATTTCATTATGGACCATTAACCCCCTTAATGATGTATTATATTTATAGAAATAATTTGTTTGTAATTCTTTAGCTTTATCTTTATCAATTTTAAGTTTTTCAGATATAAATTGCGTCATCCTCTTTGAAACTTGACCAAATACACGCTCTAAAGAATAGTTATTATGCTTTCCATAACAAACACCATCAAGATCAAGTAGCAGATATTTTTTTTCTTTTAGATTCATTTTCTAATTAATGTACCTGACCCCTTGTCCGAGAAAATTTCCCATAAACAAGAATGTTGTTTTGTACCATTAATTATACCAACTGCTGTAACTCCATTATTAACAGCATCTAGACAAGCATTTATTTTAGGTATCATTCCTTCAGTAATTGTTTCATCTTTTATCATTTTTAAAATCTCAGACGAGGATATCTCATTTATAAGTTTTTTTTCTTTATTTAAAACACCATCGACATTTGTCATCAACAGTAATCTCCTTGATTTGACAGATTTTGCTACAGCCATTGCAGCAGTATCACCATTAATGTTATGTGTTTGATTGTTTTTATCTAAGCCCAATGGTGAAACAATCGGTATTTTATTTTGTTGAATTATATCCAATAAAATATCGTTATTGATCTTATTTGGTAGACCAACAAAACCCAATTCTTTTGCCTCTGGTACGACCTCAATAATATTATTTCTTTTAGTATGGATTGAGACTGCTTCTGTATTTTTTTTGTCCAAAGAGCTTACAATATCATTATTAAAATCTATTAAGACTGACTCAACAATTTTTATAATTTTTTCATCAGTGACTCTTAGCCCTCTTATAAATTTTGATTGAATATTAGATTTACCTAATTCTCTCTTAATTCTCGGACCTCCACCATGAACAACAATTACTGAAAGGCCTAATTTATTTAAAATACTTAAATCTGTAATGAAATTATCAAAAATATTTCTATCAATTAAAACATTTCCTCCGTATTTAATGACTATCAAGTCATTTTTATATTTTTCTATATATTTATTAACCTCGTTTATTGGAGGTCCATTTTCAGGAAGTATTTTTTTTAAGTCCATTGGTTTATTTTAAATTAAAAATTTAAGTTGTCGTTTTGACTGTTGTTCTTCTCATAATAAATACTTGCTGGGCCATTGTTAAGACATTATTAACAGTCCAGTAAATAACTAACCCACTTGGGAATGGTGCGAGTATTACAGTTAAGAAAAGTGGGAAGAAAGCAAAAATTTTAGCCTGCATTGGATCAGTAGGTGCGGGATTTAATTTTTGTTGTATCCACATCGAAACTCCCATTGCTACCGGCCAAGCTCCAATTACTAAAAAACTTGGAACATCATAAGGCAATAAACCAAAAATATTAAATATACTTGTAGGATCTCTTTCACTTAAATCATGGATCCACCCATAGAATGGCATTTGTCTCATTTCAATTGTTACAAATAGAACTTTATATAAAGCAAAAAAAACTGGAATTTGCACTAGAATTGGCAAACACCCAGACATTGGATTAACTTTTTCTTTCTTGTACAATGCCATCATTGATTGTTGGAGTTTCATTTTATCATCTTTATGAAGTTCTTTTAGTCGGACCATTTCTGGCTGTAGAGCTTTCATTTTAGCCATGCTTCTAAATGAAAAGTTGGCCAATGGAAAAAAAGCCAGTCTGATACAAATCGTTATAGCAATAATAGCTAAACCGTAATTTCCTAGGAGTTTAAAAAAATAATCTATTCCATAAAAAAGAGGTTTTGTTATGAAGTATAAAAAACCCCAATCAATTACAAGATCAAACTTTTCTATGTTTAATGACTCCGCGTAACCATCAATCACATCTACTCGTTTAGCTGCAACGATAACTTGTAATTCTTCTTCTACAAAGCTGTTTTCATTTAATGTCAATGGTTCTGTTGCTATAAAGTTTGCTCTAAATTTATTTTTGTAATCAAATGTTGTTTTAAATTCTTTATCTTTAGGGGGAATTAAAGATGTGATCCAATATTTATCACTTATTCCTAACCAACCTTTTTTGGCTACTCTAGAAAACTTTTTTTCTTGAATATCATCATAATCTTCTTCAATTAATTCATCATCTAAAGTCGCAATTAAACCCTCATGGAGTATTAAAAAATCAATAATCTCTGGAATTTCATTTCTTATTATCTGACCATAAGAATAAAAATCGTATCTTTTATTACTTTGATTAATTACTTTTTGTTTTATTGTAAAAAGATATTTATCATCAATAGATATTTCCTTTTCAAATCTTAAACCTTGCTTGTTTAACCAAAAAAGTCTAATGGGTGATTGTGTGGTCAATGTGTCATTACCCTCTAATGACCAAACCGTATTTGATGTTGGAATTTCAATGTTTTTATCAGAAGTTACAAAACCACTCTCAATTAGATATCCCTCAGTTATGTTTCTTGGTCCTAACAATGTGACTTTTTTTTCTTCATCTAAATTCACTTTATAATTTTTGAAGGTTAAATCATCTATAGTTGCACCTTTTAATGATATTGATCCAGTAACATTTTCATTTTCAAATTTAATTCTCTCATTTTGCTTTAATGACTCGTCTCTCGATAAAACGATCACTTTTTCTTTCTGATCTAAAGATGGGGTGTCAGTATTTTTTTCAATTTTTTCTTTTTGTGTAAGATCTTGATTTGTCGTTCGTTGTTCAGGAATAAAAAACAAAGACCACAAGACAATAACTGCAGAAGATAGCGCAATAGCTGCAATAACATTTTTGGAGTCCATTATTTTTTTTCCATTTCTTTATTTACTGGATCAACTCCACCCTTTTTGAAAGGATGACATGATAAAATTCTTTTAACAGCCATATACAAACCTTTGAGGAAACCATAAGTTTTTAATGCTTCAATACTATAATCCGAACAGTTTGGAAAATATCTGCAATTATCACCAAGCAATGGACTTATTAGAAATTTATATCCTTTGATTAATTTTATTAATGTTTCAGTAAAAATATTCATTATTTAATTTTTTCAAATTCCTGAAATAAAGTATCTTTTATTATTTTAAAATCATTATTTAACATAGTTGGCTTAGCAATAACAAGATATGAATAATTATATTTTAAAGATATACTTTTGACAGCATCATTCATAATATTTCTCAGCCTCCTTTTTATTTTATTTCTCTTGATAGCATTACCAATTTTTTTCTTTGTTACAAATGAGATATTTAATTTCTTATTGTCTTTTTTAATAAGATGACCAAAAAATATAGTAACGAATTTATTAGATATTTTTTTCTTTTTTAGTAATGATTTAAATTCTTCATTTTTTGAAAGAGCAACTATTTTGCTTTTCATTGAACAGGTTTTATTTTCTTTTTCTTTTCACAGTAGAGGATACTGTTAAATTTTTTCTACCTCTCGCCCTTCTTCTTTTCAAAAGCTTCCTTCCACCTTTAGTTTTCATTTTTGAACGAAAACCATGTTTACGACTTCTTTTTATACGAGATGGTTGATATGTTCTTTTCATAAATATGGTTAAATATATATATAAAATTTCGCTCTTTATAATAATTAAATTTATAAATAGCAAATAGAAGATTTATAGATACGATAAACAACAATGGAAAAAGCTAAAAAAACTAAAATAATTATAGGAATATGTTATTTAATTTTATTATCTGTTTTTTTACTAATTTTTTTTTCAAAATTCAGTATTCAAGAAATAACCTCCTATGAATTTATTAAAGAGAATAAAATGTATTTCCAAAAACTTAAAAATTCTAATTTATTTTTATTATCAATAGCTTTTTTAATTTTCACAATATTATGGGTATTCCCATTTTTAGGGTTTGGTTCACCAATCGGTTTACTTGCAGGATTTATGTTTGGAAAGTGGTTGGGAACTGTTATTGCTGTAATAGGACTAAGTATCGGTGCAACATTTCTTTATGTATTTGGTAATTATTTTCTTAAAGACTTAATTAGGGAAAAATTTTTAAGCAAATATGGAAATCTTGAGAGAAAATTTAAAATTTCAGAATTTTATTATTTATTAATTTATAGATTTATTGGAGGTATACCTTGGCAGCTTAGTTGTATCTTACCTACAATTTTTAATGTAAAATTAAAAAATTTTTTCTTTGCATCTTTTATAGGTATTGTACCCCAAGTTTTTTTGGTAGTTTCTATAGGTAGTGGATTAGAAAAAATAATTGATCAAAATTCGGAATTACCCAAAATTACAGAAATAATTCTCTCACCAGAAATATATGTTCCAATTTTAGCTTTCATCACATTAGTTTTAATAACAGTTTTTTTCAGAAAATCTTTTTATAAAGATTAGTGGTGCTCCCATCAAGAATCGAACTTGAAATTTATCCTTACCATGGACACGTTATACCATTTAACTATAGGAGCAATTAAATCAAATCTAATTATATTGATAATAAAGCATTTTTTTCAAATAATTGCCTTAATTTTTTGATTAATATGATTTATATCTTACCAAGGAAATTTTATGGGAATTCATTACGATTATAAATCAACAAAAAGTGCTAAGCTTATGGAAAAACAAGCTAAAAGACAGAAAAAGCTTGCTGAAAAAAAAGCTAAAAGATTAGCAAAGGAAGGTTTTAAAAAAGATGATAATAAAGATAAAGTTTTGGATACATCAAAACCAATAACTTTAGATTTCCTTACAAATCCCAATAAAGAATGATTGCAAAAAATAAAGATGAGCGCTTGAGCCTGGCGCTTAAAAAGAATTTAAAAAAAAGAAAAATTTTTCAAAAAAAAAATAAAAAGAAAACAAAATAATGTCTATTCAGCCAGATACTTGGATTAAAAAAATGTGTAAAGAGCACAATATGATCGAGCCGTTTTTAGATCATCAAGTATCCGAAGGAAAAATATCTTATGGACTAAGCAGTATGGGATATGATGTAAGAATATCTGATGAGTATAGGATATTCACAAATGTAAATAGCTCTTTAGTTGATCCAAAAAACTTTTCTGAAGATAACTTTATAGAGAGAAAAGGACCATATTGTATTATTCCACCAAATTCGTTTGTTTTAGCGAAAACCATTGAATATTTTAGAATACCAAAAGATGTGCTCTGTATTTGTGTTGGCAAAAGTACATACGCTCGAACTGGAATTATATGCAACGTTACACCTATTGAAAATGAGTTTGAGGGTAATATTGTTATTGAGTTAAGTAATACAACCCCTAACCCTGCAAAAATTTACTCAAATGAAGGAATAGCTCAATTTTTATTTTTTAAATCTGATACACAACCAGAAACAACTTATAAATCAAAAAAAGGTAAATATCAGGGACAAACCACCATTCAGGTTGCCAAAATAAAAAAGTAATTTATGGATAAATTTCTGATTAACGGTCCTTGTAGAGTGAAGGGCAAAGTCTCAATCTCAGGTTCAAAAAATGCATCTCTACCAATTCTTGCAGCGACTCTACTATTTGATAAGCCGGTAATTATTAAAAATTTACCAAGAGTAAGAGATATAAAGACTATGCTTAACTTATTAAAATCTCTTGGATCACAAATAATTTTATCTAAAGACAAAAAAACTGTAAAAATTATTAATAAAAAAAAGATGAAAACTTTTGCAAGTTATTCACTTGTAAAAACGATGAGAGGATCAATTTTAGTTTTAGGTCCATTAATCTCAAAATTTAAAAAATCTAAAACTTCATTACCTGGAGGATGTTTAATAGGTGCAAGACCTGTAAATTATCATCTTTCAGCACTGAAAAAACTCGGTATGGATTATAAAATTAAAGATGGATACATTTTAGCTAAAACTAAAGGAAGACTTAAAGGTTGTCATATAAAGTTTCCCAGAATAAGTGTTGGGGCAACAGAAAATTCAATTATAGCTGCATGTTTAGCAAAAGGTAAAACAGTTTTAAAAAATTGTGCTATAGAACCTGAAATAAAAGATCTCACAAATTTTTTAAATTCAGCAGGAGCAAATATTAGATGGTATGGGAGAACGTGTAAAATTTTAGGTACTGACTCATTAAATCAAACTGAATACAGAGTTATGGCTGATAGAATAGAAGCAGGTACTTTTTGTGTAGCTGCCACTCTCACAAAAGGCAATCTTGAAATAAAAGACTTTAACCCTGATGTGATTAAAACAGAGCTTGAGTTGATAAAAAAAGCAGGAGCAAGAATTAAAATCGATAACAATAAGATTAAAATAATTGGGCCAAAAAAGATAAACCCTATTAAAAATATAAAAACAAAAGAATGGCCAGGTGTAGCCACTGACCTGCAATCACAATTGATGGTCTTAATGTGTAAGGCAGATGGCAAAAGTTTAATTACTGAAAATATTTTTGAAAATAGATTTCTTCACGTTGGAGAACTTCAAAGACTTGGTGCAAATATTCAAATTAAAAAAAATAAAGCTTTAATTAAGGGGAATACAAAATTTATTGGTGCCGAGTTAATGTCTAGTGATTTGAGAGCGTCAGTTGCACTCGTTCTAGCAGCAATGATTTCAAATGGTAAATCCTTTATTAATAGAATTTATCATTTAGATAGAGGATATGAAAATTTAGAGATAAAATTAAAAAAAATTGGTGTTAAGATAAAAAGAGTTAAAAAGTGAGTAAATATCTAGCAAAAATAATTGCAAATGATAAGGAAGGTTTACAAGTTATTTCTGCTTGTAGCTCGGGAGCAAAAGTAAAAATAGCTAATATAAAGTACCTTTCATCTAATAAGGTTTTTTTGCTTTCAATAGAGAGAAAATTAATTGAAACTGGTCAAGATCATAAGAAAATCAGTAGTATCTGCAGATTTGATTTTGTTGACAAAGTAAGATCAAAAAACATCAATCAATCAAAGAAAGATTTAGTCTTAGAATTAATTGGGATTGATTATTTGAAAAATAAGGATGATTATGAAATAAATCTTATTTTTAATAATAATTCTCATATTGTTTTGACAACAGAAACTATAGAAGCACGACTTGAGGATCAGAATGAAATTAAATGATTATGAAAGTACTTACTAGTAAAAGTAAAAATTTTGAAAAAGATCTCGACGTTTTACTTAATAAAAGAAGAGAAAAAATAATATCTGATAAAGTGTCAGTAACTAAAATAATTAAAGATGTCAAAAGTAATGGCGATAAGGCCTTAATTAAATATGAAAAAAGATTTAATAAAAATAATAAAATTGTTCCAAGTTTAAAAAAAATTAATAGATTAATTAAATCTTTAGATCCTAAAGTTAAGAAGGCAATTGATATAGCTTATAATCGAATTTATAAATTTCATTCTCTGCAAAAATTCAAAAATATTTCATATACAGACAAATTTAAGAATAAACTTAACTATAAGTATTTACCCATAGATTCAGTTGCAATTTATGTACCAGGTTCAACTGCCTCTTATCCCTCTAGTGTTCTGATGAACGCTATCCCGGCTATAGTTGCGGGTGTTAAGCGAGTTGTTATGATTAACCCTGGTTATAAAGGTAATCAAAATCCTGCCGTGTTATATGCAGCAAAAAAATGTAGGATAAAAGAGATTTATTCCATCGGAGGTCCATCAGCAATTGCAGCAGTTTCCTATGGTACAAAGAAAATCAATAAAGTTGATAAAATTGTTGGACCAGGCAATTCATATGTTGCAGCTGCAAAAAAAGAAGTTTTTGGAGATGTAGGAATAGAAGGAATGACAGCAGGACCATCTGAAATAACAATTGTTTGTGATAAATATTCCAATCCTGAATGGGTTGCTAGTGATTTAATTGGTCAAGCAGAGCACGATCCTCTTGCGCAATGTATTTTAATCTCAAAAGATAAAAATTTAATAAGTAGAGTCAAAATAGAAATTGCAAAACAATTAAAAAATATTCCAAGAGAATCTATTGCAAGAAAAAGTTTAAAAAGTAACGGAATTTTAATGTATGTATCTAAAGATGATAAAATTATTAATATTGTAAACAAAATCGCACCTGAGCATTTAGAGCTCAATATTAAGAATTACAAATCATTAGTTTCCAAAGTAAAAAATTCTGGATCAATATGTCTTGGAAAATATGCTGTTATGGCAATGACAGATTATAATGTTGGTTCAAATCATATATTACCAACTAATGGTTCAGCAAAATATTCAAGTGGAATAAGTGTAAATGAATTTTATAAAAGAATTTCTTATATAAACTTATCAAAAAAGGGTATTGAAAGTCTTGGACCATCAGTTATAACTCTTGCAAATTATGAGGGGTTGAAAGGTCATGCACAATCAATCATAAAAAGAATTAAAAATAAGGAGTAAATAAATTTGTCAAAACAGGACTTACTTGAATTCAAAGGTAAAGTTACAGATTTATTGCCTAATGCAATGTTTAGAGTGCAATTAGAAAATGGTCATACTGTTACGGCTCACACCGCTGGAAAACTTAGAAAAAACAGAATTAGAGTTTTGCAAGGTGATAATGTTACAGTTGAAATGACACCTTATGATCTCACTAAAGGTAGAATAATCTTTAGAGGATAATTTTAAGGCTGAGTAGCTCAGGAGTAGAGCAGAGCCCTGAAAAGGCTTGTGTCGGAGGTGCGAATCCTTCCTCAGCCACCACCACAAGATTTCATCTTGAAATTACCCCAAAACAAATTAACTTCTGTTTATAATAATTAACAAAAGGACTAAGAAATAAGATGAGTACAATACAAGGTAAAGTAAAGTGGTTTAACGGTAAAAAAGGTTATGGTTTTATCGAAAGAGATGACAAAGAAAAAGATGCTTTCGTTCATGCATCAGCAGTAAAAGCAGCTGGAATGCGATTTTTGAATGAAGGTGATAAAATAGAATTTACACTAGA
>LULK01000494.1_pt2 | contig 22085 bp, 18 predicted proteins | sample 728181 | NCBI WGS metagenome assembly LULK01 (sample SAMN03860291, study PRJNA289734) | marine metagenome | biome: seawater column; feature: ocean; material: water; isolation source: Red Sea water column Station 169 - depth 10m | place: Saudi Arabia: Red Sea | collected 2011-10-15 | depth 10 m | reverse complement strand
ACACAACCAGATAGGAAATCGGGTCGAGGGAAAAAAATCAATTTTAGTCCAGTAAAGCAAATCGCGTTAGATAATGGCATAAGTATCTATCAACCTGAATCACTTGGAATAGAAAAGATATTTAGTGATTTAAAATATATAGCTCCAGATCTTATATTAGTAGTTGCATATGGACTGCTAGTACCAAAAAATCTATTAGAGTTACCCAAGCATGGCTGGGTAAATATTCATGCCTCCCTTCTGCCAAGGTGGAGAGGCGCGTCACCAATGGAGCATGCAATCATGTCAGGAGACAAAAATATTGGGATAAGTTATATGGAAATGTCAGAAGGCTTGGATGAGGGTCCGGTTTATGAAATGCATAAATGTTCACTTAAAGAGTACGATACTCTTCATTCGGTTGAAGAAAAATTTATTCAACTAAGTGAAAAATACTTAGTTGCTTTTTTGGATAAGCTCGAATCTGGCTCTATCAAGCATAAAGCTCAAGACGAAAACAAAGCAACATTTTCTCCTAAAATTGATAAGAAATTCTTACAGATCGATTGGCAAGGGGATTCTTCAATAGAAATAATTAGAAAAATAAACGCTCTAGGCTCCAAATATGGAACTCATTCTTTTTTGGGAGGAAAAAGGGTCAAGATACACAAGGCAAGGAGCATTGTATCAGAGATAAAACATGATCCAGGACATATAAGCGTAAAAGATGATAGGTTAGTTGTATTCTGTAAAGATGCATCTTCAATATTGATTGAGCAGATACAAATGGAGGGAAAAAATAAAGTATCGGGCAAAGATTTTATTGCTGGATATTTAGATCTGATTAAGACCAATGGAAATTTTGAACTTACTATTCAATAATTATTCTCTATTGAAAAAATAGGATTATAATCAAACAAAAGTTGTCTAATATAAACTAGTGAAAATAGTCATTTTGGGGGCCGGAGCTGTAGGTAGCACTCTCGCTGATCTGTTGTCTCAGGAAAATGATCTAACCATTGTAGACAATGATCCTGTCAAGTTGCATAAATTAGAAGAGGAAGCAGATATAAAAACAGTCCTTGGCAGCGCATCTTTCCCAAACATTCAGGTTACAGCTGGAATTAAAGAAGCTGACATGGTTGTCGCAGTAACAGGAAGTGATGAAATTAATCTCGTGTCTTGCATGATATCTAAAGTATTGAATGATTCCGTAAAGACAATTGCAAGGGTCAGAGAAATTTCATATCTAAAAGGTAAAACTAAAGAGGCTATGGAATCAGGACAAATTCCAGTGGACATTCACATAAGCCCAGAGCAACTCATTACTGATCATATTGAAGGTCTCATTGAGGTTCCAGGCTCCTTACAGGTCATGGAATTTGGCCAAGGTGAACTAAATTTAGTAGCCGTAAAAGCCGTAGATGGAGGCCCTATGATAGGACACGAAATTGGGGATCTAAAAAAACACATGCCCAAGGTAGATTCAAGAGTGGCTGCCATTTTTCGAGATGGTCAATCAATTGTACCCACAGGGCAAACAACTATAAGCGCTGGAGATGAAGTGTTTTTCATATCAAAAAAAGGTGAAGCATCAAAGGTTGTAAATGAAATGCGTAAAAAAGAAGATCCATATAAAAATGTCATAATAGCTGGTGGGGGCAAGATAGGCAGTAGACTGGCGAAAAGAATTGAAAAAAACCACAGAGTTAAGATCATTGATTCTGACCACAACAGAGCAAAAAGATTATCGGAAAAGCTGGAACAAACTATAGTGCTAGAGGGCAATGTTTGCGATAAGCATTTGCTTCATGAAGAAAATATTGAAGGGACCGACGTATTTGCAGCTGTAACGAATGATGACGAAGCAAATGTTATGTCATGTCTTCTAGCAAAAGACATGGGAGCACACAAAGTTGTAGCGCTAATAAACAATCCAGCCTATGTCGATCTTGTTCAAGATAAGGGTATAGATATTGCTATTGCGCCCTCCCAAATAACAATTGGAACTTTTATTGCAGAAATTGAGGGAAAAGATGTAGTAAAGGTGCACTCATTACGCCGAGGCGCAGCTGAGGCAATAGAAGCTATTGCTAAAGAATCGCCTTCTGGAAAGGAAAGTAGCATCGGTAAAGAGTTAGGAGAAATTTCCTTACCAGAAGGAGCAACAATTGGCGCTTTAATAAGAGATAGTAAAGGTAAGATAGCTCATGATCATGTACATTTAAGGGAGAACGATCATGTTATCGTATTTTTAACGGACAAATCAGTCATAAAACAAGTCAAGGAAACCTTTTCTCCTCTTTAGAAATGAAGTTTCCGTACACAACTAGTATTTTAGGAGCACTTTTGATGCTATTTAGCGGAGTTGCTCTTTTTTTTCCGGCGTTTCTGGCTTACTTCATGGAAGAGAAAGAATTTATCTATAACTTTGGCTTTACAGGCTTTATAACTTTTATTATTGGGTGTTTTCTTTTTTTCTTATCTTCAGAAAAGGATGGAGATCTAAGAACAAAAGACGGTTTTATTATAACTATTTATTTCTGGACTGTACTGGGGTTTTTCGGATCAATTCCATTCTTTTTAGCGGATTTAGAAGGAGTTTCATATGTAGATTCACTTTTTGAATCGATATCAGGCTTAACAACAACAGGCGCAACAGTTTTGGTCGGTTTAGATGAAATGCCAAGGTCGTTACTTTTCTACCGTCATTTACTTCAGTGGCTGGGAGGCATGGGCATTATTGTCCTGGCTGTTGCGGTTCTTCCTTTATTGGGAGTTGGAGGTATGCAACTATACAAAGCTGAAACTCCTGGACCGCTTAAAGATGCGAAGCTAACTCCGAGAATTACTCAAACAGCTAAGGCTTTATGGTTCGTATATGTATTGATGACAATATCATGTTCAGTTTTATATAAATATTTCGGCATGAGTTGGTATGATGCCATATGTCATGCCTTTTCAACCATTTCAATTGGAGGCTTTTCTACACATGATGAGAATTTTGCCTATTTTGAAAGCAGCAGCCTAAGATGGACTGCGATTGTATTTATGGTTATTTCAGGAGTAAATTTTGCACTCCATTACCTGGCATGGACTAAAAAAAGGCTGTTTCACTATTTTTATGACTCTGAGGTAAAGCTCTATCTATCACTGTTAATTAGCACAGCATTTATAACTTATCTTACCCTCTACTATAGCAATAATATATATGATGAAATGATAGTAGATAGTGTGTTTCAAGCAGTCTCTATTGGAACAACTTCTGGTTTTCTGACTTCTAACTATTCTAATTGGCCCTTATTTGTTCCAATCATGCTTCTCATAGCAGCCTTTATAGGAGCTTGTGCAGGTTCTACTGGTGGTGGAATAAAGGTCATAAGAGCCCTAATCCTCTTAAGGCAGGGATCAAGCGAAATAACCAAGCTTATACACCCTAATGCAGTTGTGACAATAAAGTTTGGCAAGAAATCATTAGATCCAAGGGTTTCAGAGTCTGTATGGGGATTTTTTGCGGTCTATGTGGCTACTTTTCTAATTATATTAATGTTCCTAATGTCTCAAAACATGGATTTTCTAAGCGCATTCTCAGCAGTAGGAGCTACTTTGAATAATTTAGGTCCTGGACTGGGCACTGTTGCTGAGAATTACAGAAATATATCAGATGCCTCCAAAATAGGACTTTGCATGGCGATGTTATTGGGAAGATTAGAAATATTTACAATGCTTTTGCTATTTACTCCAGCTTTTTGGAGGAACTAAGTGAACTATCACGTCTCGATTTGCTGTATATACTGATCATCAAAAGCTTAGAGGTAATTCCTTATAAAGTACTATTTTATACAGGTAAGGTTTTGGCTCTTTTATTATACTTATTTCCAAATAAGCATAAGAGAATCTCTAGGGCTAATCTTGAATTAGTCTTTTCTGACAAAGCTCCCTCGCAAATTAATTCAGTATTAAAAGATAGCTTGTTTCACAGCATAATGAATTTACTTGAAACAGGACTTGTTTGGGGCAAGAAGGATTATAAAAAAAATAAGAGGTTTATACATGTTGAAAATTTTTCTGAAATTGAAAATTCTTTATCATCAGGTAAAGGTGTTCTTCTCTTTACGCCCCACATCGGCAATATAGAAATTATCATTAATTTTCTTGGTCAGCATACAGATTGTACGATTCCTTATACTCCGCCAAAAAATAAAGACTTGGATAAAGTGATCACTGACTCAAGAAATAGCGCTGGTGTAAAAATGGTAGAGACAAATGTGGGTGGAATAAAAGAAATGCTATTAGCTTTAAATAATAAAAAATTGGTAGCAGTAGCTTCTGATCAAGTACCAAAAAGAGGTGCCGGAATAAGCTCAATATTTTTTAATAATGAAGTCTACTCCATGAATCTTTTACCAAAATTACAACAAAGAACTGAATGCGCTGCGCACTTTATGTATTGTGAAAGAAAAGAAAAAGGGGAAGGATTTATTATTCATTTCCATAACAAAATTGATTTTTCATCAGATGACAAAGAAGGGGTAGATAAAATGAATAACGAGTTTGAAAAATGTATAATGAAATTACCAGGACAATATGCTTGGGAGTATAAGAAATTTAAGAGGACAAAAAAAGTTTCCATATATGATAATTAATTCAACTATAGTAAGTACTCACTAACATTATGAAGTATGCCTCAATGGAAGACTTAGTCTCTTTATGTAAAAGACGAGGTTTCATATATCAATCCAATGAAATTTATGGAGGTCTACAAGGCCTTTATGACTATGGCCCTTTAGGAGTTGAACTTAAAAATAATTTAAAAAAGTCTTGGTGGAAATCCATGATTTATGAAAGAGATGATATAGAAGGAATAGACTCGTCCATTTTAACAAATCCTCTAGTCCTAAAATATTCTGGACATGAAAACACGTTTACTGATCCTTTGGTCGATTGCAAATCTTGTGGTGAAAGATTCAGAGCAGATCAAGTACCAGATTATTGCAAGAAAGAAGATTTAACAGAGCCAAGGCAATTCAACCTAATGTTCAAAACAAGTGTTGGGCCAATTGAAGATGGAAATTCCTTTGCCTACTTAAGACCTGAAACAGCTCAAAATATCTTTACGAATTTTAAAAATGTTCTAGATTCTAATCCTCATCCTCTTCCTTTTGGGATAGCTCAAATGGGTAAAGCATTTCGAAATGAGATAACTCCAAGAAACTTTATATTTAGAGTACGCGAATTTGAGCAGATGGAACTCGAATTTTTTGTAAAACCAGGTGAAGATGAGGAATGGCATAAAAAGTGGACTGATTTAAGGCTGCAGTGGTGGGAAGATCAGGGTGTAAGCAAGGATAGCTTGGAAATATATCATGTACCCGATGACGAGTTGGCACACTACTCTAAAGCTACTGTGGACATTATGTATAACTTTCCGCATGGTCTAGAGGAGCTTGAAGGAATAGCCAATAGGACAGATTTTGATCTAGGATCCCATACTAGAGGGCAAAAGGACCTTAATATAGATGCAACTGTTACAGAAAATACTCAATCAAATGCAAAACTTGCTATACAAGACCTAGAAACTAAGCAATGGGTGGTTCCATACGTAATTGAGCCTTCTGCTGGGGTTGATAGAGGCTTTTTAGCTATTCTCAACGAAGCATATAAGGTTGAGAGCCTTGAAAACAATAAAGAAAGGACGGTTTTATCTCTAAAACCACATCTTGCACCTATAAAAATTGCAGTTATTCCTCTAAAAAGAAATGAAAATTCGATAGTAATGACATCAGTGGATCTAAAAAATGACTTACAGCGAACTATTGAAGGGCGAGTTCTTCTAGAAAACACCGGTAACATCGGTAAAAACTACAGAAAACATGATGAAATTGGTACACCTGCTTGTATCACCGTCGATTTTCAAACCCTTGAAGACAATAGTGTAACTATAAGAGATAGAGATACAATGGATCAAACAAGATTGAAAATAGACGAAGTTAGACCCTTTTTAGAACAAAATTATAATATTTAGAGATTAATGAATGACGTTTTAGTCTTAGACAGGGACGGGGTCATTAATGTTGACCTCATGACTTATGTGACTAGGCCAGAAGATTTTGAGCCTATTAAAGGTAGTTTAGAGGCTATTGCGCTTCTTAACAAACATGGCTTTAAAGTTGCGATTGCCACTAATCAGGCTTGCATTGAGAAAAAAATTATTACAGATGCTGATTTATTAAAAATTCACAACCACATGGAATATCTGCTCAGAGAAGTTGGAGGGAAAATTGCTTACATCGCTTATTGTCCTCATGTGCCTGAAACTAAATGTAAATGTAGAAAACCTGAGACTGGTCTCTTAGAAGATATCGAGAAGTGTATGGAAGTTGATCTCAAAGGAAAATATTTTATAGGAGACAAAGATTCGGATATTTTAGCAGGTAGAAGACATGGCTGCGTTCCTATGCTTATTAAAAGGGGTGGTTATGGAGAGAAAGTGTATGGAACAGATATAAGTCCTCCTGATGAGCACTGTTTTAATAATCTTCTTGAAGCTGCAGAATATATTTTAAACTCTAAAAAGTGATTGTTATTAGATCGACTATTTTTTACCTTGGCTATTTGAGTTCAGGAATAATAGCAAGCTTGTTGGCGTGTATGATCGGGCCTTTTTTAGGACTGGAAAATAGACTAAAGCTTTTTTCACAATGGCCAAAGTTTGCCAATTGGTTTTTACATTTATCTTGCGGGATTAAGGTAGAAGTTATTGGTCAAGAGAACTTACCAACTGAACCTTGTGTCATTGTTTCTAATCATCAAGGTCAATGGGAAACCTATTCAATGCAATACCTCTTTCATCCCATGTGCACCTTACTGAAAAGAGAATTGCTGTACATTCCGCTTTGGGGGTGGGCTATGAAAATGTTAAATCCAATCGCAATTAATAGAAGCAAACCTAAAGAGGCTATCTTGCAAACTCTTGAGGAGGGTTCAAATAGATTGAAAAATGGAATGTATGTTTTATTGTTCCCAGAAGGAACCAGGGTCGAAGCTGGTATGGTTGGAAAATATGCAAGGAGTAGTTTTGAATTAGCCAAAAGAAATGGCGTTATGGTACTGCCATTATGCCACAACTCGGGTGATTGCTGGCCAGCACATAAATTCATTAAAAAGCCTGGAAAAATTACTTTAATTATTGGGGAGCCTTTTTATGTTGAAGATTCAAAGCGATCAGCAAGCGATGTTAGAAAGTGGGTAGAAAAAAAACTAAATTCTTAGACCAAACTAAACATCAAGATTAACAACGAGTTTTGCGTTTTCATCTATGAATTCTTTGCGTGGCTGAACTTCATCACCCATTAATGCCTCAAAAAGTGAACTAGCAGTTGCAGCATCATCTATTGTGACTTGACCAAGAATTCTCATGTCAGGATTCATGGTGGTATCCCACAGTTGTTCCGCATTCATTTCACCTAAGCCTTTATATCTTGATTTTGTGAAAGACCTCTCAGAAATTTGTAATACCTCTTCTAGAGCATGTTCAAAGTTGTCAATGTATATCTGCTTACCATTAATTTCAAAATGAGCATCTTTACTGAACATATCTGTCATATCTGCTCCATGACTAGAAATATCTTTGTATGCCTTAGATTTAAAGAAACTTTTATTCAGTAACCATTCCGACTCCGTACCATGTTTTATTAAAGATATTCTAGGCTCTATTTCGTCTGAGTCCTCTCGGGGTATAGCTTCTACTTTCCAAGCTGATCCTTGTTCGGCTTTTTCGTTTAAGTAAGCTTCAATAGTTGATGTCCATTTTTTTAATGCCTTTTTATCATCTAATCCCTTAAGTTGGTGTGTATGCTTAACGCCCTCTAGCAACTCTACAGGATATGAATGAGTTAAGCCTCTAAGGGTACTTTGTATCTTCTCGTGTTGCGAAATAAATTTTCCAAGAGCCTGGCCTGTAATAGATTCTCCCTTCTTGTTTAATACAAGCTTTGCATCATCCAAGATTTCAGCAACTAGAAGTTCTCTTAATTCCGAATCATCCTTGACATAAGTCTCTTGTTTGCCTTTTTTGAGTTTATACAAGGGTGGCTGGGCTATATAGATATAGCCTTTTTCTATAAGTTCAGGCATTTGGCGATAAAATAAAGTCAATATCAAAGTTCTGATGTGAGAGCCATCTACATCAGCATCAGTCATAATTATTATTCTATGGTATCTCAATTTTTCTTCTTGCCAGTCTTCTCCTTTAATCCCGCAACCTAAGGCTGAGATTAAAATAATAATTTCTTCTGACGATAGAACCTTGTCTAGTCTTGCTTTTTCTACATTGAGAATTTTTCCTTTCAAAGGGAGAATAGCTTGAAAATGTCTATCACGTCCTTGCTTGGCAGAACCTCCTGCTGATTCTCCCTCTACCAAATAGATCTCACTTTTTGCAGGGTCTTTTTCTTGGCAATCAGAAAGTTTTCCCGGAAGACCGCCGCCTTCAAATACCCCTTTTCGCCTAGTTAGTTCTCTTGCCTTCCTAGCAGCTTCCCTAGCTCTAGCCGCTTCAATTATTTTTGTAGCGATCTGCTTTGCCTCTGCAGGATTCTCCAAGAGATATTCTGTTAAGGCTTTGTAAGTTTCTTGCTCAACTGCTGGTCTTACCTCTGAGGAAACTAATTTATCTTTTGTTTGGGATGAAAACTTTGGATCTGGAACTTTGACAGAAACAACAGCAACCAAACCTTCTCTGGCATCATCGCCTGAGGTGGATACCTTCTCTTTATTCATCCCCTCCTTTTCCATGTAGTTATTCAGTGTCCTTGTTAAGGCTGTCCTGAATCCTACCAAGTGGGTACCACCGTCTCTTTGCTTAATGTTATTTGTATAGCACTGAATGTTTTCTTGATAGCCATCATTCCATTGAAGTGAAACCTCAATGGTAATACCGTCTGCTGCTTCCTTTACAAAATGAAATACAGAATTGACAGTTGTTCTTTTTGTATTCAAAAATGATACAAATTCTGCTAGTCCGCCTTTGTGAAAAAATTCCTTTTTCTTAGAATTTCTCTCATCAATTAAGTTAATTTTAAGACCTGCATTGAGATAGGAGAGTTCTCGAAGTTTTGTTTCTAGAACATCGTACTGAAAATTAATATCTGAAAAAGTAGTAGGCGATGGAACGAAAGTAACTTCAGTTCCTGTTTTGTCAGTTTTTCCTGTTACCTTTAATTTTCCTTTTGGAGCACCATCCGCATATTCTTGTTCATGTATTTTGCCACCTCTGTAAATAGTTAGCTTTAAGTCTTCAGACAAGGCATTAACAACCGAGACACCAACTCCATGCAAGCCTCCTGAGACTTTATAGGAATTATCATCAAACTTTCCACCGGCATGTAGTTTCGTCATGATTACCTCGGCTGCAGACACGCCTTCCTCGTGCATATCAGTTGGAATACCCCGTCCATTATCCAAAACATCAATTGAATTATCAACTATCTCGTAAACCATATGATGTAAACCCGTTCCATCATCTGTATCACCAATATACATTCCTGGCCTTTTTTTGACGGCCTCGAGACCTTTAAGAACCGTTATGCTGGAGGAATCATAAGACTCGGCTTCAGTTTTTTTTGTAGCTTTTTTTTGTGGCGTTTTGGTGGATTTAGGTGATTTTGATGCAGAAGATTTTTTCTTGGTTGGCATAAGTATATTTTAATACATAATTAAACATTAATCTGTGTAAAGTTTGTCATTTTTTTAAAAGATTTATGCATCTCCTCGCCTTCAATCCCTGTTAAGATTATTTGATTGTCTGATTCAAGAATCTTCATGACTATAGATGTTAAGTTGTTCAAATCAAGTTCAGATCCTAGGTCATCTATCATAAGAAGAGTTTCAGTATCTACTAAGTCTTTTAAAAGCTGAATGCTGGATAAAAAAACTAACAAAATCAATATCTTAAGTTGGCCTCGGGAAAGATTTGAGGAAGCTCTTTTATTTTTTACAGAAAATGTAAAATCCATTCTATGAGGCCCTTTTGATGTGTAGCCCAACGCCATATCCCTCTCAAGACATTCCAACAAAGATTCTTCTAGTTTCTTTGAACGCTCCCACCCTTTCGAAAAAGTTAAACTTAATTTATCAAGGTAATTAAAAGAGCCATTCAAAACATTTTTCTCCATTGATTCTAAGGTGTGTGCTTTAAAAACCTTAAAAAAGTTATATTGCTCTAGGCTGAGTTTTAAACCTAATGCCGATAATTTCTTGCTCCACAAGGAAACCTCTGAACTAGAAAGCCTTTTCTTTAACGACTTATTCCTTTGTTTAAGGGCCTTTTGATAAGCATTATGCAATTTTTTTGTCTCAGGTTTCACGTGGAACATAAGTTCGTTAAAAAACTCCCTTCTGATATCTGGTTCTCCATCTATCATTTTAAGGTTTTTCGCAAGCACAACCTGCACAAAATATATCTCTCCCTTTTTCACAGGCAGCCCACCTAACGTTCTTTTTGAGAACAACCTTTTATTAAGATGATTTTCAACAACAAAAGAAAGGTCTTTGCCCTTAACAATACCCCTTGAAGATAAATTATAAAATTCTTTGTCAGAATGAATACATTCTTTTGTTTCCTTTGATCTAAAAGAATTTCCAGTTAACAAAATGTTTAAGGATTCTAAAACTGTTGTTTTTCCTGAACCATTTTCACCTAATATGATATTTATTCCATCAGAGAACGTGAAAGTTTTATCCTGAAAAAGCCTAAAGTTCTTTAGGTGAAGCCTCTGAAGAGGCATTACAGCCTCATTGGCATAATGACATAAACGTCATCTTCAGAATTTTGTTCCTTGATAATGCAGCTAGAATCTTCGCCGTAGAATTCAAAAGAAACAGTTTCACTGTCTATAGAGTTTAGAACATCTAGTAAATATCCTATATTGAATCCAACTTCAAGTTCAGAGCCATTATAGATCACATCTACTTCTTCTTCAGCTGATTCTTGTTCTGGGTTGTTAGCTGTAAGTTTAAGTTTATCCTTAGATAATTGGAACCTTACTCCTCTGTATTTTTCATTTGACAAAACAGATGCTCGAGAGAGCGCAGATTGAAGAATTTCTTTACTTATTTCCAAAGGCAGCGGCTCCCCAGTTGGAAAAACTTTATTATAGTCTGGATACTTTCCATCAATTAATTTGCTTGAAAAACTAAGATTTTCAGAGCGGACATCTATATAAGAGGCGCCTATTAGGAGCTCTACATTCCCCTCATTCGGTGAGAGAAGTTTTGATAGCTCTAAAACTGCTTTTCTTGGAAGTATGTTTCTTACATCTAAATCAACAGCATTTGTTGTTGTTGAAGAAAGTGCTAATCTATGCCCATCAGTTGCTACTCCATTTATCTTATTTCCTTCTATCTCTAAAAGCATGCCATTTAAATAATATCTCACATCTTGTGAAGCCATAGAAAATGATGTTTTAGACAATAGTCGCTTTAAAACACTAGACTCAACCACAACTGGTGTCTGCTCTTCATTAATTTCTATTTCAGGAAAATCGTCTGAAGAAATTGTTGCGAAATCAGCATTAAAATTACTAGAACTAACAGTCAATTTACCGTTCGACAGAGAAAACATAACACGTTCTCCTTCTGGCAAGGACCTACACAATTCAGACATTTTTCTTGCAGAAACTGTAGTTTCTCCCTCTTCTTGAATTTCAATTAAATCAGAAAAAGTTTTGATTTGTATTTCTAAATCAGTTGCCGTAACCTCCAACTTTCCATCAACTGTTTTTAACCTTAAATTTGCCAAAATAGGTATAGTTTGGCGTCTTTCAGCTACAGCCGCAGCATTTTGCAGTGAATCAACTATTTGTGCTTTTTCTGTGGTGAACTTCATCTTTATATTATATAGTTAAAATTCTTAAAAGCTTTCTATAATCTTCTTCTATATCCAGGTTAAACGACCTAAGCTCATTTATTTTTTTACAAGCATGTATAACGGTTGTGTGATCTCTTCCACCAAAGGACTCACCTATTTCAGGTAAACTATAGTTTGTTAGCTCTTTTGATAAAAACATAGCCATTTGTCTTGGTCTGGCTACAGATCTGCTTCGTCTTTTGGAGAGGATGTCACTTATTTTTATGTTGTAGTAGTCGGCTGTAGTTTTTTGAATATTTTCTACACTTACCTGCCTTGCTTGTATGGCCAAAAGATCTTTTAAAGAATCTTTTATTAATTCAATAGTTATTGGTCTTCCTGTAAAGTTCGAATTTGCAATTACTCTTTTTAGGGCGCCCTCTAGCTCTCTTACGTTCGATCTTACTTTTTGGGCTATAAAAAAAGCAGACTCTTCATTGAGCTCATGATCCATGGTCATTGCTTTGCTTAGGAGTATTGCAACTCTTGTTTCTAATTCAGGCGGCTCTATGACAACAGGCAAGCCCCACCCTAATCTCGATTTTAATCTATCCTCTAATCCTTCTATTTCTTTAGGATACTTATCGCAAGTAAGTATCATCTGACTTCCTTTTTCCAGTAAAGAATTGAATGTATGAAATAATTCTTCTTGTGATTGTTCTTTTTTTGCAAAAAACTGAATATCATCAATCAATAGCGCATCTAAAGATCTATAGTGTTGCTTAAATTCATTAATTGCTCCTAATTGTAGTGATTTTACCATATCACTTACAAACTTCTCTGAATGAACATAGGCTATTTTCTTATTAGGATCTTGTTTCAAAATCTCATTTCCCACAGCGTGCATAAGGTGAGTTTTGCCCAGCCCCACCCCGCCGTATATAAATAGGGGGTTATATGAATTTTTAAGACCATCGCCTATTTGTCTAGAGGCGGCCAATGCAATATGGTTAGATTTACCCTCTACAAATGTTTCAAAAGTGAAATTACCAATTAGGTTGTTTTTCTTAGGAACCTTAGCAGACAGGGTGGTTGTGGCTGTTATTTCAGATGCATTACTATCGTTTACAAGCATTTCATCAGGGCTTTTGTCATGATAGTCAATAAATATTTCAAAATTAAGATTAAAGTCTCTCATGCTGGTAATGGCGCTTAATCTCTCTTTAATAGTTGTTCCGTAATTGTCTTCAACCCAATCAGATATAAACTTATTTGGAGCTAAAACACTGTATGAAATGGGGTTTGAGCCATTATTTTGTTCTAGGGTAAGTGGTGCAATCCATGTAGAATACTCCTCAACAGGCAAATCTCTTTCTAAAGTTTTCTTACATTCTCCCCAAAAGTGCAATTCAGTCATAAAATTGATTATATATAGATTAGCAAAGTTATCCACAGAATAAACACAGATATTTATTGTGGATAACTTGTTAATATGTTGTTTTAATTATTTTGCTTGTTTTACATCAATAAAAACTCTATCATTCGCAACCCAATTACCCTTTAAGCACTATGAAAAGAACATATCAACCGAGTAAAATCAAACGAGCCAGAACTCATGGCTTCCGTTCAAGAAACGCTACTCTCGGAGGTAAAAAGGTTCTGAGCAATAGAAGGAAAAGGGGGAGGCTTTCACTTACTGTCTAAATGGGCCCTAAGCGCTCCATATCATCTAAAGAAGGTTTTGGTGATATTTTCGAAAGCCCCGATCAAAAACATTCCACCAAGAACATATTGATTCTTTCAAAAGATAATGCCCTAGGTTTTTCGAGGATAGGGGTGGCGATTAGGAAAAAGGATAATAAGCTTGCTGTAGACCGAAATAATATAAAGAGAAAAATTAAAGGAAGTTTTCTTGCAAAGGTTTTAGAATTGCCACATAAAGATTTTGTTGTATATGTAAAAAAAAATTTAAAAGGAAAAGAAGGGGAGCTTAAAAAAGATTTAGATAAAATTTGGGGAAAGTTTATAGTCAATGATGATTAACAAAACACTAATAAAAGTTATAAAATTTTACCAAAGGTATTTAAGCCCAATGTTAGGTCAAAACTGCAGGTTCCATCCTACCTGCTCTCAATATGCACTGGAGGCTTTGAAGGTTCATGGGACTTATCGGGGCTCTATCTTGGCCATTAAGAGAATCATTAGGTGCAATCCTTTGGGTGGTAGTGGAATAGATAATGTACCTGGAGAATCAGAGCATGGACGTAGTTAAAACATCCTTGATAATAGGAATCGGCCTTACACTTTATTATCTTCTCTTGCAGTGGCCGACTCATAACGACATCTATGATGTATCTTATCAAGAACAAGTAGAAATCAATGATTTTAGTGATAGTGAGCGTTCACTTTCAGAGCCCCTTGCCCCCCTTTCGCAGGCGAATCAGGAGCCGGTTGGGGTTGCCGCCCAAGAGCTTAATTATTTTGAAATACAAAATAATGATTTGTCTTTATTGGTTGAATCAAGAACAGGAAGGTTCGAGTTTTCGAGTTTAAAAAACATCTCGGAAGAGAAAGGCTCGGAGGAAAGGTTCAACATATTTGGAAAAACCTATGATGCAAACTCTGGAAGAGAAAATGTATATTTTGCTAACAGTGGTTTTTACACCCGAACTCAAGGATATTTAAATCCACAATTTGAAAAAATTACGGAGCAATCTGGTGAAGGAAATTTAAAGGTTTATATTCTTGAAGGTAAGTCCGGCGGGTTAAATTTTTCTAGAAAAATAGAAATTGAAAACACAGGTTATTCTTTAAAAATTGAAGACAAGGTAAGCTCTCTTTTGGGTGAAGATGTTTCAATTACGCCTTATGTGGTTATTGAAAGAGACGGCTCGGCAGTAGAAGAGAGCGGTTTAATGTATACCTATCTTGGTCCTGTCTTTTCATCAACAAAAGATACTTATGAAAAATATGATTTTGACGACATAAGGGAATCTTCATATCAGAATAAGTCAGCAGGAGGTTGGGTTGCTTTAATACAACATTACTTCTTGTCTGCATGGATTCCTGATCAAAATAAAGAATATCTCTACCAGGGAAGGTATGGTGAAAACTCTGGAAGATACTCTTTAGGTTACACCTCCAGAGATTCTAATCTTTCTTATGGCGAGACAGTATCAACAAACAATACTCTTTATGTGGGCCCTAAACTACCTAAACAGCTTGTCGAAATTCAAGAAAACCTTGATTTAACCGTAGACTACGGATTTTTATGGTGGTTAGGCAAGCCCATGTATTGGTTTTTAGACCTAGGACACAGTCTTTTTAATAACTGGGGTCTGGCAATTATCTTTCTCACTGTTGCCTTGAAACTCTTAACTTGGCCTCTTTCAGCAAAAGCCTATGTATCAATGGGTAAGATGAGGGAATTGGCACCCAAAATGCAGCTTTTACAAGAGAAACACGGAGATAACAGGCAAGCAATGAGTCAAGAGTTAATGGAAGTGTACAAAAAGGAGGGAGTAAATCCGCTTGGGGGCTGCCTGCCGATGTTAGCTCAAATGCCCTTTTTCCTGGCTTTCTATTGGGTTTTACTCGAAACCGTTGAATTAAGACACTCTCCCTTCTTTTTGTGGATAGATGACTTGTCTGCTATGGATCCCTACTTTATTCTTCCTATTCTTAATGGGGCTGGCATGTACCTTTCTCAAAAATTAACACCCACTCCACCCAATGCGGACCCAATGCAAACCCAGATGATGAAGTTCTTTCCTCTTATTTTTGCAGTTATTTTTGCGTGGTTCCCGTCAGGCTTAGTTTTATATTGGCTTGTAAATATGGTTATTCAAATATTTCAACAGTGGTGGTATTCGAGAGGCACCAAGTACGGAACTGGGTCTGTTGGCTCTGGCTGATGAGCTCTATCGGCGTTGAGTAAAAATAGAACTATTATTGCTCCTGCCACCGTCCCAGGAAGGGGTGGTGTTTCAATAATTAGAATGTCTGGAAAGCTTTCTAAGAGCATAGCCGAAAGCATGTGCGGGGAACTGGCAGATGCCTGGCGTTTTAAGCGCTGTTCTATAAAGTCACGCGGCGGATCTAAAATAGACGATGGTATGGTTGTTTTTTTTAAATCTCCTAACTCTTACACTGGAGACGACGTGGTTGAGTTCCATTGTCATGGAAACCCAACCATAGTGAATTTAGTGATAGAAGAGGCTGTTGATCTTGGTGCAGTGGTCGCTGAGCCAGGAGAGTTTACAAAAACTGCATTTCTCAACGAAAAAATTGATCTGGTTCAGGCTGAGTCTGTGGCTGATTTAATTAACGCTCAAAGCAAAACGGCTGTTGTGGCTGCCAACTCGTCACTTTCAGGAGAGTTTTCTGAACAAATAAGCATATTGCTTGATGGTATTGTTAGGGCAAGGGTTGTTGTTGAGGCAAACATAGATTTTCCTGAAGAGGAGATTGATGGTTCAGTTCTTGAATCTATCAAAGAGGAACTCCAGAGCTTTCATGCCGAGATAAATGAATTGCTGTCTCGTGTGAAAGAAGGGGTAAAGTTAAGAGATGGCTATTCAGTTGCTATTGTGGGGCCTCCGAACGCCGGAAAATCTTCTTTATTAAACCTATTGGCTAGGGAAGACCTGGCAATTACTTCTGAAGTTCCTGGAACTACACGCGACCTGGTAAAAACAACTGTGAATATCGGGGGCGTCCTCATAGAGTTTGTTGATACAGCCGGGGTCAGGCATGACCCTGAAGGACCTATTGAAGAACAGGGTATACAGAGATCAAAAGAAGTTATTAAAAAGTCAAACTTAAGCCTCTTAGTGCAAGATGCAACAACCGTTCAGGGGTTTGATGTGGGCTTGGGTGATTTTTTGACTGTGTTTAATAAGTCTGACTTGCTTGAAGGTAAGTTCTACAACACAGACAATACATTCTACTTGTCGTGCTCTACTGGCCAGGGGGTTGAGGAATTACTCAAAGCTTTAATTACAAGATTAGGAATAGACGAGGGAGGCGAAACAGTATTTCTGTCTAGAAAAAGACATGAGATCTCTTTAAGGAGTGGGGGTCTTTTTTTAGAAGAGGCCATAATGTCGTTGAGTGAAGGACAGGTATTAGAGTTGGTTGCAGAAAGTTTGAGGTCTGCTCATTCAGCCCTAGGTGACATCATAAGGCCTATGAGTGCGGATGACCTTCTGGGTGAAATTTTTTCGGAGTTTTGTATAGGTAAATAACTGTTCAAACGCTGTTGAAAAACATTTTTATTTTGTGTCTATTTTTTTTATCAACTGAATATACAGACAAATAGAGAACATATGTTTTGGTTTTTTACAGCTTTCGCATTCAGGGAATATCAATAAAATTCAAGGGTCGTGCCTGTTTTCCACAGGCATTTAGGTCCCCAATAATAACGAAGTGAGTTAAAATATAAAACTCAAAAGGGACAAAATTTATTTTTTTAATTGTGGATAAGTACGATGTTATAGTCATAGGTGGAGGACATGCAGGTGTTGAGGCTGCAGAAGTGTGCTCCCGGTTTGGCATAAAAACTTTACTTATAACCCAGGATAAATCCAAGATAGGTGAGATGTCGTGCAACCCCGCAATTGGAGGCATTGGCAAAAGTCACCTGGCAAAGGAAGTTGATGCCCTTGGTGGTTTGATGGCAAGAGCGACTGATAAGGCGGGCATACACTACCGAGTTCTTAATTCTACAAAAGGGCAAGCTGTAAGAGCCACTAGAGTGCAAACTGATAGAGATCTTTACAAAGCTGCAATACAAGACTTTTTGTCTTCTTCCCCCAACCTCACAATTAAAGAAGGCTCAGTTGTCGACTTGGACATTAAGAATTCAACCATTAAGTCTGTAATAACTGAAAAGGGGGAGAAAATATTTTCCAATTCAGTAATTTTAACAACAGGAACTTTTCTTGGAGGTGTAATGCATACTGGTCTGGAGCAGTCTTCGGGCGGACGAATCGGAGATCCCTCTAGCGATAAACTAGCTCAAAAACTTAGAGGTCTCAATTTAAAAGTTGGCAGATTAAAAACAGGAACACCCCCCAGACTTAGCAAACACTCCATAGACTGGTCTCTTCTTTCACCACAACCAGGCGATACTCCAACACCACTTCTTTCTTATACATCTCAAGCCAGCGAAAGACCTGAGCAGCTGAATTGCTACATGACACGCACTAACCAAAAAACACATCAAGTAATATTGAATCACCTTGACGAATCACCCATGTACTCAGGTCTGATCGAGGGCGTAGGACCAAGGTATTGCCCCTCTATTGAAGATAAAGTTATGAGATTTTCTGAAAGAGACTCTCATCAAATATTCGTTGAGCCGGAAGGACTCAATTCAGATCTTATTTATCCAAACGGCATTTCAACAAGCCTACCTCTGAAGGCACAAAAAGAGCTTATAAAATCTATTAAAGGTTTTGAAAATGCAACAATAGTAAGACCTGGATATGCAATAGAGTATGATTTCTTTGACCCCACAGGTTTAAAACACTCTTTAGAAACAAAGACGATATCAGGTTTATTTTTCGCAGGTCAAATTAATGGAACCACAGGATACGAAGAAGCAGCAGCACAAGGCATCATGGCAGGAATTAACGCATCTCTTCGGGCAACCAATCAAGAAGCATTCGAACTACAAAGAGACGAGGCTTATATAGGGGTTTTGATAGATGATTTGGTAAGCCTTGGCACAAAAGAACCTTATAGAATGTTCACAAGCAGAGCGGAATATAGACTGATATTAAGAGAAGATAATGCAGACATGCGCTTAACAGAAAAGGGGAGAAAGTTAGGAATAGTGTCCGATTTATTGTGGCAAAAATATCAAGACAAAAGAGACGCTACAACCAAGGAAATCTTGAGATTAAAAAATGATAAACTTAAGCCAAACACGCCCGAAGCCAAGAAAATAAAAAAACAAACAGGTGAGGGCATTTCAAGCAATATTAGCCTTTTTGAAATATTAAAACGCCCCAAAGTCCTTCATTCACACTTACCACAAGGGGAAACCGTGCTTGCCCCAAATGCTGTTGATGAAATAGAAGCTTCTATCAAATACGAGGGCTACATAAAAAGACAAAAAATTGATATAGAGAGACTCCAACGAAATGAAAATACACCAATCCCAAAACACATAGACTACGAGAAAGTTGTTGGGCTTTCTAACGAAGTAAAGCAAAAACTATCTGAAGCAAGGCCGGAAAGCTTAGCACGAGCCTCAAGACTGCCTGGAGTAACTCCGGCAGCAATCTCTTTACTGATGATCTATTTGAAAAAGGAAAGACAGGCTGTTGGGTAAAGATCAAACAAACCAGTTGGCAGACTATAAAGCTCACCTGATTGCATGGAACAAAACCCACAACCTAATATCAAAAAAACAAGCTAATAACATCGAGTCTCACATAGCAGATTCTTTGATAATTTCCTCTTCATTAAACAAAAACATAGTTGACCTGGGGAGCGGGGGCGGGTTTCCAGGCATACCTCTTGCAATTACCAATCCCGACAAGGAATTCTATTTAATTGAAAGCAACATCAAAAAATCATCGTTTTTGTTAAGCACCACTTCTCGCTTGGGACTAGACAATACAAACATCATAAATCAAAGGATCGAAAAAGTAGAAACAAAAACCCTTCCCGAATCATTTGACATAGTCTGTAGGGCAGTAGGCTCTACAGAATTTGTCATTGGCTTAACAGCCCCTTTGCTCCAAAAAAAAGGAGTAGAGCTAAAGCTTATGAAGACCCAAAAGCAGTTTGATCAAGAAAAAATACCACAAGGTTACCTGTTAAAAAAAATTGAAAAATTTCCTTCGAAAGCGAAAGACAAGACGCGTATCTTGGTTACAATAGAAGCAGAACAAAACAATGGTTAATACATTAGTTATAGCAAACCAGAAAGGAGGCGTTGGCAAGACAACCACTGCTGTAAATCTAGCAGCCTCTCTTAGCGCAATGAAAAGAGCTGTCCTCTTAGTTGACCTCGATCCGCAGGCAAATGCCACCACCGGATCTGGTATAAAAAAGTGCGATCAAACCAAAGGCTCTGCTGCGGCTTTAATGGGAACACAGGGTGAGGTGATTTTTGGAACAGAGCTAGGTTACGACATTATGCCGTCTGGTCCGGAGCTAATTGCCGCGGAGTCCTTCTTAAGAGGGGGCGGGGACCAAGAAAGAGCTCTATTAAACTACCTTACCGACATTAATGAAAAGTACGACTACATAATAATAGATTGCCCGCCTTCTCTAAATTTATTAACACTTAACGGGTTAAGGGCTGCCAAAGATTTGTTGGTTCCGATGCAGTGTGAATATTTCGCCCTTGAAGGCCTGGCTGGACTTTTAGAGACTGTGGGACAGTTAAACGATAGCACGGGCCACAACCTCCAATTGAAAGCTGTTGTAAGGACCATGTTTGACCCTCGCAACAAGCTCGGCCAACAGGTAACAGGAGAGCTACAAAAACATTTTTCCAGCGAACTGTACTCAACAGTCATTCCTAGAAATATAAAATTAGCAGAAGCCCCTAGTTTTGGTAAGTCCGTTTTGTCTTATGAGCCCAACGCTAAAGGCTCTTTGGCTTATCTTGCCTTGGCCGGAGAATTGATTGGCAAGATGGAAGAACAGTATAGCGATAACACTCATGAACAAAGACAAGTCTAGTTTAGGCACCGGACTTGACTCCCTTTTGGGAGGTAGACTCAAGTCAGACGGGGTTTCAGTTACCCAGATTCCCCTAGATGATCTTGCTCCTGGGCAGTATCAACCCAGGACGAAAATGCACAAGTCTACTCTTGAGGAGTTATCTCAGAGCATAAAAGAACAAGGAATTCTTCAGCCACTGGTTGTAAGAAGGCTAGCCTCTGGAAGGTTTGAGATAGTTGTTGGTGAGAGAAGGTGGAGGGCGGCTCAACTCGCCGGCATTAGTTCCGTTCCAGCTATCATAAGAGATCTTAATAACGATGAAACTGCCAAAATCGCCCTGATTGAAAACCTTCAAAGAGAGGATCTTAACGCTCTTGACCAGGCTAAGGGCCTTTTAAGGCTTCAAGGAGAGTTTAATCTCTCACAAGAAGAGCTCGGGGCAGCAGTTGGAAAATCTCGTTCAACAGTAACCAACCTCTTGAGGCTTCTGTCGCTTAGTCCAGAAGTTCAATCTTTGTTAGAGGAGGGAAAAATTGAAATGGGCCATGCTAGAGCACTTTTAACACTTGCTGAAGACGTTCAACTTCAATGTGCAAAGAGGGTGGTTTCAGAGTCGCTTTCAGTAAGAGAATGTGAAGCTATTGTTGGAGGTTTGTCTGATAATAAAAAAAAGAGCGCTAAATCAAAATTCCAACGAGACCCCAATATAGTGTCGCTTGAAAAAGAATTATCTGAAACACTCGGCTCGCCTGTAGAAATAAAACACAGCAAGAAGGGCTCTGGTAAAATAATAGTAAGTTACAAAAATCTTGATACTCTAGAAGGTGTGTTGGATAAATTAAAATCTTAAAAAAAGTAACAAATTCTTCTTTCACTAAAGCTCTTCCGTAACTATAATTGCCGCGCCCAATGAAATCCCGATGGCTAGTAAAGAACTTAACTCAACAGACTATATAGAACACCACCTTACCAACTTAACGTATGGTAAATGTCCTGATGGAACATGGAGCTTTGCTGAGGTTCATGGAAAGAGCCAGGTTGCGGGTACTGAGGCAAGTTGCAACATCAACGAAATGGGTTTTTGGGCCTTTCAGGTAGACACTTTGTTTATGTCAGTTCTCTTGGGCATGGGAATGATATTTTTTATGAGAAGAGTCGCAAAAAACGCCAGCCCATCCAAACCAGGACGAATCCAAAACGCTGTGGAATACCTAGTTACTCTAGTAAGGGACCAAGTTCAAGACAATTTTACTGCCGACAAAAACCCCCTAATGGGACCTCTGGCGCTGACCATCTTTGTTTGGGTTTTTTTAATGAACCTAATGGACTTGATTCCGATTGATCTTGTTCCTTGGATGGCAAACGGGTTTACTGCGCCTAATGCTGAGGGTGGAGTAATACATTACTTTAAGGTGTTGCCTGTAGCAGACATCAATGCACCGATGGGTATGGCATTAGGTGTCCTAATTTTGATTCATTATTACAGTATAAAAAACAAAGGGCTCGGTGGCTTCTTGGCGGAATTAACTTTCCAGCCTTACGGTAAGTGGATGGCACCGATAAACGTTATATT
>LULK01000401.1_pt1 | contig 22133 bp, 47 predicted proteins | sample 728181 | NCBI WGS metagenome assembly LULK01 (sample SAMN03860291, study PRJNA289734) | marine metagenome | biome: seawater column; feature: ocean; material: water; isolation source: Red Sea water column Station 169 - depth 10m | place: Saudi Arabia: Red Sea | collected 2011-10-15 | depth 10 m | reverse complement strand
TAAGTTCTTTAAAATAAAATCTGTTAAATTCATTCTTAATTTTTTGTTCCTCTCTATCACCAATAGCAAAAAAAGGTCTGGTTATTTTTCTACGACCTACACCAAATGTATCATGGTAAGATGCTATTTTTTCTCTTTCTTTATTTGCAAAAAATAATGTGCTTTTGAAACCAGTAGTTCTAAAATCTAAACTTCTAAACATTTTACCAGTATCTGTTAGATCAACAAAACCAGTTTGTCTGCCTCTCTTTTTACGACCTTTCACAGTTGATTTGGCATACGGTCTCATGTTTCCACCATCTGGCAGTTTACCACTTTGAGTTCGCTTTGTAATCATAAATACAGCCATATTTGATACTCTTTTAAGTGCTTTTTGAATTAAAGATTTTTGTTTACCAGAAATTCTTTTAAATTCATTTAATACTTCTATTGCATTAACTTTGGCTGTTATTTCCATTATCGTACTAATCTAAGGTTATGTAATGGCTCTTTTTCACTATCAGAAATTGTACCACCACCATCTTCATCATACTCTACACCATCTCGTAAAATAGCTTGAAATTCCTCATCATAGCGATCTCTGTAAAAGTCAATTTGTACTTGAAAGGCATCTTTACCTTCGCCAGTATCTGGGTCTCGCCATTTAGTTAATTGTGGGTAAATATATTTCCATAAACATAAATAAACTACTGATTGTGTCCATTGTGAGTCAGTAAGCTTAGAACTATCCATTTCAACTGATGTAACTTTTGTTATATCTTTGTAACGAACTTGATGCCTATATCTTTCCCACCATTCTTCTCTAATTCGTCTTAAAACATCATTTTCAGCAAACTGCAACTGATCGGCAAAATCTGTTATTCCAAATCCCAAAATATCTGGTTGAATTTTTTGTAAAGCAGTATTTGCAACATTAAATTCGTTTGTAGCCATTATTAAGCCTTTTTAGTTGTTGTCTTTTTAACTTTTGGTTTTTCTTCAATTATGGTTTGGTCTTTAGGTGCTTCAACTTTCATTGGCTGTGCTTTTTCATCGTAAAGTTTCCAACCTCTTTGTTCCCATATTTTTATATTAGGCTCATATTGTATTTTCATTCTTTCAATAATATCGCCATTTTTATTTATCAGTTTGACCATTTCCATAATATAAATCCTTTAATAAAAAGGGGAGGTCGCCCTCCCCATAATTGTTAGTTAGCAAGTGAATCTGCTGTTAACTTAACTCCATAACTATCATGGATTTCGCTAACTCCATATACTGCAGTTGCTACAATTTCATCTGCTCTTAATGAAGCATCTCTTTGTGATTCTATCTTTAGGTCTTGCATCATTGCTAAAGCTAAAGCATCTTGTGAGAATACACCACCAATAGAGTCATCTGAACCATCAACTGAAATATTAGAAGATTCAAAAATCTGAATACCTGCTATTGTACCTACAAAACCTGCTCTCATAGCTTCGTTTGAAAGTTCTGTATCTCTACCAACAAAAGTATTTGTTAATGACTTCTTAACATTAAAGATTTGTTTTGGGTGGAATACACCATAATATGGTCCAGGTGCATTATTAGTTCTTAATTCTGTACCTGCTTCAAATAAATCTTGTATTGTTAGTTCAGAACCTGCTCCAGGTCCCTTTTCTGTAGAGAACCCAGTAAACAATGCAGACAGATCACTATCCATTTTTCTAGCAATTGCTTCACCAAATAATCTGCCAATATCTCCTGCAACATTTCTTGATGCAGAATTTCTAGCAAGATCAGTTAATGTAGTCATAATTCCAACCTCTGATGCAGTTATTGTAACTGAACTTGGATTTACTGCTGTATTAGAAAGATCAGAAGCTTCACTTACTGCTGATGCTGATACAGTTGCATACACTGGTACTTCAACTGATTTACCACCACCTGCGATTGTATAATTTCTAACAAGATTTCTCATAATTGATTGTTCGCTTGCTACGAACAGAGCTTCAGCCACTATCTCGGTATATAACTCAGATATGGTTGAACTGGTTGTTTCATTAGCCATATAAACTCCTTATGTTATAGCTTTGGTTTTATTTATTTAGATTAATCACAGTTGGTTTGGAATTTCTTTGCTTTCGATATTCAGCATATTTTTTCCTATCATCTGGATTAGTCATATCTAAGTCCTCAAGATTAAAAGGCTTATTGAGTTCTTGCCTATCCACATTTGACACTGTGCCAGAGCCACTAGGTGTTGCACTAACAAAGTGTGGGTTCTGTGTTAAAAACTCTTGTACTAACTCGTCAGTAGTAAAAAGTTCCCCTTTATTGTTATACCTTGCCAATCCCTGCGAATCAAGTATTTCTACATTTCCACTTTCATTTAGTTTGATTTGGCTTTGTAAAAGGGAAACAACTTGATCTGGATTGATAGCTTTATTTTTAGATGCAGATTGAAGTAAAGACTTATTAATTTTAATATCTTTTAATTGATTTTCTAAATTAGCTTTTTCTTTATTCCATTCTTGTGTTTTATTTTTTAAGATTTCTTCAAACTCGCCTTTTTGAATTTGTTTCTGCTCTTCGGCTTGTTTAACTGTATTTACAGCATTTACTGCTGTTTCTAAATCTTCAACACCTAATTGCTTAAAGAAAGATGCTTTTTGTTTTGCAAGTCTTGTTTGAACAATATTATTAAATTCTTCTTCTGTAAATTTTTTCATATTTTGTTCTGGTTGATCTGGTTCTACTTGAACTTTTTCAACATTTTCAGTAGGTTGTTGTTCTACTTGATTTTCTTCTGCCATTTAATACTCCTTATTTCTCCCAGTTGGGGTCTGTTGGAATCCAAGTATGTCGACAACGATAACCACCTCTAACGATAAATGGGTCGCCAGTTGATTTACCTTGCCAACCTCTATTATTCCAAATATCCCGAATTTCTTTTTCGGTTAATGTTTTATTTAGCATATTTTGACAGAAAGGTCTACTATCACGAACCAAAGTGCCAGTATAGGTAAAATGATTTAATCCTGCTTCTTTTGCTTTTGCTACTGTAAATTGACCATGAAATTGCATAACACTATCATGTGCTATTTGGCTTGCATATCTTCTCAAGTTATTGCCTGCCCTATCTGATGCATATTGTGTGTGTAATTTACGAACAGCTTCTTCAACTGCTTGTTTTTTACCTTCATCAAATTTATTTTCATTAATAAAATCAACTAATTCATTTATCTCGCTTGTATTAGATTGCTTATAAACACCATTTATGTGTGCTCTTATATTACTAACCATATCTTCAAATGGTCTGCCTGCAATTACACTTTGATAGACCTCATCATTTATTACCTTTAAAAATCTTTCTGCTACATCTTCAAATCCTGCAAATACTTGATATTTAAGGTTATTTATGGTTTGTAAGTCTATTTCTGTTAAATTTTTAAATTTATTTGGTATTGGCATTTTACCAAATGTATCTAATACTTCTTTTGCAATTTTGTTGTAATCTTCATTAACTATTAAATCAGCCTCATTAATAAATGTATTTTCTAATACTGCTTTTAATTTTGGCTGTAATTGTATTGCAAGTCTTTGTGAAACCAATTGACCTTTTGTTGCTCTTGTTACTTCTTTAACAACATCTTCTTCTAAACGATATAAAACATTTATTATTCGTTCTTCATGTTGATCGGCTAATTTATCTAATATTTTTGACATTTTATAATGGAAAGTCTTTTTTCCATGCTCTTATAGACCAATAGGCAGGGCTTAAAGTCTTTTGACCTTTTACCTCTTTAAGAACCCCACCCATTCTTGCCAGAAATGATTTTTGCCTTGCAGGTATATTTTTCTTTATAGACATACCTCTAGCACCAAAAGTAACTTTTTTGATGCGACCAGTAGATTTATTTTTTACATAAACACCAAACTTTTTACGTTTAGATTCTGCTGTAGATAACCTAAATGGTTTGTTTAATGTTACTTTTCTTCCTCTATATTCAGCCATTTTTAAGCCTTTCATTAAGAATGGTTTTACACATTGAGCATCGCCAAACATTTTTTATTATTTCAATCATAGCTATTTTGCACCTAATGCATAATTTAACTTTGTCAGCTATTTCTTTTTCCTTTTTCTTTTACTGGCTCTTCTAATAATATCTTTATCAAATGTTCCAGACCTACCTCTGCTTATCAATTTATTAACTCGAGCCATTGCCCATGCTGACATTGGTATTCTTGGTCTGCTACCACTTGAAAGAAATGCACCTTGGCCTCTTTTATAAGAAGCCTTTAAATCTGCCAAATTAAATAATTTTGATTTTTTTGCTTTTGCTTTTAGTGTTGCAACAACTCTTGCTGATAAAGGTTTTCCAAATTTTCTTGCCATTATGATCTGTTCCTTCTTCTTAAAAGAGAAAGAGGTATTTTTGCACCTGCTTTGTATAAAGAACTAATTGTTTTTAATAAATTAGCTCTTGCACTTCTTTTTGCACCTTTTAAACCAGATAAATATTTTTTTGGTATCTTGGTTTTTTTATCTTTTGGTACTTTACGTTTCCTCGCCAACTGTTTGTCCTTCTATTTCTGTTGTTTGAAATTGTCCTCTTGCAATTCTTGTTGCATCAATTTCATCATTAATGGTTTTTATTGTTTCATTATCATCAATAACAGCTTCTGCAATTTGCTTATCAATTTCTTTGTTAAAAGTTTCTGATTTAATACCAGATGCTTTTGCCATTTGTAAATATTGAAGATCATTAGCCCAATCTCTAATATCAAATGTATCTGGATAATTAACACTTCCGTCCCAATCTTTATCCTGCCATTGAGCAAATAAAGACCAAATTTGTTCTTCAGCATTTTCTAAATAATCAGCTTTTTCAGATAATCTGGCATTTAATAATTGAAATTCTGTTTGTAATGCTATGCCACTTGCTATTTGTGTTCCAGTTGATCTAACAGAACCCATATGTGTAATTCTATCAATAGCATCAATTTTACTTTGTATTGATTTTAAAATACCATCTAAATTTTGACCACTTGGTTGTATGATGTATGGTTTTAATGCAGATTCTAAATCTTCTGGTATTTCTATTATTGCACCTGCACCTGCACTAGCTTCTACATTAGGTGTTTTTACTAGACTTGGGTGGTTTGCCAATCTGATTAATTGTTCTTTTTCTGAGTAATCATTATAAATGCCTTGTTGTAAAGGTGCGACATCTGCAAGATCAGATATACCTATTGGTCTTTTATTTCCTCTTAAATTATAAACATTTACTGCAGGTATTCTTCCTATAGGATTTGGTATTTCTTCAATAAGTTTTACTTCGCCTTCTGCATATTCTTGTTCATATTCTTCTACATGATATGTGCTTATTGTTTCTTCTGTAAATACTTTAACAATAGCTCTTTCTGCATTTATATCTTCAACTAAAACCAATAAATCTAAATAGAACCTACCACTAGCAGACCTTTTATAATTCCAGTTAACAACATTTTCTGGTGTATAAATTGATATATATGGTCTTATATCTTGTGCTAGTTCTTCTGCTCTTGTATTTGCATTTGATTGTGGCTTGTCTATAATAACCCAACAATTACCATAAATACTTGCATTCATTTGTACTTCACGCATGACAGTATTAAATGATCTTCCATCTAGATCAGCATCTTGTAAAAAAGAACTTAATTGTAAATCGCCATCTAAACTTCCATAATCTCTTGTTGGTGGCACTCTCCAAAGAAAACTTGTATAAATCTGCACAACATTCTTACAATGATTATCTAATGGTGTATGCCTAATTCTTTGATCATATTCTTCTGGTGTTTCAAGTATGTATCTATGTAAATAGTAACCATTTTTGTAATCATTTCCCCCTAAATAACTACGAATATAAAACTCCCAATTAGATATATGTGCATTCCATAAATCGTGTTTATTTGTAAGAAATTCTCTGTTCATCAGCTCCACCTTTGTTGAGGACTAGGTACAAAATTCCTTTTGAGTGGAAAGTTAAACTCTACTAAATATCCGAGTGCATCATTCATATGATCGTAACCACTATCCTTGTCTGGTATGTGTGTACCTTCTTTGTATATTTGTCGTTCTATGCTTTTAATTACATTTTTGCAAGATTTTAAAATAAACAAATTATTTTTTCCATTAACATTTTTTAATTTTGCATTTACTGCATTTATCCTATCCCTTACCAGTGGTGCTGTACTTCTACATCTTACATCAAATCCTGCGTTTTTCAAGATACTTAAGTCAGTTAATCCACCTGCAGAGGTTTTTCTTTGTCTGGCACTAGGGTCTGGGTACACAACAATCTTTTTATTTTGATACCTATTATGAATTTCTTCGCACATTTCTTGTGTATTTGAACTATAAATTTGAATTTCATCTACAACAATAATTAAATCTCTTTCAATTATACAAACAACTGCTGTCATTGGGTCTACGTTAAAATCAAGCCCTATATGTAAAATTGGTGAATTTCTTTTGTATGTATCAATTATATTTTTTTGTCTGTTAAAATTATAATAGATCATACCAGAATAATTAACAAATGTAGCTTCGTATTCTTGTTGAAATGTTCTTATATCTAAATCTTGTTTTGCTTGTTCTATTTCTTCTGCACCAACTTGACCACCTTCTAATGTTGTATATTTAAATGATGACCATTCATTATTGGTTTCGCCTTGTTTAAATAATTCATATGACCAATTACCAAAACCTCTTGGACTTCCACAAAATAAAGCATGCCCTTTTTTATCTGATAATGTTGGTCTTAATACCTCATACCAAGCTTGTTTGTGTATATCTGCAAATTCGTCCATAACCAAAAAATCTAAGCCTACACCTCTTAATGATTGCTCATTGTCTGCACCTCGTAGTGTAATTTTAGAATTATTTTTTAATATTATAGTTAGATCACTATGATTGATATTCTTTACCCATCTATGCTCTATCAATCTGTCTTTTAATTCTGTCCAACAAATCTGTTTGGCTTGTCTATAAGTTGGTGCCACATACCATACTTTTTTATTGGATTTACTAGCAAATTTAGCTAATTCATTAATTGCAAGGTAAGTTTTACCAAATCTTCTGCCAGTTATAAGAACTCTAAAACGAGAATCATTGCTTATTACTTCTCTTTGTGGTTCAGATAATGGCATTAATTAGTCCAAGGCAATGGCTCTTCAAGTTGTGTTTCTTCTATTCTATCTTGTTGTCCTAACATATTTTTACCTAAAAAGATAAGCATACTTACATTTCCATTCTCGCATGCTCTCCATTGAAGTTGTCTTAATCTCATTTTTTGTTCTGCCCTACCTTTTGTCAGAAATTCCGAATAACTCTTTTCAAGTAGATCAGCTGAACAACCAAAAAAGTCTGCCATTTCTTTATTGGTACAGCCTAATGTTGCTAATTTTTGAAGTTGTGATGTATCAATGTTATATTTTTTTGGTCTTGCCATAGTCCTCTTTTTCCCTTTGAGTAAAGTAATTTATTCTTTTATGGTTTTTAATTTCAATCCGTATTCATTAACACCTTTTTTTTGTTTGTATTCTTCACAGAAGATTAATTTATTTTCTCTTTTAAATTTATTATAATTAACATAATGATGATGCCTACCATATCTCCATACTAACTTAGTTACATCTGGGTGCAACTTCATTTGCATATTTGATTTGGGAATTGTTCCTTCTTTTGCATAAAATTCGTCTGTATTGCCACCTTTTAATATTTGTGTATTGGCTTTCTCTTGTAAAAATACATTAAATTGAACTGTACACCACCCTTTTTTTAAAATTCTTAAAGATAAATCTGTATCTTCGTTATAACGACCTCTCCATCTATCTGGCAAAGGCAAGTCATTTCGTATTAAATTACATGAGTAAATCCTTGTATTTACAGTAAATGGTCCATATTGATGTGCCCACTTATCAATAACAAAAAATGTATAATTTGGTCCTGCCATGCCAACATTTTTATATCTTACAACAAAATCTTCCATAACTATAAAAGGTGTTGCATCTGTACATTTTATTTCTAGATTATTTTGCCATCTTCTAAAACATTTTATGTTATCGTCCATGACCCAATGCCATTTATAACCTCTATCAATAGAATGTTGCCAAATAAAATTTCTAGCAGGTCCAGGTCCCTTTGATTTACTATCGCCTAAATCGTCGCATGTGTCGTAATTATCTTGAAAGGTTTTATCTAACACAAGTATTTTTTTCTTGTCTATAACCTTCGCATACTGCGAGTACTCTTGTTCTTCAACTACGATTGTATATTGAACATTCATTTCCTCTAGAGCTTTTGCAGTTAATCTGCTATCTGCTCTGCCTTTTGATGGAATATAAATTGGAAACTTATTCGCCTTCATATATTTTATCTTTTATTACATTTTTTTCTATTTTTGGAAACCAAACATATTTTGTTTTATCAGTGTAATCTTGTTTAATTAACTGAAAGAATGTATCAACAGCTTCTTTATTTACAAAATTAATTGTTAATGACCTAAATGGCGATTGATCTGAATGTTCAAATGATGGCATATCTTGCCAATGTTCTTCTGTATCTAGCCATTCTCTCGTATCGTGATTTTCTTGAAATATAATTGTTTCAAGTTCTTGTTCTTCAAAGCCTAATTCATTAATATCAAAGTTTATTTCTTTTAAAATATCAATTTCACCTTTTAATAAATCATAATCCCATGCAGAATCTTCCGATAATCTATTATCTGCAATGCGATATGCCTTCGCTTTTGCTTCATCAAGATCAGCAATTAAAACTGGTACTTTTTCCATGCCAATTTTCTTTGCTCCTTGTAATCTAGTATGACCAACAATAACAACCATGTTTTTATCGACAACAATGGGTTGTTGAAAGCCATATTCTGATAAAGAACTTGCAACTTTATCTATTGCTTGGTTTTTTCTAGGGTTATTATGATACGGTATTATTTTATCTATTTCAATTTGTTGTATATCCATAATATTCTCTTAATTAACGGTTTCTTTACTTATAAATAAATACGAATTATTAATCTCTTCGTATTGCTCATAACTTAATGGGCAAAGAAGCAATGCTTTACTATTTTCCATATCTTGTTCTATTTTTCTTTCAAAAAATTCAATTGCATTTTCTTCAGTCATTTGTAACTTTTTCATTACAATATCAATGCATTTTTTTCTATCGTATACGACTTTATATGGTTTTCCTTGTTCAGTAACAAAACCAATAAAAGCAGATTTAAAATCTTCATTCGTTAAATATTTCATATTTACTCCTATAATAATTTTAACTGATTATCAAAAATCTCTACTGTTTCTTCATTGTAAGTCTTTGAATTTATTAACTTTAAATGATATTGCATAAGTTGATATTCTTTTGGATTAATTAATTTCAATTTCTGCATTAATTCTTCATATTTAATATCAACCTCTTTTTGCTGATCTTTTGTTAATCCATTATCGTATGTCATAACCACATTGCCACATCTAAATATTTAATAGCTTCATCTTTAGTAAATTTATTTTCATTTATAGCTTGTTTAACAAAATGTATTCTTGTTTGAGCTATCTTTGAAATTGCAATATTTGGTTTTTTATCTTTTATAACTTCAAGAAATTTATCTGAATAAAAACTATATTCATCAATTTTATCGTTATTTTGACTTGGTGTTTCATCTAAATATCGTTTATCTGATAACCAAAATGCTGGGTGTTTTGCAAATTTTTTATCTTCTATAGAATCATAATATTTATTATACATTATTGCCAAATCTAATGGTTTGAAATACCATTCTTCTTCTATTTTCATGTAATTTTTAAATGCTGTACCTTTTCCAACTTTGTTTTTAATTTTTTCCCAAAAAGTATCAAAAAGATTTTCTTTTTTAGAAATAGAGTTAGTGGTAGTGGTAGTGGTAGGGGGGTTTTGGCTAGGTTTTTTTGGTCTGCCACCTAACTTCCCATTTACCTTTGAAGCTTCTATTCTCTTGGTAATATAAAGAAATTCTTGAAGTTGTCTTTCATTCTGATAAATGCCTTGAACCTCAACAAAAAATTCTTTGATAATCGTTTCACATGAAACACGTTCTTTATCTGTTATACAATTGCCTATTCTGTAATAAATATCTTTATCGTTAGGAATACCACAGCATCTTTTATTCCAATTCCAACATAGTAAACGAATATAAATACCTATCTGTTCATTTGTAAGATGTTGTGTGCCTGCAATAAAATCTTCTGTAAAAAGATACCAAGCCTTTAATTTTTCTTTTGGTTTTGAATTTTCGTCAATATACATATTAATCTCCATTTATTATTACTCTTAATTGGTAATATTAAATCAAAATTAAATCAACAAAAACCTAAAATATTTATTTGGTTACTTCTGGGATATTCTTTTTGGTATATGATTATGCACAATTCTTTTAATCTGATCTAAACAATCATTTATATTACCTTTTACCACATAATGAGGTGTTTTTAATGCTGAAGATTGTAATTTCCATAACTTTTGTGATTGCGATAATTTGCCTTTTTCATTTTTAAGTTCTATATATAAAATTTTTCCCTCTGGATATTCAATTAATATATCTGGTGCTCCAGACCTCATTCCCATTCGTTTTAATTTAACATTATAAGAAACAGATCGCCTTCCCTCGTTAGCGATATGATAATGCCTAAAAAAATATGTTGATGATAAATACCTTAAATATTCATTTGATGCGATTTGTATGTCTGATTCTTTAGTCATTAAAGGGGATAAACCTAAATTTACCCCCATAATAATAATAAATGTAGATTTTACCACTATTTTAATATTATTTCGTTTATTAGAAACTGAATAGTAGTAAAGGTTAACAGAGAAATACTATTATAAATTTAAATTTTTTACAAACCTTTTTAATTTTTTTGTTGATTAACCTAGAAAACAATATAGGTTTAATACTAATAATAATAATAATAAGAGGTTAACATGACAATATACAAACAAATAATTAAAGATTTAGAAAAGGTTTTTAATAAATTTGATATATTATACAAAGAAAAGAAAATTGCTGATTATTTAGAAAAGAAAGAAGCAATAAAAAAATGGTGGCAAAATCCAACAACACTTGAGGGTTCAAATAATAAATTTCATAGAGTTGATTGGGACGATTTACACAGAATAGCAGGTGGTAAAATATTAGCTGAAAAGCTTAATGGCATAAATGATGATATGGCAATTGATCTGGCTATAAAAGATGCAAAAGCTGTTATTCAAGCAAGAAATACTAAAATGGCTAGAAAACTTGAGCAATCTGAAATAACTAAAATTATTGATAACAATATTGAGGTTAACTCAGATGGTTTTAATGGTACTTTTCAAGTTGAAACTAACAAGGGAAGAAAGTGGGTAAGAATACACACCATTATCGCAGGTGGTTATAATATTCAAGCTTTACATTACAGAACATTGGTTAAGGTAGCTTAAAGGCTACCTTTTTTTAATAATAATAAGAGGATAATAATGAACAATTTACTTAAATATATTGAAAAAGAAAAAGGCTACTCTTTATCAAATTGGGAAAAACAATTTTATTCAGAAAATTACCCAACAATAGAAATATATAAAAAAGCTATGATATATCAGTCAATATCAGATATTTCAAAAGAATTGACTGGTTGTAGGCATAGACTTGATATTGATCAATATTCAATTCAACAATTACAATCAATACTTGATGAATACATTAACGATTTCAAAAAAGAAGCTGAAAGAGAAAGAGAAAAACAAGCAGAAGATTTTGTAGAAGCTAAATTATTGGCAAAGAAACTTAATGTTACAATAGAAGATTTACAGAGATGGGAGGTTGTATAATGTCAGTTTATAAAAAATTTAGTCAAAAAGAAATAGAATTGTTAAGGCAAGCCATACAAGAGTTAGGCCAAAATTTTGCTTCTATGATTGATGATGGAGATGATACATGGAAAAAAGACCTTAAACTTGTAGAGAAGATTGAAAAAAAATTAGTTCACGTTCATTATTTGGATAGGAGCAAGATATGAATATGGTATTCAAAGACATCAGAAAATTTGATGTTATTGATGGTGGCAAAAGAACTCATTACTTCAAGATAACTATGGTTGATAATATTATAGCCTTGTGTAATAATAAAGGGGACACTTTGTCGATTTATAATAATAATAATAAAAAAGAGGTTAACAATGATACTACTAACAAAAAAGATAAGGGATAAACTTATCCAAAATCATCTTAAACAAGATGGTACAAAAACTTTCAAAGCAGAAGTTAAATTATTCAATCCTGCAGGTATTGGTACTTGGTACCTATCTGAACTTGACCCAGAGACAAATATTGCTTTTGGATTGTGTGATCTATTAGAACCAGAAATGGGTTATGTTTCTATTGATGAATTACAAGAAATGAAACTTCCCTTTGGTCTTGGTATTGAAAGAGATTTATACTATCAGCCAAAAAAATTCAGTGATATTATATTTAATATCAAAAAACCTGCACATATCCAATCAAGATAGGGAGGATTATATGCAAGATTTGTTGAACGACATCAAAAAATTAAAAGATGTAAAAGAAATGGTTGGTCTGTATTCAGTATCAACCATACAATCTTTCTTACAAGATATAATTGATGAAAAACAAAAAGAAGTTGATTTAATTACTAAGAAAGATAACCAAAGGGCATTTGATGATTATTTAAAGGGAGGAAAATCATGGGTGTAAAATATAAAGAATATCTTGAAGAAAAATTTACAGATGAAGTTATACCTAATATCTGCAAAGATAGTGAATCACTTGAAGAAGCTAAAATCAGATGTGAATTGCTTTGGAGTAAAGATTATCAATTTGTTTGTACAAATAAAGATGATCTGCATGATAAGGTAGAAGAAATATGGAACGAAGTCTGGGAGGTATACAATCATGGCTAAAGAAACTAAATTTAAGCTAGAACTTTATCTTCTTCGAGAAAATGAAAGGCTTAATACATATTTGAATATTATCAATCAGCTTACAAAACAAGCAAACGATATATCTGATAATGTAAAGAGAGTTGAAGTTAAATTAAAAAAGAAATATCCAGAATATGTTGAAAAATAAATATTTCAAGCTTCATCTTGAAGAAGCCAATAGTTTTAGAAAACGAAACTTTGGTTTCATAATATTTAAAAGAGTTTTGGTTACCATCTTATTGGTGGTAGCCATAGGCTTTCTTGTAAGTTGTTCTACTACACCTATTGTTGATAGTAGGGGGAAATCTTCTGCAAACATCAAGGGCGATATGAATAGATACCATGATGACCTACATACTTGTAAAAGTATTGTTGCAGATAATACAAGTTATCTTTGGGATAAAGGCAAATCATTTTACAATTTAATGAGATTTAAAGTGTTATGGCTTAGTCCTAAAGCAAAAACTAGAACCGATATGCTCTATAATTGTTTGGAGGGTAGAGGTTATAATGTCATAAATAAATAAAAGGAGGTTATATGACAAATCAAAGTACTGGTAAAGTTGATAAATGTTTCGATAATACCAAAGACGATGTACCAAATTATGCGATTGATCTAATTGATGGTACAAGATTATACAGCAGAGGAACGACACTTAATCCAATATTAAAGCATGGTGATATGATTAAATTTAATATTATAAATACAAAAACATCTAATAATGGCAATCCTTATACAAATGTATCTGGTATTGAAATTATAAATGATAATGCTGATGCACCTGCAAATTCTGGTGGTGCAGGTAAGACAAACTCTTATAGACAAGAAAAATTAATGTTTGTTACTGGCATAACTGGTCGTTCTATGCAAAGTGGTTTATTCACAAAGGCTGATATAAAAGAATTAACAAGACTTGCTTGTGAAGCTTTTGATGAAAACCTCTAAAAATTATAAAAAACTATTTGCTGACTATTGGGGATATTGTGAAAGCGATGTTCCCATCTGTTGGCTCTGTATTAAAGAAGTTCAGCTTGGATAGCAAATGGTGAAGCAAAACAAGCATGTTTTACTCATATGTTTGAGTGGGAATTTGAAACTAAAACAGAATGCCAGATGAAATTATTATATTATCGTGCAAAAGAAGTGCCACCTTACCATAATGTTGTTTTAGGTGAATGTATAAAGGTAAATAAATTATGACTGATATATATACAATAGAATTTGACCCAAATAGATTATCACATCAGCAAGAAATGTTGGGATTAAGATATGCTGATTATGATACTGCAGTTGAATTAATGAAAAAAGAAGAAAAAATGGTAATAGCAGAACTTACCCTTTACTATACAAAACAAAAGAATTATAAAAATATGACAGAATTAAATGGATTAATTTATTCTGACGAGAAATTTAAGGACTTCTGTGAAAGATACCACAGAACACTTAAACAAAGGAATCAAGCTAAAATAAAGTTTGAAACCTTTAAATCTTTTAGAGATGACCTGCGAACAAAGGTTGTTAATGAAAGAGAACTGGCAAAACATTTATAGAAAGGAATAGTTATGAGCCAAGAAAAAACCCAAAATCTACAAATTTTAAATTATCTTAAAAAAGGTAAAACAATCACACAAGTTGAAGCATACCATAAATTTGGTTGTTGGAGATTAAGTGCCAGGATATTTGATCTGCGAAAACAACATAATATTAAAACAGTTAATGTTACCAATAAAGGTAAAACATATGCTCAATATTCTTTGGTAATACAATGATTGAACATTTTAAAAAATTTGATGAGGGCGATAAAAGTTTATTGCCTTTATCTTTCAGCCATATTAATGAATTTGCTTTTTATAGAGAACGATGGGCTTTAAGACGAATATTTGGTTATGAATTTCCAAGTTCTGCTTCTGCTGAAAGAGGTAGTGCAGTTGAAAGTGGATTAAATATGATACTGAATGGTTTATCTTTTACAGATGCTTCAAAATTAATGATTGAAAATTATAATCAAAATTGTGAAAGATTGAACGACCCTAAAACAGATGATGAAAGGCAAAATTTAGTACCATTATTAGAATTAGGTGCATCAAAATTTAAAGAATTTGCATTTCAATGGAATTTATTAGATTACCAAAAAAAAATTGAGGTTGATATTCTTGGAATTCCTATGATTGGTTATACAGATTTTCATTTTGAAGATAAAAATACAAAAGAAGATTTTTTTATTGATTTGAAAACGTCTAAAAATATGCCACAAAACATTTCTACTTCACATAAAATGCAACAATCAATCTATCATAAGGCTACAAATTCAAGACAAATGCTTTGGTATCTTAAAAACCCAACCAAAACAAAAGATGCAGAATTTTCACAAAAAGAATTAATTGATTACAATACACCATTAAAATTATGTGAGCATATTATTAAGGTTATGGGTAATTTTTTAAAAAATGTTGATTCTGCTGAAGATGTAAAAATGGCATTAATACCAAATCCAGATAATTGGATATGGAAAGAAGATACTGTTTACAGAGCGAGAAAGGAAGTTTGGGGGTATTAACTACCCTTTTAACTTTAAAATCCTCTGACGAGCCTTAAAACTCTGTTTAAGACGTGTTTTAGATTTACCTCTACGTTTTGTTATTGGTCTTTTATCTATTAACTCTGAAATCGTAGCTGTTGTTGTAAATCCACTCATTTGCCTACTTTTCTCATTGCACTTGTATGTGCTTGTGCAAAGGTCTTGCCTTTTTTTAAATCTTTTGCCATCTCTTGCATATGTTTTAAAGAGTGATGCCTAGCATGTCGATTCATTGTCTTTTGCTGTCTTGATGTAAGACCTTTAGTAAATTTTTTTATTGATGCTACTTTAACCAATTATTTTTTCTTTCGCATCTTCATTTTGTTTTTTTTCTTTTTTGGCTTCTTTTTCATTCCTTTTGAGTGAGAACCTTTTCCATAATGATATGGCATATTTTACTCCTTAATGTAAAACTGTTGAATGTATTATAATTAGGATAGCACAAAAAATTAATATTTGTACCCATGATTTTAATTCTTCAAATGTGTCCCATATTTTTTTTAAATAATCCATAAAACCTCCTTAATGAGTTGATATTGGTGTATAGACTTCGTGTATTGATCTACAAATAGAACAAGTATAAATATTTAAAATATACATACTTCCATCAAGTTCATGTTCAACATCATGGCTTCCATGTAAAATAAGTGAGTTTTTTTGGTAGCAATTATTACAAAGACTACCACTTACTTTATTGTTTGGTGTCTGTTCTTTTGTTTTTATCATAAGACCTCATGCCTGCTATACCAAGCATACCAAATAATAATGGCATCATTACTGACATATCAGCTTGTGGTATTATTATACCAAATCCTGCACAAATTGGCGAGATCATATAGTTTATCATTAACGAAAGCCCACAAATCCAACCAATTAAAGGTCGCCAACTTGATTGAAACCAATTACCTTTTGCTTCTTCTTGATTTATTTTTATTTGTTCTAAAGCTAATTGTTGAGCATGTTTTTCTGCCATTGTAGCAATTTCATGTGCCAATTTATTTTTGGTATCTTTATCCTCAATAAACTTGCCAAGTAATTTAGATGCTACTGGTAATAAACTTGCTATCATACACTTGCCATTCTTCTGCATAATCTTTCGGCTCTTAATGTGACCTGCCGATACCATTTACTATCTTTCATTTGATTTGATGCTTCTTGCCAATCTCTATTATCAATGGCTCTTTTCATTTTATGAAACCTTGAAAGTCTTGGTCTGCCTAGATTGAACATCATATTTGCAATTATAAGTTGTACTTCTTCTGGTAATACATAAAAATCATCATATAACAATGTACATTCATCTATTGTAACATTTAAATCTTGCTCAAATAACTCATTTACTCTTTCGTCATCTATATGTGTACCAACTTCTAAACAATTTTCTGGGTCTGTTTCTTTTATTAAATGACCTACACCTAGAGTTGGCAAACCTAGGTGATCTAAATATATTTCATTCTTATAGCCTTCATCAGCTTTAATTTCTTCTTTAAGTCTTTCTATATCCATTAAAATCTCTGTAATACAAAAGCAATAAACTGTGTAGCAACCATAAAACCAATCGCCCATAAAACATAATTTAATTTTTTTACTTCTTTTTCTAAATGAGGAATATGATTATTTTCTAACGTATCTATTTTATTGTAGATATTTATCAAATGCTCATTAGTAGTTTTTGGTTCTTTTTTTGCCATCATAAATTCCTAATTAAAAAGGGGGAAATTAATCCCCCTAGGAGGATAACTTAACTTATGCGATCTATAAAATAATAGCAAACAGATTTTTCTAGTCAATATAATCTCATGTTTTCATTTACATTTACTAATTTACAATAACATTGATAAGTCTTTGTTTCATCACCAATTCTGACTTCTTGTTTACTTAAATATTTTTGAAAATATTTGCAATTATTTACATTTGCCAGGTGCATACTTCCAGATGGAACTCCTGCAAGATAGCAGGCCAAAAGAAATGCAGGTTTCATTTACTTTTACTCATAAAGGCTGATGCTCCCATATAAGCCCCAACAATACCAGCCCCAGAAATGTAGAAAAGGTTAGAGATATCAGCAAGTGCCTGTACTCGTTCAATATCGCAAAAAAATTCTTCATCACTTACGATACCATCTCCATCAATATCGTATTTAGCATATGCTGAAGATTTTTGTAGTTTTTTTTGATTAGCCATAATAAAATCCTCCCAAAAAACTTAATGTCCATATTTTGATTGTTATTCTTATAAACATTCTAACCCTTATTTGCTTTCCATATAAAAAATAATAAAACAAAAAAACCAACAACAGTAATAACTAAAACTGTAATTGCTATAGCATTGATTATTTTATCTCTTTGCTCTTGTTTCTTGTGTACAAACTCTGCTCTTTCTTTTCGTATTTTCCCCTCTAATGCTAAAAGTTCGTTCCAACCAGATTGACCATATTGCATCATTATAATGTTTTTTAGATCTTGTCGGTGTTTTTGCATCTTCTTTTTAGCTATTAGGCTATCTACAGCACATTTTTCAATATTTTCGCTATTAAATAATGATTGCCACATTGTAGGGTTCTTTGACCGTTTCTCTAAATGCTGAATATCACTATCATTCTGCATAAATGTAGAAACTTGTGAAGTCATCTCTGATATGTCTTTGCCTAGTGCAATGCCTTGTTTAAGATAATCAACGCACTTAGTTGCACCTGCTAATAATAATCCTATGCTTGCAGGGTCTATAACACCCTCCTCTAGTCTGCATCAGCTATCGTTAAATCGCCACTTTCAACTTGTTTTAGTATTTCTGCGTAGTGTTTATTGTTAGTATCTAAAGGCACAGATGAATAAACTCCATCTATAGTTGCAACTACAACACTATTTTCTCCATTTATTGCTATATATTTTGCATTTTCTATTACCATACTAACCTCTAAAATTCTGCATCTGCTGAAAAACCATACTCAAAACCTACATTTGCTGTATGAGTCCCACCATCTCTTACAACTGCATGAAATCCAGTTTGCCCTTGTGCATTTGTTGCCCAATTATTACCCTCATCACCTCCAGTAGCAAAAGAAGAAACTTTGCCAGAAGTTGCATTTCTGCTATAAATAACTATTGTAGGGTCTGCTCTTTTTGCAACTGCAAATTGATGTCCTTGAACATGACCAGTATTATTAGACATTTTTACTGGCATACTTTTAAAGTTAAAATTAGCTACTGTTTGGTCTGGACCTGCACCTTGTTTTTCATAATAGCGTTGGCAAAGTAAAAGCTCATCTCCGAATGACCTATGCTCAAATGGAGTACCATTTGGATAATTACCTACTTCTAATTGTACTCCAGTAAGAAAAAACTCATTACTTGTGCTATCAGCTATATTGGCAACACCTACCATTATATTTGCACCACTTCTACTCGCCCATGTGTTTTGAATGCTACCACTTGTATATGTAGTTCCAGCACCTAACCAAAAATTCAACTCTGCACCTTTTTCATTCCCAGTTCCAAAACTGCCTGATGTATCAGCAGGAATATTAATAATCATTCGTTCCCATGTGTCTGTGGCAGACACTGTTTTTTGAAAATTAATGTGTCTTGAATTTCCACTATCTGTTAATTCTACAACAAATTGTTTTTGCACATTTGACTTTACATAAAAAGACAAAGTTAAAGGCTGAGCATCACTTGTTCCTTTACCTACTTGATATAAATTTTGTGCTTCAATATTAGTAGAAACCCCAAAATGGTCACCTGCTGATAAAGAAGTATCTGCTGTGGTAACATCTATTTTGTAACTATTAGAAAATCCGTTTGGTGCATCTGTGCTTTTTGATATTGTATATTGACCAATAGCACTATTTCCAGATGTAAAAAATCTATCCAATGTATGATACCCTGCATTGACACCAGTTGTGGTTGAATTTGCCCTTTGGCTACAAATCATTGCACCATTAATTATAATATTTCTACGACCCCCAATCTGGCTATTGGTCATTATTTCGCCAAGTTTTGCTAATTCTCTTGCTTTAGTCATTTAATCACCCACAATATAATGCACAAGGAACAGTATAACTTCCGTCATCATATGTTTCTTGCTTTAAGTTTGTTAAAACTTTACCAATAGTTTTGCTTCTAACTATATCATCATCTTGAACTTTAGCTGTGCCATCACCTTTAGACGCAAGCAAATCTCCTGCATTTACAGTTTCTCCATTTGATATTCTTACAACGCCAGTACCTACTGCCATAACATACATATCGTTAACTTCTTCTATATCGTCATTATCCCAATCCATAAAAACACCATAAACTCTAGTTGTGTCCTCTGTATCAGATATTTTACACTTGGTATGCTTTTCATTTTCGTCATCAATAATTACAGCATCTTCATAAGTAATGCCCTCATGCGTGTAGGTAATTTTATCGCCAATTTTTTTTCCTTTTGGTAAGGCAATATTTACTGTTTCAACATAATTACTTGTTCCATCAGTAGGCTCAACTGTAAATTGAACTTGATACCTATCGCACATTTCATCAATTGTTTCTATTACAGTTCCTCTTAAAATAGTTGGCTTTGAATTATCTGTAAGTCTTGACCAATGCGAACCAGTAAAAGCATTATAAGATGTAGTATTACCACTAACAGTTATTGAACCTTTTTCTGAATTATTACGCCTAAAATCAGCTATTTTACCATCAGATGAAAGTCTATTTAAAGATAAAACAGTCCCTCCATCTTTTGTAAAACCACCATTTCCACCAACAAAAAATGTACAACCTGCTGTAGCAACAGATGTTACTGTTTTAGCAATAGCTACAGAACCACTACTAAAGATACGCATGGTTTCATCTGTTGCAGAGCCATCTGTTTTTTTAAATATAATTTCTCCGTCTGATGAACCATCTCTAGCAGTAAATACTAAAGCACCACTTGTTGATTGAATTGTAGCAATATCATCTGTTCCAGATGAATCCGTCATTGTGATTGTAGGGTCATCACTCGTCATGTTTAAATTATTGCCTAATGTTACATTTTCTGAACTATCTATTGTTATGGCAGTTGCATCAGCATTATCGTCAATCCCTTGTGAAGTAAAAGCACCACTTACATTTAATGTGCCACCCATAGTAACATTACCATCAAATGTTCCACCATCTTTTTTTGAAACTGTGTCTGCTACACCAAAAACATCATAAACAGTTACAGTAAGAATATCCCCAACTGAAGCACCAGAAGCCAATACAATAGATGAACCACTTGTTGAAGTATAATCTGCACTATTTAATAAAATACCATTTAAATATACATCTATATAATTTTGGTCTATGTAGGCTAATGTTGAACCCTCACTACTTGCCCCAGTAAATGTTGTTTGTCCTGCGGTTGCTGTGTAAGTGTAAACTCTTCTAACACCATTTGAGGGATTTGTACCAATATAAGGCATTATTTAATCTCTAATTTATCACTTACATTTTTTGCTGTATCTACAACACCTAATGTATATGCTTGTGTTATTTGTGCATCTATGCCAGTAGCCAATGCAATATTTTTAGAATTACAATGAGATACTAATTTACCAATTATTTCTTCTTGTGCTAATCTTGCTCTATTATTAACAAAATTTTCAGCCCAATCTTGAATAGAATACGCTGTATATTCTAAACATTTTTTTTGTGTATCTGTAATAGAAACTTTTATATCTGCCATAACATTTTCCTTTTACCCTATTAAAACTCCACTAAAATGATTGTGATTATTCCCAGTAGCTAAAATTGTTGCTGATGTACCAGTATTTATATTTACATAATCGTTTGCAGATAAATTTGCCACAAAAGATAGTGATATAGATATATGGTCTAAATTTGGTAAAATTGGAAATAACCACGTTTGAAAAGAACCATTTATTTTACCTCTACAAATTCCAGTATTTGCAGTACCCGCTCCATTATGTGATAAGAAAGCATTAAATTGATATTTACCCGCAACTGGTGCTGTAAATCTTCCATTCGTATTGTCATAATGATTCCCTTGATTAAGAACCACTTGGTCAAAAATTACATCTGTCTGAGATGTTAACTCTCCAGCATTTCTATAAGCAATAAATGATGGAATTTGAGATTGTGTTAGGCGACCAGTAGCATCTATTGATAAAGCATCTGTATCACTTGCAGAGCCAATAGTTCCACCATCTGCAATAACGACATTTCCATTTGCTGTTAATAATCCAGTTGTTGTAGAAGTTCCTCCAACTGATAAATTTCCACTTAATGAAGCATTTGTTACACTAATACTTGTTGGAAATACTGTTGTTATTTGGTTTCCTAAGTATGGCATTAGGTTTGCTCCATAATTGATAGTGTTGCATCAATTTTACCAGATACATCACAATCTATTTTTATAATATCTGTTGTTTGCAAGATAACCTTATTACCACCCAATAATTCTAAACTTGAACCTACTGGAACTGGTGCATCTTTTACTAAAAATACTGTTTCATTTGTTTCTGTATCGCTTGTATCTGATACTAACTGAACATCTACTGTTACTTGGCTTGTATGTATGTTGCATAAAACCAACCCTAAAACTACTGTCGTT
>LULK01000716.1_pt1 | contig 22234 bp, 22 predicted proteins | sample 728181 | NCBI WGS metagenome assembly LULK01 (sample SAMN03860291, study PRJNA289734) | marine metagenome | biome: seawater column; feature: ocean; material: water; isolation source: Red Sea water column Station 169 - depth 10m | place: Saudi Arabia: Red Sea | collected 2011-10-15 | depth 10 m | reverse complement strand
ATGATGATGTGTATTTAATATATATTTTAAATTTAATTTATTTTTCTGTAAATAATTTATAATTGGATCTGCTTCACCAGGATCAACAACACAACAATTTCTATTAGCTTCATTAATTAAAATGTAAGAAAAATTATCTTCCAGACACTTAATAATTTCTACTTTCATTTAACTTTCTATTAAAAATATACCTAAATGAGAGTCAAGATTTTTATAATTTAAATTTGATTTATTTATTTCTGAAATTCGACTTTTTTTTAAAGCGATAGACTTAAATATTTTAATATTCTTACTACTGCAAAAATTATAAAAATCTTTAATTGTGCACATATGTAAATTTGGTGTATTGTACCATTCATGAGGTAAATTTTCTGTTACAGGCATTGTGCCTTTAAACAATAATTGTAGTCTAACTCTCCAGTAACCAAAATTAGGTATAGTAACAATTACTTTTTTTCCTACTTTTAGTAATTCATTAATTACTAATTCAGGATTAAGAAAAGCTTGTAATGTTTGGCTTAAAATAACGTAATCAAAAGACGATTTAGGAAATTGTTTTAAATCGCTTTCAGCATTCCCCTCAATTACAGTTAATCCTTTTGATAAACAATTTTGAACTTTTTCTTTAGAGATTTCTAGTCCACGAATATCTTTAGTTTTGTTTTCTTGTAAAAATTTCATCAAGTCTCCATTGCCACAACCGACATCTAGAACTCTAGTATTTTCCTCTATCAAATTAGATATAATGTTAAATTCTTCTTTCATTTATAACTTTGTAGGTTGAATTAATATAATCGCCAAGTGTCTTTAGGAAACTTGGAACATCGAGCAAAAATGAGTCATGCCCCTTATCAGATTCTATTTCTACAAATCCGACATCTGCACCAATAGAATTTAGTGCTATAACTATTTCTCTATTCTCCGATGTTGGATACAACCAATCTGATGTAAATGATATTACAAAAAATTTTGTTTTAGTTTCTTTGAATGCATCAGATAAGTTTCCTTTGTACTGTTTGGATAAGTCAAAATAATCCATTGCACGAGTTATATATAAATAACTATTAGCATCAAATCTATCAACAAACACAGATCCTTGGTATCTAAGATAACTCTCAATTTGAAAATCTGCCTCAAATCCATATCTTAGGCTATCCCTATCTTGCAATTTTCTTCCAAATTTTTCCTGCAATCCTTTTTCAGAAAGATAAGTAATATGTGCTGCCATTCTTGCTACCGCTAACCCTTTGTCAGGATTTAATTTGTAATTACTATAAAATCCATTTTCCCACTTACTGTCAGCCATAATTGCCTGTCTTCCTAATTCATTAAACGCTATGTTTTGTGCCGAGTGACTAGATGTGCAAGCAATCGGTATTGCAAGTTTTGCTTTATCTGGAAAATTGGCAACAAATTGAAGTACTTGCATTCCACCCATTGAACCACCTACTACAGCAAAAAGTTTTTCAATTTCTAAATATTTAATTAGCTCATATTGAGCGTTAACCATGTCGTTAATAGTTATAATTGGAAAATCAGTTCCTATTTGTTTACCAGTGGACTCATTTATTGTGCTAGGTCCGTAAGATCCCATGCAGCCTCCAATAACGTTTGCACAAATCACAAAAAATTTATTTGTATCAATTGGCTTATTTTCTCCAACAACATAACTCCACCAACCATCTTTATTAGTTATTGGGTTTTTTCCAGAAACATATTGATCTCCAGTCAAAGCATGGAAAACTAATATTGCATTACTTTTTTCACTGTTTAATTCCCCATATGTCTCATATGCTATTGGAAAGTTATTAATTTCCTTACCACAATCCAATTTAAGGGGATTTGATATAATTATTTTTTTTGTATCAATATTCTTATTCATAATAATTGTACTGATTGAATTGTGAGAAAAAAAACATTTTAGCGGTTTTTTTATAGCGCTCGCAATTCAGTATAAATCAGCGCATGCAGCTTTTACTTCAAAGGAATTTATATGTCAAATATTGCTCAATTAATTATTGTTTTATCTAGTTAAAAGACTATTTATAGTGAAATATTTACTATGACATTGCTAAGATTTAAAAACATAAAATTACAGAGTTACAAACCAGGAAAATCCTTATTGGCTGGTAATAAAAATATTATTAAGTTATCTGCAAATGAATCTGCTTTAGGTGTCAGTAAAAATGTCGAAAAAATTGTTAAGTCTAAATTTGATATATCAAAATATCCAGACAGTAAATTTTCGGAATTAACACAAAAAATATCAAAGAAGTATGGTTGTGATAAATCCAAGATAATTTGTGGCTCTGGTTCTGACGAAGTAATTCAAATGCTTTGTCAATTGTTCCTTAGAGAAAATGATGAAGTTGTTGTTCCTCAGTACAGTTTCCTCATGTATAGGATATACTCCAAAATCGTTGGGGCAAATGTAAAATTAGCTAAAGAAATTAATTTTAAAGTTTCAGTTAAAGAAATTCTTAAAAAGACATCAAAAAAAACAAAAATTGTTTTTATTGCAAATCCAAATAATCCAACAGGCACTTATTTAACAAAAAACGAGCTATTAGACTTAAGGAGAAGATTAAATAAAAATATTTTATTGGTTGTTGATGATGCATATTTTGAATATATGAAGAATAAAGATTACAAATCTGGAATTGAGTTATTTAAAAACTCTAAAAATGTATTTATTTTAAGAACATTTTCAAAAATCTATGGTCTAGCTTCATTAAGGATAGGCTGGGGATACGGTGATAAATCTATAATTAAAGAATTATATAAAATTAAACCACCTTTTAATGTAAATAAATTTGCTCAAATTTGTGCTGTTGAATCACTTAAAGATGATAAATTTGTTAAAAAGTCAGTAATACATAATCTTAAATGGTGCAAAAAAATTAAAAATGAGATGTTAAAATATAATATTGGTACAAACAAAATATCTGGAAATTTCTTTTTGTTAGATTTCAAAAAAGCAAAATTTACCGCAGACACAACTTTAAAAAAATTACAGAAATATGGAATTATACTAAGAGAAATGAATTCATATGGCATAAAAAATTGTCTAAGACTTACAATTGGCAACACAAAAGAAAACCAAATATTCCTTAAAAGAATGAATACTATTTTTAAAAATGTTTAATAATATTCTTATTATTGGTTGCGGATTAATAGGCTCATCAATATTAAAGGCTTCAATACAAAAAAAAATTTCTAAAAATTTTTTTGTATTTGAAAAGTCTAAAAAATATAGATCTATTATTAAAAAATTTAACAAAAAAATTAAATTTTTAACAAGGTTAGATAAAAATTTAAATAAAATTGATCTTGTGATTTTAAGCACTCCTATGAGTGAATATCCTAAATTTTTTTCGTCATTAAATAAAAATCTCAATCATAATTCAATTATAACTGACGTTGGTTCAACAAAAAAAAATCTAATTTCTTTAAAAAAAAAAAAATTATCAAAAAATCTTGATTGGGTGATGAGTCATCCTATCTCAGGATCCGAAGTTAGTGGGCCCAAATATGGTAATGCTAATTTGTTCAAAAACAAGTGGTGCATAATAATAAAAGATAAAAATGTTCTAAAACAAAAAAAAGTAGAGAGATTTTGGAAATCTTTAGGATCTAAAATAATTATTATGAACCCCGATGATCATGATAAAATTTTTTCAGTCACTAGCCATCTACCTCACTTGATTGCTTACAATTTAATAAAAACTGCTCAGGATTTTCAGAAAAAAAAGAATAAAAATTTGATTAAATTTAGTGCAGGTGGATTAAGAGATTTCTCAAGAATTGCTGCTTCCAACGAAATAATGTGGAGAGACATATTTTTCGAGAATAAAACTAATATGATTGAAGCAATAAATCTTTTTATGAAAAATTTAAAAGATTTTAAGAAGAATATAAGTAAGAAAGAAAATTCAAAGATAATAAAAAAATTAATCAATTCGAAAGTAGTAAGAAAACAAATAATTTCTCAAAAACAAGATATTTCTAAACCTGATTTTGGTCGAGAGTAATTCAGATCCTTGTTACTTTCTTTACATCTAATTTCGCCGTTTCTTTAATTAGTTTTATCGTTTTTTTAATTGGCATTATGATCACTCTTTTTTTTGGACCATAAGCGTGGATAAGATCATTTGTATTGATGCATATAGCAACATGTCCTTTCCAAAAAATAATATCACCTTTTTTAAATTTTTTTTTGTATCCCACACCTTTTTTTAATTTAACTTGATCAATCGTGTCTCTTGGAAAAAAATTATTATTAAATTTATAAAATATTTGCAATAGAGCTGAACAATCAATTCCTTCGAATGTTTTTCCACCCCATTTATATTTACAATTTAGAAAACTTTTAAATATCTTTACAAAATCAGAATTTTTTTTTTGGATTGGAAATATGTCTTTTGATCTTAGCCATTTATCTTTCTTATACATAATGAAATTTTGATCCTTTTTTAAAATTTGTATTTTGCTCGTAAATGGTAAAAACTTTTTTGATTTCTTTTTTTTATTACCTAAATAAATTCTAGCTTTTAAAATTCCAACTTTGTGAGTTGGATTGAATTTTTCGTAGCTATCAATTTTTTTTATAAAGCCTGAATATTTGTCATATGAAGTCTTTATTTTAAAATAATTATTTTTTTTACTAATTATTTTAAAACTCTCACCGTAGATAAGTTGAGAGCTAACATTAGAGTTCTTCTTTGGTTCCTCTAATATATCGACAAAAGGCTCTTTTAAAAAAAAACTATTTTGCACCAATTTTAATTTTATTCCTTATAAACCATAAACAAATTAAGGATGGGATGACCATTAAAGTAGTAATTATAAAAAAGGTTCCCCAGTCTCCATTTAGCCAATCAACTAAAGCACCCGATGAAGAAGCAAGTGTCGTTCTTCCTGCAGTTCCAATTGAAGCTAGAAGTGCATACTGTGTAGCGGTATAAGTCCTATCCACTAAAAGAGAGATAAAGGCTACGAAAGCAACAGTTGCAAATGCTGCAGATATATCATCAGCGATAACCGCTAAAGCAAACAACCATTCAGATTTTCCTGACCACGCGAGAGCAGCAAATAATAAATTTGTTGCTGCCATAAATCCACCAGCAACAAACATTGTTTTTATTGTGCCAGCTCTCATAGCAAATATTCCACCTAATAATGTAAATACAACTGTCGTTATCCAGCCTAGAGTTTTAGAGTATATCGCTATTTCACCTTTTGAAAATCCTACCTCTTTATAAAAAACTATGGACATTCTTCCAAGAAAGGCTTCTCCAATTTTAAAAAGAAAGACAAAGCCAAGGATTCCAACTGCAATTGAGAAACCATTTTTTTTGAAGAAACTAATTATTGGACCTCCTATTGTACCAGTAATATAAGCAACAAATTTTGTTATTACATTATTTGATCCAAGTTTTGATTGTATTATTTCGTCTGTTTCTTTTTGTTTGTTTTGCCTATCTGTTGTTATAGGCTCGTGTATAAACATTAAACCTATATTCATCAGGATTACTACAACACCAAGAACTAAAAAAGTAGTTTGCCAGTAATCTTCAATTCCAATGTTTTGAAAAAATTCGGCAGTAAACAATGCTATAACACCACCTAACTTATATCCGGTCCACCATCCAACTACAGCCATAGCAGCACCTGCTGCCATAGATTTTCCTTCATCAGCATTAATTTGTTCGATTCTCAACGCATCAACTGTAATATCTTGTGTAGCCGAAGCAATTGCTATAACTAATCCAACACTAATTAGTAACGCCAAATTTTCTGTAGGGTTAATAAAACTCCAAACAATTAAACTAAATAAAATTATAATTTGCATAAGGACAATCCAGCCTCGTCGATGCCCTAATCTTTTTGTTAAAAATGGAATTTGTATTCTATCAATTATTGGTGCCCACAAATAATTAAAGGCGTACACCCCAAATATTAAACCTGCCCATCCAATAGTTGATCTACTTAAACCTTCTTCTTTTAGCCAAAGGCTTAAACTGCTGGCAATTAAAACCCAAGGAAATCCACTAATTGCACCAAGAAGCAATATTCTTAGCATTCGAATATCCTTGTAAACTAAAATAGATTCTGACCAGGTTTGTTTTTTTTCAAACATTAATATTTTCTCCAAAAAGATGGAATAAATAATACTAGAATTGCAAATAATTCCAACCTTCCAAGTATCATTGCAGCACTGAGAACCCATTTAGAAAAATCAGACAGGCTTGAAAAACTTCCGTTTGGACCAATAATATCACCTAAACCTGGACCAACATTTGAAATTGACGTGGCAGCTGCTGAAATTGCAGTAATAAAATTTAATCCATCAAGCGATAAAAGCGCAGTCACAACAAAAAATATTAATATATAAAGAAATATAAAAGAAATAATTGAGTCCATAAATTTTTCATCCACATTATTATTTTGATATTTAATTTTGAAAATTCCTCGAGGGTAAATTATTTTTTTCAGCTGGTTTGATATGAATTGATACAAAATTTGAACTCTAAAAATCTTTATTCCGCAAGTTGTAGAGCCTGCACAGCCTCCAATGAACATTAAAATTATGAAGTATACTAGTGGAAATTGACCCCAATTACTAAAATTTTCTGTAGCATACCCTGTTCCAGTTAAAATAGAAATTATATTAAAGCTAACAGACAAAAAACTTATCTCAGTTAAGCTTTTATTTATAACAGATAAATAAAAAAACATTAAAAGAATTGAAATAATAACCAAAATTATAAAAGTTTTTATTTGTGTGTCTTTGAAAAATATTTTCTTATCTCCAGCCAAGTATTTGATGTAACTAATAAAAGGTATACTTCCAAGAATAATAAATATTATTGCATTAATTTCTATTAACGAGCTGTTAAAATAACCTATAGATTCATTATAATTTGCAAAACCTCCAGTCGCTATTGTTGTCATAGCATGCACGATGCTATCAAAAAAACTCATCCCAAATATAAAATAAAAAAAAGCACAAGTTAAAGTTAATAAGGAATATATAGACAATAATCTCAAAGAAACTTCTTTAGTTTTAGGAAAAATTTTTTCAGAAGTATCATTAGATGAAATATTGAAAAGTTGCATACCCCCTATATTCATTAAAGGCATTAAAGTGATTGCCATTACGATAATTCCAATACCACCAAACCACTGTAACATTCCTCTCCAAAGTAATATCGCTTTAGACGTTTCATTTAGATTCGTGATAATTGTAGATCCTGTTGTTGTAATACCAGACATGCTCTCAAAAAACGCATCTGTAAAACTCAAATCCGTACTAGAAAAAATTAAAGGTAAAGAACCAAATATAGCAATACTTAACCACGAAAGTGCTGTGAGCAAAAAAGCTTGAGGTAAACTTATCTTTTTATCGTGATCATAATTAGAAATGAAAAATAAAAATCCAAAAACAATAGTAACAATCATTGATCCGATAAATCCTGCATCAATTTGATCAAATATTAATTGAACCAAAATAGGTACAATCATTGAAAGACCTAAAATAATTTGCAAAACCCCTAATGTAAAAAAGACAGTTTTATAATTGGACATTTTGAATGGACATTATTTTATGGTAAATAAATTTCAACTCTATATGAATTATTAAAAAGGCTGATATTAAGGATATTTAAGTAGTTGTGATAGACAAAACAAATTTTGACAAAACAAACGCCTGGCCATTTGTTGAGGCTAAAAAGCTATTAAGAGAGAGAAAATCGAACATAGAGAAAAAAAATAAAATAGTTTTACAAACTGGTTATGGTCCTAGTGGTCTACCACATATAGGTACATTTGGAGAAGTTGCAAGGACGACAATGATTGTCAACGCTCTTGATCATTTAACAGATATTCCAAAGGAAATTATTACATTTTCTGATGATATGGATGGTCTTAGAAAAGTACCTGAAAATGTTCCAAATCAAGAAAAGCTCAAAAATAATCTTCACAAACCTTTAACGGATGTCCCTGATCCATTTGAAAAGTTTAGTAGTTTTGGAGAACATAATAATAATATGTTGAAACAATTTCTTGATAATTTTAAATTTAAATATTCATTTAAAAGTTCTACAGAACTCTACAAGTCTGGTTATTTTAATGACACCCTAAAATTAGTTCTAGAAAATTATGAAAAAATTATGGAAATAATTCTTCCAACTTTAGGCAAAGAAAGACAGAAAACCTATTCCCCCTTTTTACCAATATGCCCAGAAACTGGAAAAGTTCTTGAAATACCTGTTTTAGAAATTGATTCTAAATCTTCTAAAATCATATTTGATAATAATGGATCAAAATTGGAAAAAAGTATTTTAGACGGGAACTGCAAATTGCAATGGAAAGTTGATTGGGCAATGAGATGGTACGCTTTAGATGTTGATTTTGAAATGTATGGAAAGGATTTAATTGAGAGTGCAATTCTTTCAACTAAGATTATTAAAACATTAGGTAAATCTAACCCATCTGGTTTTGCGTATGAACTTTTTTTGGACGAAAAAGGTGAAAAAATATCTAAATCAAAAGGTAATGGAGTAACTATAGATGAATGGCTGAATTATGCATCTCCTCAAAGTCTATCTCTTTACATGTATCAAAATCCAAAAAGAGCAAAAAAATTGTACAGAGAAGTTGTTCCAAAAGCTGTTGATGAATATCTAGATTTTATAGAAAAAGGAAAAACTCAAAATGATTTACAGAAGTTAATGAATCCAGTTTGGCATGTACATAATGGATCAATGCCAGAGGAAAATACAATTATGACTTTTTCAATGCTTTTAAATTTAGTTGAAACAAGTAATGCGGACAGCAAACAATTACTTTGGAAATTTGTAAAAAAATACAAGTCAGAAATTAATGAAAATGATCATCCAATTTTTGATAATTTAATTGAATATGCAATAAAATATTTCAATGATGTTATAAAAACAAAAAAAATTTACAAAACTCCAAATGAAAAAGAGAAAGTTGCACTGAAAGCATTAATTAAGTCTTTAGATAATTGTAATGATAAAATGGCTCCTGAAGATATTCAGACAAATATTTTTACCGTAGGAAAAGAAAATGGTTATAAAGAAAATTTAAGAGAATGGTTTAAGCTTATCTATGAGGTTGTATTTGGTGACGAAAATGGACCCAGAATGGGCTTCTTCATTAGTTTTTTTGGAGTAAATGAAACCAAAGAATTGATAAGAAAAAAGGTTGAAAATGTTTAATCTTATAAGACCTTTTATATTTAAATTTAGCCCTGAAGTTGCACACTCGCTAGCAATAAAGGCTTTAAAGTTAAATCAGATACCAGCTATAGATAAAACAACCAGAGTTACTATCCAAACTAAATTTTTAAACAAAACCTTAAATTCTCCTCTAGGTGTTGCTGCTGGATTTGATAAAAATGCAGAAGTTTACAATCCTCTATACAAACTAGGATTTGGTTTTGTTGAGGTAGGTACAATTACACCTAAACCACAAATAGGAAATCCGAAGCCAAGAGTGTTCAGATTGGAGGAAGATGAGGCTTTAATTAATAGACTTGGATTTAACAATATTGGATCAGAAGAAAGTAAAAAAAATATTGAAAATAATTCACCTAATGGATTACTTGGTATTAATATAGGACCTAATAAAGATACTGAAAACAGAGTTGAAGATTATTTAATTTGTTTCAGAAAATTTCATAATTTAGCAGACTATATTACAATTAATATCTCTTCTCCTAACACAGAAAATTTAAGAAACTTTCACAAAAATGAAGAGTTAGATAATCTTTTAAAATGCATAAATGAAGAAAAGAAAAATTTAAATTCAAATGTGCCAATAGCAGTCAAAGTATCTCCTGATATTGATGAAAAAAGTATTGATGAAATCTCAGAACTTTTTTTAAAATATAATGTTAAAATAGTTATAGTTTCAAATACGACAGATAGAAATAGAGAAAATATATCTAATATAAATAAATTAGAGAAAGGCGGTTTGTCTGGAAAACCACTTGAAAATATCTCTAATCTGAAGCTATTGGAACAAAAAATTAATCTTGACTGGTATTCTTTAAGACCATATACATCTTGAAAATTTATGTCTAAAAAATGCGAACTTACTGGTAAAATCCCTCTAAAAGGCCATAATGTTAGTCACGCTAACAATAAAACTAAGAGAAGATTTCTTCCAAATTTAAAGAAAGTAAAATTTAAAAGTGAACTTTTAAAAAAATCTATGAGATTAACAGTTTCAAATGCAGGTGTTAGATCTGTAGATAAAAAAGGTAGCTTTGATAATTTCTTAAAATCTGCAAAATCAAGAGATTTATCGTTAAGATTAAAAAAGCTTAAAAAATCAATAATCGCAAAAACAGCATAATGAATAAAGTTTTCCTTACTCTCTCATTTTTAATGGGATTGGTTGTGCTAGCATCTAATTATTTAGTTCAATTTCCTATAAAATATTACGGTTTAGAGGAAATTTTAACTTACGGTGCTTTTAGTTATCCAATTGCATTTTTAATTACAGATTTAGCCAACAGATCCTTTGGAAAATTAGTAGCTAGAAAAATTGTCTATATAGGCTTCACAATTGGAATTTTGTTTACTTTAATATTTTCAACTAATTTTACTGATCTTATTTCTATAAGAATAGCAATTGGTTCAGGAACAGCTTTTATAATTGCTCAACTTTTAGATGTTCAGATATTTGATCAATTAAGACAAAAAAAGTGGTTTATAGCACCTTTAACATCTTCTTTGATAGGTTCAACTGTTGATACTTTTTTATTTTTCTCAATATCATTCTATGGAACGGGAATTCCTTGGGTAACTTTATCGTTAGGAGATCTTGCGGTAAAAATATTTGTAGCTCTTGTAATGTTGATACCTTTTAGATTATTACTCGGCACACTAAAAGCAGCATAACTAAATTTTAGGTTCTTGTTGGGTCATGCAATGTATTGCACCAAATCCCCATATCAATTTGCTACAGTCAACTGTTTCGATTTTTCTATTTCTAAAGTAATTTTTGAAAATTTTAATTGCAATATTGTCTTCTTTTACTTTGAATATTGGAAGAATTATTTTTTTATTACAAATATAAAAATTCATATAACTTGCAGGAACTCTTGTATTCTCAATATAAATTGGTGAAGGCATAGGAACTTTTATAATTTTGAATTTCTTTCCTTTCTCACATTTACTTTCTTTCAATATATTTAAATTCTTATTTAAGTTTTTGTAATTTATATCTTTTTTATTATTTTCAACCGCAGTCATAATCGTATTTCTTGAAACAAATCTTGATATGTCATCAACATGTCCATGCGTGTCATCGCCAGCAATTCCTTTTTTAAGCCATATAAAGTTTTTTATATTTAAGTATTTATTAAACATTTTTTCGTAGTCTTTTTTTTTAAAATTTTTATTTCTTTCTTGAATTTTGCTTAACAAACATTCTTCAGTTAATAAAATTGTACCTGAGCCATTTACATCAAATGCCCCTCCTTCCATGATTATTTTTCTAATTCTGCCTTTTTTTTTGATTATTGGATCAATCTTTTTAAAATTAGCAATTTTACTAATACTATTATTGATTTTATTGTCATTTTTATAATTTTTATACTTTGACCATCCGTTAAAACCAAAATTTAGTATTACTTTTTTCTTTTCGACCTTGTTTGTTATAAATATGGGTCCAGAATCTCTTAACCATATTCTATCAGTTTTAATATAGTGGAAGTTGATATTTTTGATTTTATTAAGTTTTATTAATTTTTTTATATTTTTTATATTTTTGCTAACGATTAAGTTAATTTTTTGATTTTTTGAAATTTTTTTTATAATCTTTAAAATTACTTCAGGAATAAATTGATATAATCCAGGCCAATCATTTTTATTATAAGGCCAAGCAATCCAAACTGAATTTTGAGGCTCCCATTCAGCCGGCATTCTAAATCCATTAAAGTTTTCATTCATCTGCAGGATTTTTTAGTATGCCTTTATAAAAATCGATTCTTCTATCTCTTAAAAAAGGCCAATGCTCTCTGGCTGAATCAATTTTTTTATAGTTTATTTCACGAATTAAAATTTCTTCTTTTTTATTCCCAAGTTTTCCAATTATTTGCCCACTAGGATCTATGATCATTGAGTTTCCCCAGAATTCTATTTTCTTCTTACCTTTTTTTTCTGTTCCAACTCTATTTATAGCAACCACATAAGTACCATTTGCGATTGCGTGAGATTTTTGCATTGTTATCCAAGAGTCTAGTTGAGATTTTCCAAATTTTTTTTTCTCTTTAGGATGCCATCCAATAGCAGTAGGGTAAAAAATTATTTGTGCACCTTTAAGTGCAGTCAATCTTGCAGCTTCCGGAAACCATTGATCCCAACAAATTAAAGGTCCAATTTTACCAAATTTTGTTTTAACAGATTTAAAACCTAAATCTCCAGGAGTAAAATAAAATTTTTCATAATAACCAGGATCATCTGGTATATGCATTTTTCTATATTTCGATAAAATTTTACCTTTCTCGCTAATAACGATACTAGTATTATGATAGAAGCCATGTGTTTTTTTTTCAAATAATGAAATCATTAATACTATTTGTAAATCTTTGGCTAATTCACAAAATATTTTTGTAGTTCTGCCAGGTATTTTTTCCGCTAGCTTAAAGTTGGAATGACTTTCTGTTTGACAAAAATAATTTGATAAAAATAGTTCTGGCACACAAATTATTTTAGCTTTTTTTGATGCTGCTTTTTTTATATTTTTAATAGCTGAATTTATATTTTTTTGAATATTATCTGAAATTTTACTTTGAATAATTCCAATTTTTACTTTTTTGATCATCTATCAAAATATTTTGGAAAAGTTTTTTCTGTCTCTATTTTTCCATTCTCCAGTATGATAGGCGTCACTTGCTATTAATGGTAAAACACTGGTAGCTTCAGCAAATACCATTTGTTCTTTGGTAGTATCAACCTTACCCCATGAACTTGCTTCTTTTAATGTTGAACTACTGCAAGCTCCATCTCTTGAGTCAGCAACAGTAATTTGTATTGCATATTTGTGCATATCTACATTTTTTCCCAAAAGTTCAGCACAAATTACCGTGTCTTGTATAAAGTTTTTAGGAACTCCACCACCAATCATGAATAATCCCGACCCTTTAGATTTAATTTTAATCTCTGTTAATTCTCTAAATTCTCTAATTGAGTCTATTGTAATATGATTTTTTGGATTTCTCTCTTGATGCATGACTAATCCAAAACCTGCACTTGAGTCTGTAAATGCAGGACAGAATATAGGTACATCGTTATCAAAAGCTGTTTCAATTAAAGAACCTTTCTTTTTAGAATTAGTTTTTAGATATTTGCCAATCTCTTTAATAAATTCTCTCGATGTGTAAGACTTCGGCTCAAGTTTGTCTGCTATTTCTCCTATTGTTTTATCACAAACCTGGAGCTCCTCTTCATCGATGTAAGTATCATAAATCCTATCTATATAATTGTCTCTAAGTTCATTATCATTTTGATATTGTGATCCTTGGTAATGTTTAAATCCAAGCGCTTCAAAAAAATCCATATCTATTATAGATGCTCCAGTTGCTACAATTGCATCTACCATGTTGTATTTAACCATATCTCTATAAATATGCATACATCCAGCGGCAGAAGTAGACCCTGCAAGAGTTAAGAATATTGTACAATCTTTATCTTTAAGCATTTCATTATATATCTTGGATGCATTAGCAGTTTCTCTTGAAACAAAAGACATTTTTTCCATAGAAGATATAATTTTTCTAGAGTCAAAAGATGTAATATCAATATGTTCAACCTCTTTACTTAAAAAGTCTTTTTTTCTGTTATGATTAAGATTTTTTGTATCTGACATTATGCAACAAGAAACTCTTTATTTGTTTCTTTGTCATACATCGTCATTATTGGATCATCACAAACTTCGTAAATACTATCAGAATAATATCCATTAAATTGAGTTCTAAATGTCAATCCGTATGCTCCTAATTGACCTAATTCAATGTAATCACCTTCTTTAATATTATTAGGTAGAATAAAAGGTCCCTTCATATAATCCATGCTATCACATGTTGGTCCATAAAAATCAAATGAAGTCAATTTTTTTGATATAATTCTTCCACTTGTAATTATCCTTGATGGATAAACTATATTAGGCACACCTGCATCAAATAAAGTTCCGTATGTTCCATCATTAATATATAGCTTTTGTTTTTTTCTTAAGTTTACTCTCACAATTGTCGAACCACTTTCTGCAACAATTGCTCGACCTGGCTCACATATAATTTCTGGTTTTTTTTCTAATTTTAATTTATTTAATGAATTTTTTATTTCCTCAAAATAAGAGTCTAATGATTGAGGAACTAAGTCAGGATAGATTGTTGGAAATCCTCCACCTATATTTATAACATCTGGAACTATTTTTGTTTTTTTTATTATATATTTAATTTCATTAATCCCTTTTGAATAGGATATTGGATGCATACATTGCGAACCCACATGAAAACTTAATCCTATTTTTTTTGCATACTGTTTTGTTAATCTATAAAGCCCTATTGCTTCAGAAGTTTGTGCGCCAAATTTTTTAGATAAATCTATTTCTGCGTGTTCATTAGAAACTGCAACTCTCACAAATAACTCTAAATCCTTAGCTTGATTAGTACTATTAAGAATTTTTATTAATTCATCTTTTGTATCTATTGAAAAAGTCTTAATATTATATTTGAAATATGCTTCGTTTATACTTTCCTTGCTTTTTACAGTATGCATGTAGGAGCATTTTGCATCTGGGCTAACACTTCTAATTGCCTCAACTTCTTTAATTGAAGCGATATCAAAATCATTAATTCCGCTTTCCACGATAGTTTTTAATACTAATGGATGCGGGTTAGTTTTAACTGCATATAGGATTTTACCAGGAAATTTATTCTGAAAAAATTTAGAAGCTATGTTTATAGAATCTCTTCTAATACAATAAACAGGTTCTGTTGGTTTCAGTTGATTTACTAATTTATCAACTGATTTAAATTTTTGCATTTAAAGCTCCAAAAAAAATTTAACAAAAAAAACCGGCATAACTGCTATGCAAGTTTATATAAAACGAGCATTTATGCTGAAAATGAGCCAATGTAAAGTAAAAATGTACCCTTGAAATAATTTAGAATGTTTCCATATAAGGCCCATGCCAGAAGCAGAAGTATTAAAAAAAATAACAGAATTTGAGGATAAATCTCTACTTATAGTAGATGATGATAACCCTTTTAGAGAAAGACTAGCTCGAGCAATGGAGAAAAAGGGCTTTTCTGTTTCACAAGCAGAGGGTGTAAAAATTGGAATAGAGTCTGTGAAATCAAAAAAACCTGCTTTTGCAGTTGTTGACTTGAGACTAAACGATGGAAACGGACTAGAAGTTGTAAAAGAAATCCAGAAAAATAACTCAGAGAGCAGAATAGTTATGCTTACTGGTTATGGAAATATACCAACTGCAGTAGCAGCCATTAAAGAAGGTGCAATAGACTATTTAGCTAAACCAGCAGATGCAGATGACGTAGAAAAAGCACTTTTAGCTGATCCAAATAAAAAAGCTGCTCCACCAGAAAATCCAATGTCCGCTGATAGAGTTAAATGGGAACATATTCACAGAGTTTTTGAATTATGTAACAGAAATGTATCTGAGACTGCAAGAAGACTTAAAATGCATCGAAGAACACTTCAAAGAATTCTATCAAAAAGATCTCCAAGGTAATTCTAAATATATTTTCTAAGTTTAATAATTTTATTAACTAAAGCTGTTAGTAATAATATCTTAATATGTAAATATGCCTGCTATCAGACATGCAAATATAAAACCTATTAAATATCCCATTGTGGGACCAACAAAATAAGCTAATCCTATTCCTTTCTCTGGTGAGTTAGAAAATACCGGTAATCCCATAATTCCTTCTATCAAATAAAAAACTACCGAAAGTACCCCGACTTTATATCCAAAGGAAATTCCTAAAAACAAAACTATAAATGTTTGCATAGTCATAGGAACTGGATAAAAAGGTATTTTAATTTTTGCAGATATTGTCAATAAAATAGAACCTATTAATGCAAATATTATGATTTTAATTATTTTATTATTAGAAATTGAATTTACTAATTCCATTAGCTTTAAATTACTATTTTAATAAAGTTTAATCCACTAATATTTATTAACAGGATGTTTTATTCTTACTATAATACGTCAATTTATTATAAATTAAATTATGGGTAAAATTAAAAAAACAGATCATTTCTATCTTATTGATGGGTCCGGATACATATTTAGAGCCTATTATGCATTGCCACCATTAACACGAAAAAGTGATGGTTTGCCAGTAGGAGCAGTAAGTGGATTTTGTAACATGCTGTTTAAATTATTAGAGGACTCTAAATCTAGCGAAAATTTAGAAAAACCAACTCATTTTGCAGTAATCTTTGACTCTGCAAGAAAGAATTTTCGAAACGAAATATATTCAGATTATAAAGGAAATAGGTCTGATGCTCCCGATGATCTAATTCCACAATTCGATTATATTAGAAAGTCAGTATTAGCATTCAATTTACCCTCTATAGAAATGTTAAATTACGAGGCTGATGATTTGATAGCCACCTATGTAGAGCAAATATTAGACGAAGGTGCAAAGGTTACAATTGTATCATCTGACAAAGATTTAATGCAACTTTTCAAAAAAAAGGTTCGTATATACGATCCAATGAAGAATAAATTTATAAAGGAATATGGAAATTTAGAAAACCTTCTCAAAAACGCAAATAAAATAAAACAGAATAAAAGAAGAGAAACACTTTTAGAAAATAAAGATAAGGCTCTGGTAAGTAAAAAACTGGTCACATTAAAAAATGATGTTCCGGTGAAAGACAAATTAACTGACTTTGTTCTAAAAAAAGTAGACGTAGACAAGTTATACAATTTTTTGAGAGAAATGGAATTTAATAGGTTATTGAGTTCGGCAATTTCGACGTATGGTCAATCCAAATTTAGTGATGAAATAGAAGTCAAAAAAGAAACATCTAAAATATCAAAAGATAAATATGTTTTGATAAAAAATTTATCTGAAATAAAAGATTGGATGCAAGAAGCCGAAGAAGCTGGTGAATTTTCTATTGATACTGAAACAGATTCTCTTGACCCACATCAGGCAAATTTAGTTGGTATCTCAATTTCTAGCAAAATAGGTAAAGCTTGTTACATTCCAACAGGTCATATTGATAAAAATAATCTAAATGAAAAAGATGTTTTGAGAATTTTAAAACCATATTTAGAGGATAAAAGTTTAAAAAAAATTGGGCAAAATATTAAATTCGATTACATAATATTTCGTAAAAGGGATATAGATATTCAAAGCATGGAAGATACAATGTTGATGTCATACGTTTTAGATGCTGGGAAAAATAGACATAATATGGATACCCTTTCAGATATTCATCTTGGTCACAAAACAATTAAATATAAAGATCTTGTTGGATCTGGAAAAAAAGAAATTAAATTCAGTCAAGTAGAGTTAAATATTGCAAAAGATTATGCGGCAGAAGATGCTGATATAACTTACCGTTTATATAAAATATTTTTGAAATCGCTTAAATCAGAAAAATTACTAAATATTTATGAAATTTTCGAAAAACCTTTAATTAAAATTTTAGCATCAATGGAAATCAATGGCATAAAATTGGATAATAATTTTCTTAAAAAATTATCTGTTAAGTTTGAAAAAAAACTTCAAGATTTAGAAAAACAAATTTTTAAAATTTCAAAAAAAAAATTTAATATTGCATCGACTAAACAGTTGGGTGAAATAATGTATAATGACCTCAAAATTGCATCGCTAAAAAAGACTAAAAAAGGGAGTTTTGCAACTGGTGCAGCAGTTCTAGAGGATTTAGCTTACAAAGGGAATGAATTTCCTAAATTGGTTTTAGAATGGAGGCAATCTAGTAAATTGAAAAATACATATTCAGATTCTTTGCCAGAGCATTTAAATCCCAATACAAAAAGAGTGCATACATCTTTTCTGTTAGCAGCAACTACAACAGGTAGACTTGCATCTAGTGATCCAAATTTACAAAATATTCCTATTAAAACTGAGGAGGGCAAAGATATTCGTAAAGCCTTCATATCAGAAAAAAATAAAAAACTTATATCAGCAGACTATAATCAGATCGAAATGAGAATTTTGGCTGATCTAGCTGATGTAAAAGAACTAAAAAAAGCTTTTAAAAATAATGAGGATATTCACTCATTAACCGCTAGCCAGGTTTTTGGTGCAGACATAAAAAAAATTGATGCTGATATGAGGAGAAAAGCGAAAGCTATTAATTTTGGAATAATTTATGGAATATCTCAATATGGTTTGGCCAAACAAATTGGTGTATCAAACAATGAAGCCGAAGAATTTCTAAATTCATATTTTATTAAATTTCCAGAAATTAAAGAATACATGAATAACACAATTAAATTCTGTAGAAAAAGTGGATATGTAAGAAATATTTTTGGTCGAAAAACTCATATTCCAGGAATCAATGACAAAAATTTTAATGTTAGAAATTTTCAAGAAAGGGCAGCTATAAATGCACCTATCCAAGGATCTGCATCAGAAATAATGCGACTTGCTATGATTAGAATCAACGATGAGCTTGATACTAAAAAAACAAATGAATTTAATATGTTGCTTCAAATTCACGATGAATTGATTTTTGAGGTAATTGATAATGGTACTAAATCTGCTTCTAAAAAGATTAAAGATATTATGACAAGTGTGAAAGATAGTGATTTGCATTCATTTTCAATACCATTATCGGTAGATGTAAACATAGGTGATAACTGGGGAGAGCTTCATTAATAAACATTTAATTGCCCAATTTTAAACATTTTAGTATTTTTATAGTTAAACATGAAACAAACAATTGCCCTTGTTGATGATGATAGAAATATATTAACTAGTTTAAGTATTGCTCTAGAGAAAGAGGGTTTTAATATTCAAACTTATTTGGATGGAGAAAGTGCCTTAATAGGTTTGTCAAGAAATCCCCCAGACCTTGCAGTTATAGATATTAAAATGCCAAGAATGGATGGAGAAGAATTGTTAAAAAAATTGAGAAAAAAAACATCTATGCCCGTTATCTTTTTAACTTCAAAAGATGAAGAGGTGGATGAGCTCTTAGGACTAAAACTAGGGGCTGAGAATGGGATGGCAAGCAATTACCAGATAAATTAACAACAACAGAATTCTTAATTGTAAAGGAATTAGCAAAAAGACCTGGAATTATTAAAGAAAGATCTCAATTAATGGATGTTGCTTACAGAGAAGACACAGATATTGAAGATAGAACAATAGATAGTCACGTAAAAAGGATTAGAAAAAAGTTTAAAAAAGTAGATAATAACTTTTCAGCGATAGAAACCAGATATGGTAGTGGTTATCGTTGGAATGTTAAATAATGGCTACTTCAAAATCTAATAATCAATCTATTTTAAAAAAATTCTTAGTTATCAACTTTATTGTTTTTTTAGTGATAGGTGTATTAACATTATTTTACCTTAACACAGTAAAACCTACGCTCATTAAAAATAAAACTGCCTCGCACATAAAAATTATTGATAATACAACAGAAAATATTGATCGTTTAAAAATAAATTTCTCATCTGAAGATATTAGAGAGTTTCTGTTTTCCACTAAATTTTTATTTCAAAGTATAGATAGAGTACAGATATTTGATAGTGAATTTAATCTATTAGGAGATACCGACACATTAGACTTAGATCCAAATGCTTTCTCAAGAAGTCTAAACATAATTGAAATGAGTGACTTAAATAATCAAAGTATTCAAAATAAGAATTTGGAAGAGAGTAATAAAAGCTTTGAAAGTAAAGAAATATTTGAAGATTTAAAAAAGTACTCATATTCATCAGATTATGGAAAACCGTTAACTTACTCTAAAGAAAACTATGATCAATTTTTATTAGTAACTGTTAAAAATGTAGTCAGTGAAAACAAAACAATAGGCTATTTAGCTATTACTGAAAATGCCAATGAAATAAAGGTTGCAATAGATGAAAGAAGAAATTTTATAATCAGAACTGCTTTGCTTGTCGCATTAGTAATTTTAATTTTTTCATATGTATTAAATAGATACTTCTTAAAACCAATTAAAAATTTGGTTCAATATACAAATATTATAAAAAACAAAAGTAAGGAAAAGACCAATATTGGAAATATAAAAAAAAGAAATGACGAATTGGGAAAATTATCAAATTCTCTTGATGAAATGACTAATGAATTAAACAAAAGAATTACTACAGCAGAAAATTATTCAACAGATCTTTTGCATGAAATCAGAAATCCTTTAGCATCTCTAAAAAGTGCCTCTGAGATAATTTCTGAAACAAATGATAAATCTCAAAGAAACAAATTAATTAATATAGTATCACATGACGTAGAGAGAATTGAAAGATTAATAACTGATTACTCTCAAATGCTAAGAGATGAGGCTGCAATTTCCTCTGAGAAAATGCAAAAATTAAATTTAAAAGAGATTGCTCAATCTGTTGTTGACGATTTTAACAGTATCTATGAAACAAAAAAATCGATTGGAATTAAATTGAAATCTAATGGAATTAAAAATTATAGTATCTTAGGGATAGAAAATAGAATTGAACAAATTATTGCAAACTTATTAGAAAACTCAATTTCTTTTAGTGAAAATAATCAAGAAATTACCGTTGAAATATCAAAAGATAAAAATGACAAAATTAAATTAGTTGTCGTTGATCAGGGATCTGGATTTAGTGAAAAGGATACAAATAAGATATTTAATAGATTTTATAGTAATAGACCTGAAAACTTTGGAGAACATTCGGGTTTGGGATTAAATATTGTCAAAAATTTAGTTGAAATTCATGGTGGTGAAATCAACGCATCTAATAATAAAGATAAAGGGGCAAGAATTGAAATAATTTTCCCAGAAGCATAAATCTTTGTTGATATATTAAGTGAAATTGTTAAAAGCCTCTTTCTATGGAAGATTTTAAAGTAAAAGATATATCCCAAGCGGAATTTGGAAGAAAAGAAATTTCACTGGCTGAAACTGAAATGCCAGGATTAATGGCTCTTAGAGAAGAATATAAGGGTAAAAAACCTTTAAATGGAGCTCGGATTGTTGGTTGTTTACACATGACAATACAAACAGCTGTCTTAATAGAAACTTTAGTTGAGTTAGGAGCCGAAGTAAGATGGTCCTCATGTAATATTTTTTCAACTACAGGAGTTTTAGCATTAAAAAAAATGGAAAGTGAAGGCAATTTACTTGTCCCAGCAATAAATGTTAATGACTCAGTAACAAAATCTAAGTTCGACAATTTATATGGTTGCAGAGAAAGTTTAGTTGATGGAATTAAAAGAGCTACTGACGTCATGATGTCAGGCAAGGTAGCTATTGTAGCTGGATTTGGAGATGTTGGAAAGGGAAGCGCTGCTTCTCTTCGTCAAAGCGGTGCAAGAGTTATGGTTACAGAAACAGACCCAATTTGTGCTCTCCAAGCTGCAATGGAAGGTTATGAAGTAGTTTTAATGGATGAGATGATAAAAGAAGCCGACATTGTTGTTACGGCAACAGGAAATAAAGATATTGTGACAGCTGACCATATGAGAGAAATGAAAGATAGAGCAATTCTATGCAATATTGGTCACTTTGATAATGAAATCCAAGTAGATGCTCTTAAAAATTATAAATGGGATGAAATAAAACCACAAGTTCACGAAATTACATTGCCGGATGGAAAAAGAATTATTTTATTAGCAGAAGGTAGATTGGTTAATCTTGGATGTGCAACAGGACACCCAAGTTTTGTAATGAGTGCTTCTTTTACAAATCAAGTAACAGCTCAGATAGAATTATGGAATAACTCAGATAAATATGAGAAAAAAGTATATGTTTTACCTAAACATTTAGATGAGAAAGTAGCCAGACTTCATTTAGAAAAAGTTGGAGCTAAATTAACCAAATTATCAGATGATCAAGCAAAATATATAAGCGTAACACCAGAAGGACCTTATAAACCAGATGCCTATCGCTACTAAAAGTAGCAAAATAGATATTTCAAAAGAAATTATCACACAAAAAATTGCTGAAAAAATTGCAAGTAAAGTTAG
>LULK01000310.1_pt1 | contig 22264 bp, 20 predicted proteins | sample 728181 | NCBI WGS metagenome assembly LULK01 (sample SAMN03860291, study PRJNA289734) | marine metagenome | biome: seawater column; feature: ocean; material: water; isolation source: Red Sea water column Station 169 - depth 10m | place: Saudi Arabia: Red Sea | collected 2011-10-15 | depth 10 m | reverse complement strand
AAAATTATTTAGAAAAGTTATTTTAAATTAATAAATATTAAAAAAATAGAATTTAAAAAACTAAAATTGTTATTTAACTTTATTATAATTACAAAAACTTAATAGAATATAAATAAAGATATAAAAGATATGAATAATATTTTAATTATTCTTTTTATTTATTTTTATTTTCCAAGAAAAAAATAAAACTCTTAATTTTTAATTAACTTTAAACAATCCTAGCCAAGCATTAACGTCTTTGCTTGCTATATAATCTGATTTAAAAAATTCTAATTGTTTCCACTTATTTTCTTCTGTCAAAAAATTTATTTTTTTATCAAAACTATAATCAACATAAATGCCTTCATTAATTGTGAAACATATCAAGCCACCAGGTTTTGTAATTCTAATAAATTCATCTAAGGCTTGTGGTTTCACGTGTCCAAATGTAAAAGTTCCAACACACATCACTGCATCATAAAAATTATTTTCAGTAGAAATAGGTTTATTTAAATCAACCTTTGTTAATTTTTGATAAAGATTTTCTGGGACGGTATCTAATAACTTTTGTGAAAGATCTGCGCCATGAAAATTTTTATAACCAAATTTTTTTAATTCCAATCCCACTAGACCTGTACCACATCCAGCATCAAAAATTATTGAGTCTTTATTCAATGCATACTTTTTAAAAGTGTTAACTGTTTCTTTTGGACCTGTATAATTCCATTCAACCATATCTTCGTTGTATTTATTTTTTTCTCCCCACTCATCATAATACTTCATAACCTCTTCGGTCGTCTTCAGTTTATAAATCGGGATTTTGTTGCCAACATCTTTAAGAGACATAAATATTTTTTCCATATTACGTTTTTATTAAATAATTTTTTTCAAAACAAGTTATCTTATTATTAAAAATTAAATTTTGACTTATTTGATTCATAAAAGATAAATATTTTTTTAAAACTATTCGAATACTGATCAAAATTTCTAACAAAAAAGATTTTTGTATTTTTAAAAACTGGAATAACGATGAAAAACTTTTATCAAAGTTAAAAAAAATAGAATTTATAAAATTTTTGGTCATATAAAATATTTTTTCGTTCATTCTTTAATTCTTTTTAAATTCTAACAAATTTTTTAAAGACCCATCTGCGTCCCATTTTTTTATAAGTGTACTCATATTGCTTACTGTTCCTGAAACAAATTGGTTAAAAACAATTTTATATTCAGGACCAATGTTTATTCCACTTTTATCATAATTTAATAATTTTACTTTTTGTAAATGCAAAACTTTTCTTCTAACAGTTTCTCTTGGTAAGTTTAAAACTTCAGCGATACTTGCGATATTTACTTTCCTTTTATCTTTAAATAAATCTGGATAATTCTTAAAACTTTCTTCTAGCTCTTTATAGTTTTTTGTTCCTTCCTTATTTGTTTTATAAAGATAATCACTCACAACAAGCTGTAAAATCATAAAACTATCGAAGTCAATTTTTAAATCCTTTTTAACTCGATTATAAAAATTTATTAAAAACATCATCCAATGATATAAACCTGTAGAAAAGTTTGGAGACTTTTCAGTGTTTTGAACAACTTTAAAATCAATAATGTTTTTATCGTTTAAACTCATAATAATTTTTTATCTAACCCAATATAGTTTTTTGTTACCTAAAATAGTTTTTAATTACCTATTATGGGTAATTATATTGATAATCCGGCTTAATTCAACTTATGAATGATTTCTGTTTAAGACTATTGTTTAATTTGGATCTCCTCGAATATCAGTAGTAAACTCTTGATATATTAGGACTGAGAGAACCTGAAAATTTTTTACAACTCTTTCATAATCCCATGATAGATCCACTTTATTACAATTAAGCTCTTTGAAATAATAAACTTTTGCCATTGGAATTGATGCATCAATCTCTGCAGCAATTATATTTAATTGATTTGTTTTTTTTTCAATTGTAAAGTTATATCTACACACATTAGATGTAGTCCAAAACATTATTGTACTTAGTATTATAAAAAAAAATATCATTACTTTAGGGATATTAAGCATAATTAGTTACTATCTATTGTTACAATTGTTAAATCATCTTTTTGAATTCTTCCAGATTTAATTAAATCTTCAATAATTTTATTTAATCTTTGAGAACTAGGTATGTTTTGATATTTCTTAATATAATCTTGAAAACCTTCTTGTCCAAGCATTTCACCTTTAGAATCTTTCATTTCAGTTATCCCATCTGTAAAGATATACATAGAACTTTCTTTAAATGAAATCAATTTTTCTGTGAATTTAAATTTAGGAGCAATCCCTAAAGGTGGGCCTGCTTCTTCGAAGTTTGAAAATGTTTCACCTTTTGAAAAGATAAGTGGTGGTTCGTGACCTGCATTTGATATTAATAATTCTTTTTTGTTACTATCATAGATGCCTATTACCATTGTCACAAACATTCCTCTTGAAGCAGTTTCACATATTTCATCATTGAGAATTTTTAAAAGTTCTGCGGCTGAAAAAATTGTTTTACTTAAACATCGGTACAAACTAGAAGCCTTTGACATTAACAATGAAGACTTTATTCCTTTTCCAGATACGTCAGCGACACCAAATCCAAATCGTCCTTCACCTAAGTCAGAAAAATTATAAAAATCTCCTGAAACAACTTTTGCTGGTATATTAATCCCTGCGATGGGGAAAGGGTCTTTTTTATTTTGAGACAATAAAGTTTTTTGAATGTCGCCCACAATCTCAATTTCTTTTTGCATTCTATTTTTATCGATTAATTCTTTTGCTGTTTTCGCATTTTTAATTGCAAGTGCTGCTGGACCTGACAAAGTTTCTAAAAGTTTTCTATCATTTTCCTCAAAAAGTTTTGTATTTGTTTTTTTGTTAAGACAATGAATAACACCAATGCACTCACCAGAAACTATTAAAGGAGAGCAGAGCACAGAGTAAGTTGTAAAATTTGTTTTGTTATCTAAATCAAAATAAAATTCTGCTATTTCTCTCACATCTTTTCTGACATCGCCTACTCTTATACATTTTTTGCTTGCTGCAGCTTTTCCCATTACTCCTTGTGTAATTGGTATTTCAAAATCCTCTAGGTAAGCTTGGTATTTTGATGCAATGCATTGAAAAACTTGTTTTTTGTCTTCAATTAAAAAGACATTGGCTGCTTGTGCATTTATTCTTTTTATTATTAACTCTAAAGCATTTTGTAAAGTTTCCTTAAGATCTAACGAACCAGCAAGATCGTTATTCATTTGAGTAATTAATGCTAGATCTTTACTTGAATGATCATCTTGTTTATTTATTTCAGGTTTTTTTGATCCAAAGAACATATTATTTTATTGGCAATCTATCTCTTTTTTGATATTTTTTCAAAATATGGAAATTTTAATTTATTCACCAAATTTTTATTTACATATTCAAGATGCTATTGTTATTGTTCAGTATTGTATCGACGGTATCCTTGAAATTGCTTCAAGATTTAGAATTTAATCAGTGCTAATAATCTACATTACTGTATTTGTACTCGGTAGCTTATGGGGTAGTTTCAGCAATGTATGTATCTATAGGCTCCCTGAGGGAGGGAATATAGTCTCTTCTCGGTCGGCGTGTAGAAATTGCCAAAAAAAGATCAGTTGGTTTGATAATATCCCATTTATTTCATTTATAATTTTAAGAGGTAAGTGTAGAAATTGTGATTGTAAAATATCTTTTCAATACTTTTTTGTAGAATTACTAGTGGGATTAGGATTTCTTGTCTCTTTTTATTTTTTTGGATTTACCATTACAACATTATTACTCTTTATATTAATTATTTTCTTTGTAATTATTTTCTTTATTGATCTAAAACATTTCATAATTCCAAATGAACTGACCTTTCCATTAATGGGTATAGGTTTTTTAAAATCATTTGATCCAAACTTAAATCAATATCTATTCCCTAATTACATAAACTCTCTAATTGGTGGTGTGATTGGGTATGGTGTCATATGGATAATAATTTTTGGATATAAAAAATTAAAAAATAAAGAAGGTATGGGTTTTGGTGATGCAAAACTTTTATCTGCAATAGGCTTTTGGTTTGGGTGGGTATCTATTCCTTTTATTTTATTTTTTTCATCTTTTGTAGCATTAGCATTTGCCATACCTGATTTATTAAGAAAATCTAAAACGATGTCTTCTAAAATACCATACGGACCCTATCTTGTTTTAGGATGTGTGTTATATATTTTTCTTCTTGAACAAATTATAAAGTTTATAAATTTATGAAGAAATTCTTCGGAGTAACGGTAACTATTATTATCACATTATATCTCTTAATTGAGTTTATTGGAGATAGATTAATTAAAAATGTATTACAAAATAATATTTCGAGTGCATTAAATCGAGAAGTATCAATTGAAAATTTAAATATTGATTATTTAAGTGGAGAGGCTAACGCAAAAGGAATTAGCTTATTAAACAAAAATTTTGAGGGATTTTTTGTTAAAATAGAAAATGTTAAAGTAGAATTAGATGCATTTTCAATATTTTCCAATGATGTAATTATAAACAATGTCTTATTAGATGAAATCAAAGTAAATTATTATTTTAGATTCGCTGATCAAATAATTGATGATAATGTAAGATCTTTAAAAAAAGATCTTGAAAATAAAACTTCATATTCAGATTCTAATAAATATTTTAATATAAAAAATTTAAATGCTAAGAATATTTCTTTGTCAGCGCTTTCTCCAGATTTAGATATTGAAAAAACTTTAACATTAAAGGATATGAATTTCAAAAATGTTGGTAATACCAGCGACAGTAAAAATTATAAAGATATATTAAAAGGTGTATTTAATAATACAATTGAACTTGTAAAAGAAAAAATATTTAATGAAAATTTTTTGGATAAACTTGAAAACTTTGATCCAAAACAGATTGAAAATAAAGTAAAAGATAAATTAAAAAATAAACTAAAAAAACTTATAAAATAAATGAATACCTTTTTGTTTATTAATATTATCATTTCTGCTTTTAATATATTTATATTATCTTATGCTTATTCTCTAAATTTTTTTCCAAATAAATGGCGAAAAAAAGTTAACCAAGACACATTAGTTGGTTTAGCAATTATATTTATTACTATGCTGACAATGTTTGTATGGATAATCTATTTCTATATTAAATTATTTTAGAAACTACTGTCTCTCCAGCCACCTTTATTAGTAATGACATCTCCTGGGATTGATAAAATTGAAAACAGAGTATCTTCATCATCAGCTGGTCCTGCTACGTTAGCATATAGCTTATCACTAAAGACAACTAGCTCTGATAATACACCCTCTCTTACGTAAGCACATGCATTTGTGCTAGGATTGTTTACATCACCTGGAGTTACAAGTTTTAATTGGTCTGAACTATTAGTTCCTCCCTGATTACATTTGGCTGATCCTGGTGGTGGCTGATAAACTGGAAAATATACTTTACCTTTAAATAAAGTTGGCGTTGCAGAAGCTTTTCTGTGAGTTCTTACATTTAAGAAATTTCCAGCAGAGTCTTTTTCTAAATGTATGACCCATGCCAATGAATTATCGGGCAATGGACAATTTGAACCTGTTTTATCTCCAGAAACATTTATACAGTTTGTAGCATTAGCAACATTATTATCTGTATCGTTTGCTCCTTCGTGCGCAAGTTTTATAAATTTTGGATCTATCTCAATTTCTGCTGAAGTATTGGTGCTTGTAATAGTAGTGGTACTATTAGATGCATTTACTGCTTTTGGTATTGTTACACCATTTAAATGTTTAAAGTATGGATAATGCGGATCTTGCACGCCGTATAAAATATTATCTATTGAATTACTTCTGTTACCAAGATCTGTAAAGTTTCCTGTTGAACCAAATAACCAGAAGCCACCATCACTTACACCTATACCTGCATCCATTGAAAAGAATGAGAATCTTCCATTAGCCTCTGTAGCATCTAGTCTAAATAAAGTTGTTTGGTCATAAAGTTCTGTTACTCCATCAGTAAATGAGTCAGAATTAGCAGCATAACCTTTTGTGCTGTTGGTTAAATTAATTTTTGTAATTTTACCTTCAAGGTCATTAACATAAACTAATGCACCTCTCCATTCAATGTTTGGCGCTGTATCAGGTGTAATAACCACCGGAGAAGCTGGAACTGCATTTTGAATGTCACTTCCATTAGGTGTCGCTATTACTTCGTCACCAAAATTTAATCCGAAAGGAGATGTGTCTACTATGGTAATTGGACCACCATTTATTTCTGATCCATGTATACGTCCTGGTAAACCGTCAACATGACCCTCAAGGTCAACTAAGAAAAGAGCAGAACCACCACACTTATCACCTTTGCTCATACCTGCGCCTAATATTGATACATATCTGTCAGAATCTAAATCTCCATCTGAAGAAGATGGCATTCTCACTATCTTTGGTGTTGACCAAGTCTCACCTAACTTACTGTAATCGTATTGTGGATCAATACCTGATGCACCTAAACATGCCGTTACAGTAACATTATCTGTAAGAGCACTATTTGAATCTGACGGATTACCATTAAATGTTAAATTACCATTAGTTGCTGCAAAAGTTATTTGTAATAAACCACCACCTGCACCATCATCTACTATTTTTGCAGAATCTATCAATAATGGAACTGACTGACCATTTTCATTTCTAAATGCGCCTATTAACCCATCTGGAATATCTTCATCTATATCATAATCAAGTCCAATGGTTGGAAAATGAAAAACTCTTCCTTGGTAGCATGAATTTGTTCCATTAGTTTTAAAGTCAGAAGTTGTTTGACATGCAGCAATTGCATCCTGATTTGGAGTAAGATCATCAGTACGCCTGTCATCTTCATCTCTAGCATCATTAGTATTGTCTATGGCCTGTTGTCCTTCACTTGAATCTAATAAAGATGAGGAGCTTCGATTGTATTCATATTCTGATATTTGACCATTAACATCAGATACTAAAACTCTTGATTTTATTCTATCATTATATAGCGAGAACATATGAATTGGACCTTCCGGATCTGTAACGTCAAGGACAGAAAAGCCTGGACCGCCCCGTCCATATGGAATAAATAAAATAGTTCGCCAACTTTTTTCAGCATCTAACTGTGCCACACCCCCATTCATTGTATAACCCTGTATAAAAAGATCATGTACAACTGGCGAACCATCAACTCCAAAAATTGGATTTGTTCCACCAGTATTATCTGAGCCTACTGCTCCGTCATAGTCTCTATTGACAATCTGAGGTAATAACGCAGCAACAAATGGTGGGACAAAACCCCAAATCTCCTTCCCTGTCAGTGCATCAATTGCGTGTAACATTCCACTATTTGAACCAGCGTAAAGTACATTTTTTCTGTTTGACTTTCGTGTCATAAATCCTTGATATCCATTCTTAACTCTATGATAGGCCTCTTCATTCGTATCTGAAAAAACAATATTCATATCTGGAGCACCGATTTCTATTAATTGGGAATGATAGATGTCTCCCATCACATGGTTTCTGGTTTCCTCAACATCACAATCACCATCATAATCAAAATAGTCATTTCCCTTCATAAATAAGAGTAAGCCATTCACCTCGTCACCTAAAAAACTATTATTACCAATATCATCACAATCAGATGAGGCATTGTGATAATCTTGAATTGAATAACCTAAAGTCTCAAATAAACCTCTTATAGCTGTAGAGTTATCTGTATTAAAGTTATCTGGTATACCGTCACCATATGGAACACCTGGAATTGCTGACCAAATATATCTAGTATCTGCGGTAGATCCTCTTGTAGATTGTCCTTTTATTTGAGCTGCTGCGCTCCAATTGCCAGGATCAGTAATTAAGTGAGTAACTTCTCCCTTAGCATCTATGCCTTTTCTTAAAATTGTTCCTTGCCATTCACCAAATTGTTCATATGAAAACTGAGCTTGATACAATGAACCACCTTCTTCAATCGTTGCTGTAATAGATGGAGCAGTAAATGCAAGTCTATCTGCAATAATTTGTCTTATCTTAGCAGTTAAAGCTGTTTTTAAATCTTCTGGTGTAAGTGCAACGATAGACCATAAGCTACATAAAGAGACTTCACTCCCTTTTCTCTTAGTCTCTGCATCCTGGCTGCTGTTTGTCCACCAGCACCTAAAACACCTGTATTTGTCATCGCTCCATCACCAATAACAATTATATAATTTAACTGACAGTCAGAGTCTGGATCAAGAATTTGCTCACCCGCATTGGTATCATTAAAATATTCTTCTGCCATTTGTGAAAATGCGTGAGAGTCTGTTCCCCATGCCATTCCAAGTGGGTTAAAAACATCCATTATTTTTCCGGCACCAGAGGAACTTACAGCAACATTAATACAAGCATCTACATGGCATAAGGTGCTTGTTCCATTTGGATGTGCATTAGATGCTAATTGTGAACCAGTGTCTGTTTGAAGATTAGTTGTAGTTGTTGTTGTTGTTCCATCAGCATTTTCAGTTTCTGTGGTTTGTGTTTGTCCAATATTTGCTGAGGTAAATCCTCCCCAACCTCCGTAGTAATTACAATCTGAGTGTCTATGACAATACTGACCACCTCTTGGACCTCGTCTACCTTGGTTTTCTCCTGCATTCCAATGTCCAAAACCAAAGTGTGCACCTGTTGTAAGAGTAGTATCATTTAGAATTGCATTCAATGCCTCTTTAACTCCATCCCATCTTCTTACTCTTGGACCACCCATCTGTTGAAGCCACGCTGTATCTCTACCTGCAACAGTGAAAAGATCTTCATCAAACTCATCTACAAAACCTCTATTAGTTGCTACTAAAACTCTAGTGCTTGTAACATGAAATCCCCAAGGCGTATTAAAATTTACATCTCCTGCTGCTAAGGTATTTGGGTCACCTGAATTTCTTGCATTGCTTGCTGCACCAAGTCCAATACTAGTAACTACTGTGCAATCCGTATCCGTTAACTGTAATTTTTGAAGCGCATGACTTAAATGAGATGTGATGTACACTATATTACTGTTGTCAGGTGAAACTTCTACCGCTGTAGCACTCATTACCTGAGAAGTCAGTTCTGGATTATTCACACTTGTGCATCTTCTAGTTTCAGCACCAATTTGATAAGCAGAACCCATTGGTGTCAGAGTATGTCCTACTAAGTCACCAGTTCTCCAGTCTGCAATGTAAACAATTGTTCCTTCATTATTCACACTCATTCTGTTACTAAACCGTGCAATATGATTTCTATCAAGTGTTTGGGTATTACATTGCATAGTTGACAAATCACATGATTTAAAAAATGAGCTTCTGGCTCTAAAGCCTCTTCCAATTACAAACATATAAGGTGTGCCATTAATAATTTTAATATCAAAATCATGGATAACTGATCCACCCGGCGTTCCTAAAGCAAATCGACAAGTAGTACCATTTTCCGAAAAGCCGAAAATAAAGTTATTAAATCTTCTTTCTCTACTATTAGCAAAAATAATATTTTCATTGTTAATAACTGTTGATGACAAACCCTCTACAAACTTTACAGTCGAAGCGGCTCTAAAGTTTCTTCCTCTAATAGTTCTATTTCTGTCAGTTTCTTGTGAGCAACCCGTATTTGGTATACGTCTGATTGGTCTAAAAGTAGTATCTCTCTCTCCATCAGCCGTATATCTTATAACAGAGCCAATTGATCTTCTTATATTTTGACTGATTAAAATTCTTCCTTGAGAGTCGTAAGATACTCCTGTGGCTCTTCCTAAGCCATCAGTACCAATCCATCTTCCCATACTTGCTGAACTATCTACTAAAAATAAAATATTTGCTGGTACATCACCATCACCAGCTCCTGGTGGTACTGGCTTAGCATTAGCATTATTACTAAAAACTAATGCGATAAAAAATACAAATACTTTAAAAATTCTAAACATATTTATCCAGTTACATCTATTATTTGTTCATCTATCGTAAAATCTAACATTTCCCGATTAGTAATTTTTAATATTTCTGCTATCTCTCCTCTTTCTTTTATTCTGCTATAATATATTAATAAACTACCTACACTTAAATCCTTAAAACCTGTCCAATTTTCACCTTTCACTTCGGGCCCTGGATCACCAACATTAGATTTTGCAAATTCATAAATTTCATCTTTAAAGTCACTATCTGTTGAGACTAATGTTATTGAGGCAACTTTGTTATTATGAATAATAACTTCTAAGTCAGCATTTTCTAATTGAGAACCTTCACAATAATCAATGGCTGAATCTAAATATCTTGCAGATAAATTTAATCCGTAATTATTGTTGTTATGACCCTCTAGAAATTCAAATGTTCCCTGAGCGACAGATACAGGAGTTCCAATAGGTACTTGTAACAACGAACAGGCAAAAGCGGAGCTTGAAAAAAACAGAAAAATTAAAAATTTTAAAAAGATTCCTTTCACAGTAAAATTATAAATAGATTAGACAATTATTTCAACAGACTTAGCTGCTCATTTTAAGCATTCTTATCAATAATTAATGCGCTAAAATTACTATTGTCTCAAGTGGAATTAGTATCTCTGGATTGGATACACTACCCATCATGCCACAGGCATAAATTTTATATGCAGTTCCCTGTCTTTGAGAGGTGCCTGAAGTTTTTTTCAAACTCGTACCAGATGCTTTATACATAGATGAACCAGAATTTACTGAAAAGAACTCATATTTAAATTTTCTAAGCTTCCGTCTTTCATCTTCAACAGCTTCATCACTATCGACTGCACTTAATTGAAAACTAGCATCATCAAAAATGGGTTCTATCAAACTATAAAAGCTTTGATCTTGAACATGTTCAACTAATCTAAATGCACTGTCTCTCGATAAATTTCTAAAACTTAAATAACACGGAGTTTGAGTGGGAGCTGGTTCACTTGAGTCTGCATTACGAGGTATAAATCTGCTGTCACGATCTCTATTTCCGGTTCCTGTATTAATTGGTCCTATCATTTTATCCACTAAACTTTTTTCTGCTTGCATTAAAGCAGTTTCTGCAACATAAAATGTTTGTTGATACTCATCACTGCTATTATTGCTCTGGTGATCTGATGAAGCTATAACAACTAAACCGCCACCCATTAAAGACATTGCGAGTAAAAGAACTAAAGATAAAACTAAAGCAAATCCTTTTTCTTTATTTTTAATCATTGAAATGACTCACCTCCAATATTTCTTGTATGAACAGAGACTACCACCACATCTCTAAGATATCTGTCTTCGTAAGTTTGATTTCTACTAGACAGCCCTGTTAAAGCTCTGTTTCCACTTCTTGTGAAAAAATTATCTTTCGATCTGAATACAAGTTTAATATCTACACCTCGAATGTCATATAATCTCTCTCTAATTACCGACTTTTCTGGTGCAGGATAATCACCTGAAGAGTCCTTAATTATTCTACCATTCCCATCAAAAGGTATAAATTCCATATCCTCTATGTGATCTCTTACTAATACAGGTTCAGATGTACACTCAGGACAGTTTGTAACCCAACTTCCAGTGATTGGAAAATCACAATCAGTTGAGCTTGTTCTTACCTGTGACCAACTTTGTATAAGTTTATAAACACCATATCTGTTTATGTTTTTAATCCCATTAGGGGTTACAACTTCATCTGTGCCAGTTTGGCTTCCAAAATATGTTATCCGATATTTTTTATAGGGTTGTAAAATATCGTTCTGGTTAAAATCCTCGTAAACAATTTGTATTTGATCACAACACAAATCAGTATCATTTGTAACTTCAGACACGCCTCTTGTTTCCGATGTTCTATTCGGCCCTAAAGTATTTTTTCTGATAACAATAGGATTATGATTTTCATCATCCGTGTATTGAACTCCACTCCCTTGGTCAAAACCATCTTGAAAGACTAAATAGCTTAACTTTGGTAAAGTCATTCCTGGAGCAGTACAATCAGCTGTCGTGTCATCACCATATTTGTTAATTTCAAAACTACCTGCGTAATATCTAAAACCAGACATACGTATGTCTCTCATTATCATTGAGACTAAATCTCTACTCGATCGGCTTATTTTAGCTTTTTCACTAACTTGACTATAAGATTGGTTAACTACAGTATATGAGGTATACATTGCGGCCATCATTATAGAAGTGATAATGATCCCAATTAATATTTCAATTAAAGATAATCCAGCTATATATTTTAAATTTCTTTTACTCATGGTCTTACAACATAATCTGTTTGAAAATATAAATATTTTCTTTTCTTTCCATCGTTCAAGTTTATTTGTACCCTACCAATATACATAAGGTCATCCATTACATAAGGAACATCTGAACCATCAATTGTTCTTGTATTGGTATTTACTAATATACCTGGTTCAAGACTCCACTGGCTTCCAATTTTAAATACTCTAAAGTTCCTTCTTTCATTCGTCCCCTTACAATTTAAGTAGCTTTTGCTATTTAATAGCGCTTGCCATTTTCTTGTTTTCATTAATGGGCCATCTACCTCGTCGCCTCCATAAATATTTCCAGTATTTGCAGATGCAGTTCCAATGGCTGCATTTTCACAGAAATCAGAATTAAATTCGTTTTCAGAGAGAAAATCAGAAAAATTTTTGGCAGAGCCAGTGACTATTTCTTTATGTCCTATAACATCTTCAGCAATTAAGTTTGTTAGATAATTTGCTTTTGTTCTTTCTCCAGAAGTATAAATTGACTGAACAGAATAATTGGTCATTTGTAATATCGCAACAAAACCAATGCCAATAATTGCAGTTGAAACTAGAGCTTCTAAAATTGATAAACCAGAAATTTTTTTTTTATTATTCATTTAATTTGACGGTATATCTAACCAGGTTCCACCTGTAAATTCTCCCGTATCATCATACTCATTTCTTAATTTACTTGATGTAACGTTACCAAATCTAGTCCAATTAACGGTTCTATAAAAATCCTCACCTCCATCTGGAGATTGTCTAATCACTTTATTATCCACAATTGCAGTTTCAACTCCACAGACATCCCCGTCAAAATCTCTTCTACAAATATACATAAAACTTACAACACCCACTGTACTCTTTAGTGCTCCTACAGATTCATAAAACTTGCCATTTCTTGAAAAACAGACCGCAGTCATTTCAGTTAAATTTGTTGTTACATCGGGGAGATTAAGAGAATACACCGCATTTTCAATATCACTTCCTGCAGCAGCCGTATCAGTATCCCAATAGTCACCATCAGTAATGTTACATCTTGGATTAGTTTCAGAAGGGTTGTTCCATACGTCTGATCCGTTGTTAATTTTAGATGCAAGAGTTTGCATTGTCATACCTTTAGACTCAATAAATATGTGCGTATCTGTTGGATTTATAAGAACTTGAACAAAAGCAAATGTACCTCTCTCTGTTTGGGAATAAATATTTTTTATTAAAGATTGTATCTTTGCTACACCTTGTCTAACTTCTCTCTCTTTACGCCAATCAGAAAAGTTTGGGTAAGCAACAGCTGAAACTATTCCAACTATAACCATTACGACAATTAATTCTAAAAGATTAAAACCTTTAATGTTCTTTTCCTGCACCTGCATCAATTTTTCCTGCTTTAACTAAATCTTCTAATGATTTTGCCATGGTGATCATACCATCTTTTACAGCAGTTTGCATGATGCTTGGTATTTGATGAATTTTCGCTTCTCGAATTAAGTTTTGAATTGGGGCTGTACACTTCATCACTTCAAAAGCACCACAACGACCCTGGCCATCTTTAGTTTTTAAAAGTCTTTGAGTAACTACCATCTTTAGTGATGTAGAAATTTGTGCTCTAATTTGGGCTTGTTGTTCTGGTGGAAAGACGTCAATAATTCTATTAATAGTATTTGGAGCACCACTCGTGTGTAAAGTTCCAAAAACTAAGTGACCAGTTTCAGCAGCTGTTAGAGCGAGTGAAACTGTTTCTAAATCTCGCATCTCACCAACAAGAATTACATCTGGATCTTCTCGAAGAGCAGCCTTTAAAGCACTTGCAAATGTTTGTGTTTGCTTTCCAACTTCTCTGTGAGAAACAATACTTTTTACATCTTTATGAATAAATTCAACTGGATCTTCAACAGTGATAATGTTTGATGTTCTCGTTTTATTTATTTCATTTATTATTGCTGCAAGTGTAGTTGACTTTCCTGATCCTGTCGGCCCTGTAACAAGCACTAATCCTTTATGCATATCAATAATATCATATAAAACTTGTGGTAAATCAAACTGACCCATCTCTGGAATAACACTTTCTACTCTTCTTAAAACTGCAGCAGGTCCATTTATTGTTTTATAAAAATTTGCTCTAAATCTAAGACCACTTAAAGTTACAGATGAGTCTAACTCATGAGTGTCATTAAATCTTTTCATTTCCACTTCGTTACAATTCGTAGACAATAAATCTTGTAAATCTTGAGCCTTAACCACTACTTCTGGCACTTTATGAATTTCTCCTGTTTGACGAAATGCAAGTGGCCAACCACTTCTTATGTGGAAGTCAGAAATTTTTTTGTTATTTTTTGCTAATTCTTCTAATTTTTCAAACATAATATTATTTATGCACAATTATTGTTAAAAAAACAATATTTTACTTTAAATTAATATAACCAAAATAGGCCATTAATTGATTTTAAATTTTGTCTCACGGTTTCCTTCTTCATCTCTTAATTGAATACAATAAATATGTGCTATTTTATAAAACTTATTTGCATAGACTTTTATCCAAATATCTGCATCTTCAACTAACTTAATGTAAGAACGATTATTGTAATTTTTTACATAATTTTCTGAATTTTTCCATTTTTCAATTTCACATATTGTATAAACACTTGGTTCACGATTAAAAATATTCTTGTAAATGTTCAACAATGAAAAGTTTTCTGCCAAAAATACAAAAGATATCTTTTGCTCAATCTACTCAACAAAATCGAAATTATTAAAATATACAATGGAAAAAGAAAAATATTATATCCAAAAGTCTCTCTTAATAAAAAGATTAAATAATAAATAAATATTCCAATAAAAAAAGTTGCAGATAAATATATTAGATTTTTATCCTTAATTTTAAAAGACGTTACAACGATCAATATAAGTAAAAAGATTAAGTGTAGGTTTCTAAAGAAAATCTTGGTATCAATATTTAAAATAGTTGGGTTGTAGGTTTCATTAAATTGAGCAGATAAATCGTAATAACCTAAAGCGGCTTGTATGAGCGCTTTAATTGTCACCATTATACTTACCTCATGACGCATTTCGAATGTTTGATTGGTCATAAACTTTATTGGGTTTGTAAGTCTTAACAAATTAAATTCGTGAAAAGGTATGAGATTAGTAATATCGAGTAAATATATAGTTAATAAACAAATCACAAAGCCTGTGATCATCATTCCAATAGAGACCACTACTAAATTAGAACTCACTGAATAATATCTAGATAATAGTTTCATGAATATAAAATAGATCAATATAAAGAATAAAAGTAAAAATAGATCCTCATTATGTAATAATGAAAAAGCTGGGTCATCTAATTCACTCATGAAGTTTTTTGACAAAGTAATTTGAGACAAAATATAAAGACCAAAGAACAATAATAAGACAATTCTACTTAATACCAAAAATTTACTTCTTATTATTAAATGATTAAGCCTTTCTGAAGCTTGTAAATACTTAATTAAGAAAGGGAGAGCTATTAACAATGTAAAGTATAAAAATATTACTTGAATTTTTGCAAGCATAGAGAGACAAAAAAAGAAGCCAGTTAAAATTATATAAATAATATTATTTTTATTTAAAAATTTAGTTAGGAAATAAAAAGAAATTAAAAACATTAAAACAGAGACAATTTCGGATCGAACTAGGAATAATAATTCATAAAATGAAATAAAAAAAAGAGATAAAGATGTTGATAAAATACTTATGAACTTAGAAATTTTTAATTCAATTAGAATTTTATAAACAAACAAAGTAATTAGAAAAACATAAAGACTGTTTACTGTTCTAGCGATATAAAAGAGTCTTTGGAATTCTTTATCAATGTTATTGGAAGTTAACACTTCTTGAATTGTAAAATTATCGAAAAATATTGAACAAATTTTAAAAATTCCTCCTAAGATAAGAAATGTTGTATAAGCTGGGTGATCTCTGTAAGCTTGTTCAAACCCTGAGGAAATTAATAGAGAATTATAAATCATCTTGATGTCCTGATCTAACATTGCAGTCCAATGTTGATTGTGCATCTGGAAAATATTTAGACTAAAAAAATATAAAAAAAGTAAGATAAAAAATATTGGTATGAAATTTTTACTAGAAATAATTGATAGAATTTCTTTATTTTTCATTTAATTAATTTTTAAGTTTTTTTAATCTTGTAAAAAAAACATTTACTAAAGAAGCTAAAATTATTGACATAATAAGATTATCTAAAAGAGATTTAATAATATTAAAAGTATCATCGTTTAAAGAGTAGATATAATAAAATGTAAAAGGAGATAACACTAATTTTGTTACTATCAATAAAATAGTTAATTTTGCGAAATGACTTTGGTTAATAGTTTTTAATAAATATGGCAAAGTGAGAAAAATAAATATTTCTCTATATATATAATTGCTCAATAAAAGATAAGTAGAAACACAAACAACACCTCCAATAAAAAATAATCTATCGCTATAAATTTCAAAATTGAAATTTCTTAAAAACTTATCTTTTTTTAAAACTAGGTAGGAAAAAAAATACACAATAGACATTAATGATATGCTGAAAATTAACAAATGTTCAAAGGGGAATTGATCATTTAATGAAGGAAAATTTGCAAAATGCATTATTCCGAAGGCTAAGTGATGACTTGCTTCCATTTGACTAACATTAGAAAAAACTTTCGCTAGATTATCTCTGTCTAAAAAAAAGATTAACGAAACTAAACTTAAGAATGCAACAAAATATAGTATATTTTTTTTACTAAACCCTTTAGAAAATAATGAGATAGATATTGCTATGGGATAAAATTTAGCTAAAGAAATTACCGTTATAAGAATTAATTTAAATATATTTGATCTTAAATAACATATCAGCAACAAAGTAAGAAATATTATTACATCAAAATTAAATCGTTCAATTGCAAGTAGAGTTGCAGGACTAAAAATGAATAAAATATAAATTAAAACCTGCTCAATTTTTTTAAAATTTATATGTGATATTACTACATATAAAAACAACAGATTAAAAAAAATTGGTAAGTAAATAGAATATAAATTATTAAAGTTAGTGCTGTAGGGTATAAATAAAAGAATAGAACCATATACATGCTTTCTATTCCAAAAGTCACAGGGATTTTCCATAAAAACATCATAGCCAAATAATTTACACTTGTTTGCAGATATAATTACTGTCCAATCTGCAAAATAAGATTGTGGAGCTTGTTCACTAAAAGGCATTTGAAGAACAAAATATTTATAAAAAATATGCGGATAGATTAATAAGAAAACTGTTATGCTTAAAAAAAATACTAGAATATTAATTTTTAAATTAGTTCTCATTTTGAAATAATAATTAATTAAGACTATTTTTTCTAAAAAAAATACAAATTTTTTACCAAATTTGGGTACATTAAATAATGAATTGGATTATAATTCATGTAAAAAACTCATATGACTAACTTAAAAAAAATTCTTATTATATTTTTTTTATTGTTCCCAATATCTAATACTTTTGGCAGTGTGACTTTTAATCAATCAGAAACTTTTTTTGATGACGGACAAGATAATATTAATGGTTTGACCTTTAACGATGATGGAACCAAGATATTTATCATAACTTCAGATGGAGGTGGTGAAGACTTTGTTTCTGAATATACTCTTTCTACACCTTATGATATTTCAACGAGAAGTTATGCGGGAGACAGTGAAAGATGTTTGCTTGATGCACCTGATGATGCAAATACTGATGTAGCTGGTACCCAAGGAGCTGAACAAGGTGGCGATATGGCATTTAGTAGTGATGGATTGATAATGTTAACCTCTAATAGAGGTCTTTCTGGTGGAGCCACTGACTTTGTATTAAAATTTACTTTGACAACTGCTTATGATGTTTCAACATGTTCTTTCGACAGCGTAAGATATGTTGATACAGATGCTCTTCAAGATGGAACTACTGCTGGCGATAGAGCAGTTGCGAACAAACATTATTTAAGTGGTATTACAATTAAACCCGACGGCACAAAAATATTTTTAAGTTTTAATGATGCATCATCATCTGCAGATGCAGATTCTATAAAAGAATATACTCTTTCAACAGCATTTGATCTCTCTACAATGACACTGGAAACAACGGCTATTCAACTTCATGCATCACATAATCCAGAAGCTTTGGCCTTTAGTAATAATGGTAAGAGATTATTTTTAGCTTATAAAAATGGTCAACGTGTTGCACAATATTCCCTTCCAACTGCTTACAGTTTAGTGGGAGCTGTTTTAGATGGATCTGCTACACCACTCAATTCATCTGGAAATAGTTTTAATTTAGGAGCACTTGGATTTAATGGTGTAGGCTTAAAACTTTATGTGAGTAACTTTAGTACCGAGGATATATTCGAATTTGATTTAGTTTGTCCGTTTAATATTATTTCCAGCAAATGTCCTTCGATAACAGAAAATAAAAATAGAACTGGCATGGCATTAGCTCAAATTGAAATTGCTAAAAGAACTATTGATCATGCAACTGATAGTGCAGTCAATCGTTTAAAGTGGATTAGAAGAAATAAAGACAAACAAAATTTAACAAATTTGAATATAGATATTAATTTTACTAATCAAAGATTAGCTTCTTTAACTGAAGTTGTTAAAGCCTCTGCTTCAAAAATGAAGAAAAAAAATAAGGATGAAGATGTATTTTATTGGAGTGAAGGCAGTATTGCTGTTGGCAGAATTGGGGATACCAGTATTTCTTCCACCAAAAAAATTGATACTGATGCAATCACCTTTGGTGCAGATAAATTTACAGAGGAAAATGGAATTAAAGGATTAGCGTTTAGAGTTGGAAGAAATAATGTTGATATTGGAAGTGATGGAAGTAATTTAGATACGGATACTTATAATATCACCTATTATTCAACTAACCCAATAGAAGATGATACTAAATTTCTTGATACTTTTATTGGAATTGGAAGATTAAAGTCTGACTTATTAACTGTTCTAGATGGTATAAATTTAACTGCTAATAGAACAGGAAAGCAGATATATGGAACCATAAGAGTAAAAGATGAAATAAAAAAAGATAATTTCACTTTTATTCCCTCTGGAAGATTTGATATTGGTCATACTATTTTAGGATCCTATAAAGAAGTTGGCACTGGTGGTATAGAAGTAAAAAAACAACATCTTCGGACAAAAAAAATTAGAGGAGGATTTGCTGCAGTCGAAGATGTTTCAAATGAAAAATATACTTTAAAAAGACATGGAAAAATTGAATATGTTATCGATTTAGATCGTTCCTCAAATTTTGAATACACTTATACAGGTGATGGTAGTTTAAGTTTTAGTGACACATTACACTCCGGTGCACTGCATAATATCAATGGGGAAATTGGCTTAGATATAGTTTTTCAAGATAATTTTAGTCTCTTTTTAATCTATGAACGTAATCAGGCTCTAGGATCAGGTCATACCGATAAAGTCCATATTGCAATTGGATATTTACCAAATAAAGAAACGAATTACGCTTTTTCAATAACTGGGGGCGATGAATTGAAATCTAATTATGTTCTAAGTAAAAAAATAAACGATTATTTGATTGATTTTAAATTGACTAATAATGCTATGAGACCTGAAGAATTTGATGAGGCAACTATTAATTTAATTCGAAAATTCTAAAGCATTTCCTTCTGGATCTCCTAAAATTTTACCCTCTTTCATTTTTATCTTTCCAGAGATAATTGTAGCTACTGGTGTACCCTTAAATTCAACTCCATTAAAAGGTGACCATCTACATTTACTTTCAATATTTTCATTCTTGATAACAATCTTTTTATTCATATCTACTATAGTAAAATCTGCATCATAATTTTCTTTAATATATCCTTTGTTTTTAATGCCAAAAATTTTGACTGGATTTTCACACACCAAATTAATCAATTGATTAAGTGATAATTTTCCATCATTTACGTGGTTCAACATTACCGGCATTAGAGTTTGAACACCTGGCATTCCTGAGGGTGAGTTGGGATATTCTTTATCTTTGTTTACTTTTAAATGAGGTGCATGATCTGAACCAATAGTGTCATTTAAATTATTTTTTACTGCATACCACAATCGATCGTAATGAGACTTATCTCTTATAGGTGGATTCATTTGTGCATAAGTCCCAAGTTTATCGTAACAATCTGGTGCATAGATAGTTAGATGCTGAGGAGTAATTTCAAATGTAATATTTCCTTTGTGTTGAGATAAAAAATCTATTTCCTGTTTAGTTGTTATATGAAGTACATGAGCTTTTTTATTATATTTCTCAGCAATTCTAACTATTCTTCTTGTAGATGACATTGCGCACTCTTCACTTCTCCACACAGGATGAGAATGCACATCTCCTTGTTTGATCAATTTTTTATTTTTATTTAAAATTTCCTCGTCCTCTGAATGTACTGCTACAACTTTAGAACAGTTTTGAAATACTTTATCAATGTCCTCTTCCTCTGCTACTAAAAGATTGCCTGTCGAAGATCCTGCAAATAGTTTTATACCACAACATCCTTCTAAGTCTTTTAGTTCTGCTAATTGACTTACGTTGTCAGCTGTTGCTCCAAAATAAAAAGCATAATTGCAATACATTCTATTTTTAGCAAGATCTATTTTTCTTTGAAATTCTTTTATGTTTGCGGTCGGTGGATTGGTATTAGGCATTTCAAATACAGCTGTGATACCTCCAACTATTGCAGCTCTACTACCTGAATGAAGGTCCTCTGTATCAGTTGAGCCTGGTTCTCTAAAATGTGTTTGGGTATCTATACAGCCTGGTAAAACAATTTGATTTTTTGCATCATAAACTTCTTTGGTTTCTTCTGAAACTTCACCTATCTTTATAATTTTACCATCTTTAACAGCAATATCTCTCTCTTCTAACTTTCCATTAATATAACACTGTCCATTTTTAATTATTAGATCTAACATTTCTGAAAAAAGTTATTATATTAAAAATGTATATCAATCAAATATGAAAAACAGTGTTTATATCTTAAAAGACAGAGCTATACTCTATGTGAGTGGAGAAGACTCTCAAAATTTTTTACAAAATCTAATTAGTAATGACATTAATAAAGCCACAGAAAATTCAAGTTGTTTTGCATCTTTGTTGACCCCTCAAGGAAAGTTTTTATATGAGTTTATTGTTGTAAAGCATAAATCAGGTTTCTTTATTGATTGTGAAAAATCTCAATCTGAAGAAATATTTAAACAGTTACATTTGTACAAAATCAGATCCAAAGTAGAAATTCTTAATCTCAGCAATGAATTTGTCGTAGCAAGTTTTGGTTATGAAAAGTATCTTTCTATCAACGGTTCAAAAGATATTTTAGGTTTTACATTTAAATTTAGAGAGGATCCCATAATCTTAGATCCAAGAAATAAAGATTTAGGAGCTAGATTAATTATCAATTTAGAAAAGCTTTATTTATCTTTAAAAAAACTTGAATTGAAAGATGATAAAGTTGAAAACTATTATATGCAAAGCCATAAACTTGGCATTGTTCCAAAAAATCTAAATAAATTAAAGAATAAATTATTTGGCATTGAATGTAACTTTGAAGAATTAAATGGAATAGATTTTAAAAAAGGATGCTATGTTGGTCAGGAAAATACAGCAAGAATCAAATTAAAAAATAAACTTTCAAAAAGATTGTTACCAATTGAGATTATTGAAGGGAAACTATTAGAAGATGAGACAATATATGATAATGATGTTGAAATCGGAAAAGTTTTGATCAATGAGGAATATCCATTTGCGTTAATAAAGTACTTAAATGAGAATTTCGATAAAGACCACACATTTAAAAGCAAAAGCGGATCTTTTAAAATATTGATACCTGAGTGGTTAAAGGTTTAAATTTTGGTGCGGCCAGAGAGACTCGAACTCTCATGGATTAGGTCCACACGGCCCTCAACCGTGCCTGTCTACCAATTTCAGCATGGCCGCAAATATGACCCACATTAAATCAATGACAAGTAGGTTTCAAATTGATAA
>LULK01000896.1_pt1 | contig 22279 bp, 22 predicted proteins | sample 728181 | NCBI WGS metagenome assembly LULK01 (sample SAMN03860291, study PRJNA289734) | marine metagenome | biome: seawater column; feature: ocean; material: water; isolation source: Red Sea water column Station 169 - depth 10m | place: Saudi Arabia: Red Sea | collected 2011-10-15 | depth 10 m | reverse complement strand
TTTAAACTCAAATCATAGTATTGCCCTAAAAGAAGTCCTTTTTCACCTGATACTTTGCTCAGCACTTCAATTAGCTTTGTTTTTTTCTTATCTGATATTTTAAAAGAACTACTAGATAAAATTTGATATGCTTTTGTCAATAAAGCACATCCCGCGAGAATTGCAGTATATTCATTGAATTTATAGTGTGTTGTTTTTTTTCCTCTTCTAAATTGATCGTTGTCCATAGAAGGTAAATCATCATGGACAAGAGAATAATTATGTAACATCTCAATTGCTGAAGCTAAATTAAAAATGATACTGTTTGATAAATTCAATTCTTTACCAAAAATATATACTAGATATGGTCTAAATCTTTTACCTCCTGTATTAATTGAATACAGGATAGCTTGATTTAATAGATTTTTATCTTTACTAAGTTTTTTTTTTAAAAATTTATTGAATTTAATGGTAAATTTTTTCAAATCGTTATTTATGATTTGATGTTTCATTTACTTTTTTTTAGATATTTTACCATCTGGCAGCACTTTGATTTCCTCAAGTTTTAAAACTGCATCGTCTAATTTTTGTTGGCAATGGGCTCTTAATTGCGATCCACGCGTATAATACTCAATAGACTTTTCAAGATCGATGTTTCCACTCTCTAAATTCTCTACAATCTCAGATAGTTCTTCCATAGCTTTTTCAAAAGAAAGTTTTTTTATGTCATCAGGTATTTTAGTCATTATTTTGTAACTCTCTTATATGGGTAATCATTGAATTTTCTAAAGCTTGTATATCATATCCACCTTCAAGCATAGAAATAATTCGGTTATCACAATATTTATCTGCAATACTCATCAACTTTTGTGTTATCAATTTAAAATCATTTTCTAAAAGTTCTAGCGATGCCAATGGGTCTTTTTCGTGAGCATCGAAACCCGCTGATAAAATTAAAAAATCTGGTTTTTGATCATGTAATTTTTTTATAATCATCTCATCAAATGCCGATTGATATTGAGATGAATTTGTTCCCGCTTGAAGAGGTACATTAACAATATTGCCTACTCCCTTTTCATTTGTATCGCCTGTTCCAGGATACAATGGATATTGATGAGTTGAATAGTAATGTACCTTAGAATTTTCATAGAATATATCTTGCGTTCCGTTTCCATGATGAACATCAAAGTCAATAATGGCAATATTTTCTAAACCATACCTATTAATCAAGTACTTTGCAGATATAGCTACATTATTAAATACACAAAAACCCATTGAACGGTCATAACATGCATGATGGCCTGGCGGCCTTACAATACAGAACGCATTCATACATTTTTTGTTTATAACGTTATCTGCCGCGTCTATGCCAGCGCCTGCAGCTTTTAATGTTGCCTCAAAAGAACCACGAGATACCGGTGTTTCTTGATCCAGAAAAACTATCTGTTCATCTTTTGGAAAACGATCAAGAGTTTCATCTACAAAACTTTTATCATGTGCTTCATAAATATGAGAGTAATCTACCTTATTCGGTTTAATTATTGATATATTTTTAAATTCTTCATTATTTATTAAATCGATGATATTTTTTACCCGATCAGTTCTCTCTGGATAATCGAGAGAAGATACATGATCTTTAAAACTATCATCGAAATATATTTGTGTTTGAGTCATTTAATGAAATCTAAAATAATAAATCTAAATTCAAATAATATTAAAATTATAACTAGAAGTCTACTCATAGGAAAAACTATAGTAATCCCAACAGATACCGTTTATGGTATTGCAGCCGATGCAAAGAGTTTTCAAGGCGTTGAAAATATATTTAAGATTAAAAAAAGACCCAAAAGATTTCCTCTTATTCTGTTTACTCATTCAATTGCTGAAGCTAAAAAGCTTGCAATATTTTCACCCTTTGAAGAATATTTGGCATCAAAATATTGGCCTGGACCACTTACTTTGATATTAAAAAAGAAAGGAAAAAAGTTTTACAATGGGGATAAAAGATTGTCTAAGGTAGGTATACGCATTCCAAAAAATAAAGACGTTATAAAAATTCTCGAGTACATTCAAAAGCCACTTGCAACTACAAGCGCTAATATTCATGGAGAAATAAATATAAAATCTTTAAATCAATTAGGAATAATAAAATCAAAAGATGTTGCTTATGCAATCGAAAAAAAAGGTAAAATGAGCTTTAAAGAGTCAACTTTAGTTGAAACTAAAAATAATCAAATAAATATTATACGCGAAGGTTCTTTGTCTAAAAAATCTCCTCTAAAAGGGTGGACATCATGCATTAAAAAAGAAGGGAAAATATATAAATCTCCTACCTTGGGCTTAAATGTTTCACGGTGCTTAACAAGCGGAGGGCTATTCCTGGGCATCGAAACTCGGCCATCAAAAAATGATATTAAACCTGCTAAATCTTTTTCTTTATTTAATCTTATAGACGAGGGAATTTTTAAATAACCCACTCCACTGATGTTGCCTCTGTGTAAATGGGGTGGATTAAAATCTCCAGCATACTGACTTACTATCCAAGCTCTTTCAATTTTAATTTTCTTAACTTTTATATTTAATGTTTGCTTATAATAATCTTTTATTGAATTAATTATCTGTTTTTCTATTCCAGCTTTTAGAATTTTATTTGGTATTTTAAACTGCTGTTTCATACTTCCTATGAGCCTATGATCATAATCATACTTTTTAGATAAGGACTTATTTTTTGACACTTGATCTGAAAACTTGTTTAAGTTTGTAACTGTTCTCGATGAGAGCTTTGTTTTGCCTATTGTTGGCCCAAATGGTTTATATATCTTCATAGTTTTTTCTGGTGCGCCCGGAAGGATTCGAACCCTCAACCCTCAGATCCGAAGTCTGATGCTCTATCCAGTTGAGCTACGGACGCATCTATATTATATTTCACGTACCATGCTTTTTCTTAAGATACTAGAGAAATTAGGACGAAAAAAAGTTGTGATGGACAGAGGCCCTTCACACCCAGAATATCATTTAGCAAAACCATGGACAGCTAGGTATTATTTGCTATTTAGAAAAAGACCAAAATGGTTTCCTTTCAATATACTTATTCATCATATTTTAGATAATGATCATGGAATTGGGCTGCACAATCATCCCTTTCCATATATTACAATTATTTTAAGTGGTGGTTACTGGGAGACAAACATCAAAGAAGAAAGAAAATGGCGTGGAAAATTTTATATAGGCTTTAGAAGTGCTGATAATTTGCACCGGGTTGACTTAGAGCCAGGCATTAAGCCAATTACAATTTATATTGCTGGTCCTTACGGACTAAGAAAAAAAGGAAGAAGTGAATACGGAACTTTAAACTAATTTTTTTCTAAGTTGCGTTCTGAGTTTACGATCTTTTTTTAAAACAATTTCCCTTTTCATTGCATCTGATTTAGACTCAAAAATCTCTTTATACAAAAGTTTCCATTTGCTACCTCTAGTGTATTTTGCACCTTTTGAGGCGTTATGAGCCCTTATTCTTTTATCAATATTATTGCTCCAACCAACATATGTTCTAGGCTTAGGATTGGTAGTGCCAATGATATACACATAGAATTTCATGATTCTAAACATAATAATTGTAATTAGTACTTAATTAAATATAGTATCTTTAAATAAATAGGAGAAAAAGCATGCGTACTACTCTTACAGTTTTAGCTTTCAGTTTTATGATTTCAGCTTGTACTACATTACAAAGCATAAATGAAACCATTAAAGGTGATGGCGTTCCTTATATTCCAGGAATATAAATATTAGAAGCTGGCCCTTTTTTAGGGTCAGTTTTCTTTTTTTGTAATAATTAGAAAAAAAAGTTAATTAGTCAAAGCGCCTACTTAAATTTTATAGTTTCCAATATGTATAAAGTTCAAATTTCTGGGACCGGCCTTTACACTCCTAAGGAAAAAATCTCTAATGAGGAATTGGTACAATCATTCAATAAATATGTTGATGAATTTAATGAAATAAATTCAGAAGATATTAAAAATGGAAAAACCCAACCTTTGGAAAAATCCAGCGCTGAATTCATAGAAAAAGCATCAGGCGTTAAATCAAGATATGTACAAAATAAAACAGGAATTCTAGATACTTCTTTTATGAGGCCTAAATTGAGAGAAAGGTCAGAAGAAGAATTATCTAATTTAGCTGAAATGGGGGTCATTGCAGCTAAAGATGCGATTAAAAACTCAAATATAGATGTAGATGATATTGATGCAGTAATTGTAGCTTGTTCAAATCTTGAGCGTGCCTATCCAGCAATTGCAATTGAAATACAAAATGCTTTAGGTATCAAAGGTTTTGCTTTTGATATGAATGTTGCATGTTCATCAGCAACTTTTGGAATTCAAACTATCTTCGACATGGTAAAGTCTGGAAGTATAAAGTCTGCTATCATGATTAATCCTGAAATTTGTACCGGACATTTAAATTTCAGAGATCGAGACTGTCATTTTATTTTTGGAGACGTTGCGACTGCAGTTATTTTAGAACGTCTTAATGAAGAAAATATTAAAGAAAACTCCTATGAAATAATTGGTACGAGATTATTAACTAAGTTTTCAAACAATATAAGAAATAATTATGGCTTTTTAAATAATTCATCACCTGATGGCGTTGGTCAGTCAGACAAATTATTTCATCAAAATGGACGAAAAGTATTTAAGGAAGTTGTTCCAGAAGTTTCTAACTTGATTAAATCTCATTTAGAAGAAAATAACTTATCGGCCAATGATCTCAAAGGCATGTATCTTCATCAAGCCAACGAGAATATGAATGTTTTAATTTCAAAGTATGTATTGGGAAAAGATGCCCCAAAAGAATTAGCACCTGTAGTTTAATTATATGTTCATTTGGAGCTGGTTATTCAGTTGGAAATGTAATTGTAAAAAAGATAGCTTAAAAATTTGGCTCTTTAGAAAATAATCTTCTCACCATCGGTTCAAAGTGATCCAACGGGAAGGATTCATAATTAGGATCAAAAGATTTTTGATCCCACTTTTCACAAAAGTCGACCGCATCTTGATAGTATGGGTGATCCTTAAATTTATCTCGTGAATTTCTATCTTTACCTAAATGATGAGCATAATAATATTCTTGAAAAAGCCCATGATGCAACATAATCCAATGAACCTTTTCAGAAACATACGGTCTTAAAACAGCAGCTATGAATTGACTGTGATTGTATGGAGCAAGACTGTCTCCTATATCATGCAACAATGTAGCAACAATCATTTCTTCATCTGCCCCATCTTTTTCAGCCCTGGTTGCTGATTGCAAAGAATGCTCGAGTCTTGATACTTGGTACCCATCAACTGAATTATCTAAGTTTTTTAATGATTCTAAAATTCGATCAGGAAGTTCATTTACATAGTTTTTTTCATATTCAGCCAAAAGTTCATAATCTTCTTTTGACCCTTTTTTCATTTCGGTAAATTTGACTGTCTTCATTCTACTTCCTTAGAGAGGAGTTTATATTTACTTTCAGCAGAGTCATGGTCAATATACAGCCCTTGAAGCCACCGACTTCCTTCAGATGTATTGTAGCTTCGTCTTCCATGTAAAGTTCTGTAATTATTCATAATTAATAAGTTACCAGGCTCTAAATGAAATTGTAATATATATTTATCTGAATTGATCATTTGATGCATAACTCTTTTAGCAGCATAAAATTCTTCCAAAACCTTTGGCTCATCGTAAAATACAAAGTCTAATCTATTACTATATTTTATTTGTTTGAGTTCTCCTCTAGCACTTAATTTTATAATTTTTCCAGTTTTTTCTAAAATAGCATCATTATCTTCAAATTTATAATTTATTAGAGTATTTACTAGGATATTAAAAGCTTGTGGATTTTCTTTTTTTAGATCCTCTGCAACTTTGAAACCATCTACAACTGTGGAGTCTCCGCCTTTGCAACTGTTTTCAATACAAAATAAAAATTGAATTGATGGTACTGGTTTTCTGTAGGGATTATCAGTATGCGACTCTAATTCGATGGATGTATAAGCCAAGTCATTAGGTTGTTTTTGTGACCTCACATTAAATAGCTTTCCAAAATTAGTTTCTCGAATAAACCCAATTTTTTCAGCAAATTTTATAACTTCTCCATCCTTAGCTGGCAAATCTTCGACTACAACGTAGCCATACTGATGATAAAATTTTAAAATTTCAAACAATTGCTGACTTTCGTTTACTCCATAGGCAAAACTAAATTTTTTTAACTCAGCATCATTTTTATCCCAGTAAATCTTTGGCGGTAGGACATTTGATCTTGTAATTTCTGTTATTAACTTATCTAAACAATAAGTTGCACTATGGTTATCAGAAAATTCTACAAGCATTTTGTTATCTGCTAGCAGCTGAGCATTCTTTATTTGCAAATCAGGTTTAATCTTTTCAGGATCATATAATCTTTGGAAAGAATTTTGATCAACTTCCCCTTTTTCAATTGATCGTTCCCGTATCCACAAGGGATGTATTTTAAAAATTTCCTCTTTATCAAATACTCTTAATTCTTTTGAGTCAAAATCTAGCTTCATATTTGAAAATATATGATTAATAGTCTAATTCTTCAATATTTTCATATTCTACAAGACATTCTGGATTTGCAAGAGCCTCCATATTTTTAACTTTTTTACCGTTTATAATATCTCTTACAGTCAATTCAGCTATCTTACCGCTCCGAGTTCTTGGAATATCAGTAACTTGAATAATCTTTGCGGGCACATGTCTGATGGAGGTTGAGTTTTTAATATTTTCCTTGATATTAGCAACTAATTTATCATTTAGATGACTTTTGGCTTTAAGGGTTATAAATAAAATAATTCTGACATCATCATTCCATTCTTGCCCAACCACAATCGATTCATTGATATCTTCTAGTTTTTCAACAGACCTATATATTTCTGCAGTACCAATTCTAATACCTCCAGGATTGAGAGTTGAGTCGGAGCGCCCAAAGATTATGAAACCCTTATTTGCTGTTTTGATTGCATAGTCACCTTGTGTCCAAATATTGGGAAATTTTGAAAAATATGATTTTATATATTTTTCTTTATTAACATCATCCCAGAACCCAATTGGCATTGAAGGAATTGCTGATTTGCAGACTAGTTCTCCTTTTTGCTGAGTACTAACCCCATCTTCATTAAATATATCTACATCAACTCCTAAACATTCACATTGAATTTCTCCTGAAAATACTGCGCCGGTTGGATCTCCTCCAACAAAACATGAAACAATATCAGTACCGCCACTAATAGAGGCTAAATGTACGTCTTGCTTAATATTGCTATAAACATAATTAAAACTCTCACTAACTAGTGGTGATCCAGTGCTTAAAATTGTTTTTAATTTTGATAGTTTATATTTATTTGAAATTTGAATTTGGCTATTTCTTAGCGCATCAATAAACTTTGCGCTTGTGCCAAAACAAGTAATTTCCTCTTCTTCCGCCACTTTAAAAAGTGAGTCCTGATGTGGAAAAAAAGGAGACCCCTCATAAAGAACAACTGTTGCCTTAGAAGCAAGACCAGAAATAAGCCAATTCCACATCATCCATCCACAGGTAGTAAAATAGAAAAGCTTATCGTCTTCACAAATTTCACAGTGAAGTTGCTGTTCTTTTAAATGTTGGATTAATGGACCTCCGGTATTATGTACAATACATTTTGGTTTTCCAGTTGTACCGCTGGAATACAATATATACATTGGGTCATTAAACTGACATCTTTCAAAAGAGAGTTCATTCAATTCTCTATTGTTTTCTTCAAAAAAATTTAATTTTTCATCGATAAAACTTTTGTCTTTTTGAGAATAATCAATGCATATGGACACTTCCAATGTATTAAGCTTACTCTCAACATTTTTTATTTTTTCTAAAATTTCAAATTTCTTTCCTCCATACATATAGTTGCTGGAATAAAATAAAATTTTGGGCTCTATTTGACTAAACCTATCTAATATAGCCTGTTCACCAAAATCTGGTGAACAAGAAGACCATACCGCACCAATTGAATTTACTGCAAGAAATGAAATCAATGTTTCCGCATTATTAGTTACAATGCCTACAACTCTATCGCCCTTTTTAACACCAATAGATCTCAAATATTTAGCAACTAAATTTACTTTATGAATAACTTCTTCTTTGCTGTAATATTTTTTAAATCCAATTTCATTTACATAGAGTATAGGAATAGAATTTAAATTATTAATGATATTTTCACTATAGCTAAGCTTTAAGTTTGGAAAAAATTTCTTGTCATAAATATTTTCACTTTCACTAATAGCAGGGTTTTCATTGCCGCTATAGCTTATATCTAAATAACTCAAAAGACTCGTCCAGAATAAATTAGGCTTTGCTATACTCCAGTTGAATAAGGAGTCATATTCATAATCAAAATTTATTGAGTAACTTTTTTTGAGATAACGATGGTATTTGATTAAGTTCGATTGTTTTCGTCTTTTTTCGGAGGCTTGCCACAGTAATTTTTCCATAAATTTTACTGCTTTGAATTAAATTTTAAGCAATATGTAATGCTTTTGTTTCAAGATAATCTTCAAGCCCCATATCACCGCCTTCGCGGCCGTTTCCAGACTCTTTATAACCGCCAAAAGGAGAGCCGTAGTTATAACCGCCTCCGTTTACATGTACACCGCCAGCTCTAAGTTGTCTTGAAACTCTTTCTGCCCTTTCAGTGTCGCCTGTTTGTAAATATGCGGCAAGTCCGTAAGGTGTGTCATTAGCTATTTCAATAGCTTCTTTTTCATCTTCAAATGGAATTATTACGAGTACGGGGCCAAAAATCTCTTCTTGAGCTACTCGCATGCTGTTATTAACATTTATGAATATAGTTGGTTTAGTAAACCAACCTTTTTCTAACCCCTCAGGTTTACCCAGTCCACCAACAAGCAGCTCGGCACCTTCATCTATTCCTACCTGAATCATGTTTTGAACTCTATCAAATTGGATTTTATCAAATAAAGGTCCTAGATGATCTCCATCTTCTTGTGGGTCTCCAACTTTTATTTCTTCAGCTGCCTTTTTTGCAATTGTAACGACTTCATCGTAGCATTTTTTTTCAACTAGTAATCTGGTAGGAGCGTCACATGATTGGCCAGTGTTAAACATACATTCATTTACAGATGCGGTTACTTTTTCCTCAAGATCACAATCTGCAAAAACTAAATTTGGTGACTTGCCTCCAAGCTCAAGTGTAACTTTTTTGACAGTTTCAGCAGACTCTATTGTAACCGACTTTCCGCCTCTTTTAGAGCCGGTAAACGACATCATCTCAATATCTGGATGTCTTGACATGGCTATGCCCACACCCTCGCCATCACCATGAACTAAATTGAAAACACCTGCAGGGACACCAGCTTTATCTAGTATTTCGGCATAAACCATTGCTGATAATGGCGTATGTTCTGATGGTTTTAAAATACAAGTACAGCCAGTTGCAATGACTGGCAAAACTTTTAATGTGATTTGATTTATTGGCCAATTCCATGGAGTGATTAGACCACATACTCCAATTGGTTCTTTTAATAAAATATCTGTATTGGATAACTCAATTTTTTCTTCATGTTTTTCTAATGCACTAATAAAACCATCCAAATGACCTATAGCTGCATCAGCTTGGGCTTCACGTGACATTTTTCTTGGTGCACCCATCTCCATTGTCATAGCATCAGCTAAGTCATCAAATCTTTCTTCTGAAATTTTTCGTATATTTTTCAAAATATTCATTCTCTCTTCTTTAGAAGTTTTTGAAAAACTCATAAATGCATTTTTAGCAGCCTTTACTGCGATATTTACATCTTCTTCATTACCTAATATGACTTCACCGATAACTTCCTCTGTGGCTGGATTTACGACGGGCATTTTTTTACTAGATTGTGGCGCTACCCATTGACCATCAATATAAAATTTTTGTAGATTTTGCATTTCAGATGATGATTACATACTATAGTATGGTAATTGTAAATTAATTTTTTTTCACTAGTAAAGGAAATATGAACAGAGACGTCATTATTTCATGTGCAGTTACTGGATCAGGAGATACGGTCAACAAACATCCAAACATACCGGTGACGCCAGAGCAAATTGCTAATGCAGCAATTGAAGCAGCGTCAGCTGGAGCTGCCATAGCGCATATCCATGTCAGAGATTTAAATACAGGAAAGGGATCAAGAGACGATGAGCTTTATAAAGAGGTTGTGAGCCGCATAAAAGATAGTGGCACAAATGTCATAATAAATCTTACCAGTGGTATGGGCGGTGATATAGAAATTGGACCTGAGGATGATCTGTTAAAGTTCGGACCTAATACTGATTTTGTTAATGCAATTGAAAGACTAAGTCACGTTGAAGAAATATTACCAGATATATGTTCCCTTGATTGTGGAACTCTTAATTTTGGTGATGGCAACATGATTTATGTTAGTACTCCTGAACAATTAAGAATTGGTGCAAAAAGAATACAAGAATTAGGCGTAAAACCTGAATTAGAAGTTTTTGATACAGGGCATATGTGGTTTGCAAATCAAATGTACGATGAGGGGTTGCTTGACAGCCCTCCTCTATTTCAAATTTGTCTTGGCATTCCCTATGGGGCACCAGCTAATACCGGTTCAATGAAAAACATGGTAGACATGCTACCATCGGGCAGTAACTGGGCAGCTTTTGGAATTGGGGTTCATCAAATGCATGGGGCCAGATGAAGCCAGAAAAAAACTTGGGCTTAAAGTTTGAAACAAAATAAAGTCATCACTATTGTGGGTACTGGAGTAATTGGCGCAGGCTGGGCTGCAAGATTTCTAGCTAAAGGTTATACTGTAAAAGCATATGACCCTAATAGTGTTTCACGTGAGCAGCTAAAAATAAATGTTCGAACTGCTTTTAAAAGCTTAAAGAAAATTGGTTTGAATAGAAATGCCTCATTAAGAAATCTTAAGGTCTATTCAAAATTACCTAGTGCATTGAAGGATACAACTTTTGTTCAAGAGAATGCACCAGAAAACGAAAAGATTAAAAAAAATATACTCAAACAAATTGATAATTTAGTTGATAAGAGAGTTATAATCGCATCTAGTTCGTCAGGCTTATTACCATCAAAAATTCAATCGGCTTGTAAGTTTCCTGAGAGAGTTTTAATAGGTCATCCATTTAATCCTGTATACTTATTACCTCTAGTAGAGATTGTAGCTGGCAAGAAAACTAGTCATATAAGTGTTAAAAAATTAAAAAAATTATATGAACATATTGGAATGCGACCACTTATTGTTCAAAAAGAAATAGAAGGATATATTTCAGACAGACTACAAGAAGCGTTATGGCGTGAAGCCTTGCATATTATAAATGACGGGGTAGCATCAACGGATGAAGTTGATGATGCAATTGTTTATGGTCCTGGATTGAGATGGGCTTTTATGGGGGTTTGTCTAACGTTCCATTTAGCTGGTGGAGAAACTGGCATGAAACACATGCTGGAACAATTTGGTCCTGCACTAAAACTCCCTTGGACAAAATTGAAAGCACCTGAATTAACCAACAAACTTAAAAAAGCAATGGTTTCAGGAACAAAAAAACAAGCAGGAAAATTCAATATTAAAGAATTAGAAAAACAAAGAGATTTGTTTTTGATTGAAATTATGAAAACTTTAAATAAGAATCAAAAAGGTAAGTTTCCGAATTGGGACAGAAAATATAATACATTTAAATAAGATATGAATGAGAATCCATCAATATCATCATTAAAAAAGAATGGTAAATCGATTCTAATTGATTGGAGTGATGGTGAGCAGAGTAAATTTAATTTTTTATGGTTAAGGGATAATTGTCCTTCAGAAGTTCACCCTACTGCAAGGGAGAGAACCTTTAACTTGCTAAATGTTTCGGAAAATATTCACCCAAAAGCGTTTACAATAAATGATAAAGGGCAGTTGGAGATTGAGTGGATGAAAAGTAAGAAAAAATATAGTTCACCTTATTTTTTGTGGGATAATAGTATGCAATCAAATTTTGAAGATATTCAAATAGATTATCAAGAAATTATTAGTGGAGATGAAGGAATAAAAAAATGGCTTGAACAACTTCATTATAAAGGGATTTCAATCGTGAAGAATGCACCCACTGAAAAAGAGTCAGGTTTTAATGTTCTATCTAATATAAGTCATCATAGAGAAACTTTTTTTAAAACACCATTTGAAGTAATCGACATTCCTAATCCAAATAATTCAGCATATACAGCTGCAGCTCTAAGAAATCACATCGACTTACCATATTATGAAATTGCTCCTGGCTACCAGTTCCTTCATTGTTTAATAAACGATGCAACCGGTGGTGAATCAGTTGCGTTAGATGGATTTAAAGTTGCAAGCTATATGAAAGAAAATTTTACTGAATATTTCAAGATTCTTCTTGATACACCTGTAAAATTTGTAAATAGAGATTACACCGCAAACACAATTAGAGTAATCCTGAAGTTATGGATAGCTTCTATGAAGCATATCGTAAACTTCTTTCATTGCTACATGACCCTATGTTTGAAATCAATTTCAGATTAGAAGCTGGAGATATTTTTAGCTTTAATAACAGAAGAGTCTTGCATGGCAGAAAAGAATACGATGCCAATTCAGGTAATAGACACCTCCAAGGATATTATATTGATAGGGATGAGATCGTAGGTAGATTAAATTATTTGAATAGAATTAATCCTTAATTAATAAAATGAAGATAAATCGTAAAATATTACCAAATATAAATAATTACTACAGCGATAATCATAAGATAGACCCAAGCCAGGGGGTGCATCTGGGCGATGGAACAATCAATGATGGCGATCGTGTCGAAATTGGCCCAACTGCATTAGCCTATGCTGAATGGCAAGATGCAGGGCTTATATTGCCAGATCTGACTGAGATGCGCAAAGCCAGACACAAACGCTTGACTGATGCAATTGTAGCCAGGGGTTATGGGGGCTTATTGATGTTTGATCCCCTTAATATTCGTTATGCAACTGACACGACAAATATGCAGTTGTGGAACACCCACAATCCGTTCCGGGCGTGCTTGCTTTGTGCTGATGGGTATATGGTACTCTGGGATTATAAAAACGCACCATTCCTCGCCCAATACAATCCACTTGTTCGGGAGAGCCGCTCAGGTGCGGACATGTTTTACTTCGCCCGTGGTGACCGGATTGGGCCAGCAGCTGACGCTTTCGCAGCTGAGGTACTAGACTTAATTGCCACTCACGCTCCAGGTTGTACACAAGTCGGTATAGACAAAATTCAGCCTGCAGGTTTAGATGCGGTCCGTCGAGCAGGGCTTGAGTACTGTGACGGTGAGGAAGTGACAGAACGTGCACGAGCTATCAAAACCGAGCACGAATTACGAGCAATGCGCTGTTCTATTTATTCTTGTGAACGCTCGATGGCAGTTATGGAGGAGTTTGCACGCGCAGAAATTCCAAAAGGTGGTGTGACAGAGGATGATGTTTGGGCGGTACTCCATGCAGAAAATATTAAAAGAGGTGGCGAGTGGATTGAGACAAGACTGCTTACTTCAGGGCCACGCACCAACCCATGGTTTCAAGAATGTGGGCCAAGGATCATATCTGAGAACGAAATTCTTGCTTTTGATACTGATTTGATCGGCCCCTATGGGATTTGTGCAGATCTCAGTCGTACCTGGTGGATTGGAGATAGTTTAGCGCCAGCTAATATGCGCGAGAGTTATGCAGAGGCAGTAGAACACATTCGCTATAACACAAGGCTTCTCAAGCCCGGCCTCCACATGGAAGACTTAACTCATTCTTTGCACGTGTTGCAGGACAAGTATCAGGCGCTCAAGTATTCATCACCTATGCATGGTGTCGGGATGTGTGACGAATGGCCATTGATCGCCTACCCAGACCGTTTGGTTAAAAATGCCTTTGACGCTGTTCTGGAACCAGGACTGACTCTTTGTGTCGAGGCTTTGGTGGGTGAAGTTAATGGGGACCACATGGTCAAGCTTGAGGATCAGGGTGTCGTAACAAATAATGGTTACGAAACGATTTCTACTTATCCGCTTGATGAGCGTTTGTTTTCAAATTAGAAATGCTTATTCATTCCAAAAAAGAATAGCCTTGTCATTTTTTTAATTCGACAGAATATTAAATTAGGTATAATTTTTTATTTATTGTTTGAATAAATTAGGAGTGCATTCATGAAAAAAGATCTGATAACGAGATTAAATGAGGGACCAATCATTTGTGCTGAAGGTTATTTATTCGCCATGGAACGAAGAGGTTACTTATCCGCAGGAGGATTTGTTCCTGAAGTTGTTTTAGAGCACCCAGAAGTTGTTACTCAATTACATAGAGAATTTATAAGAGCAGGATCTGATGTTGTCCAAGCTTTCACTTATTATGGCCATAGAGAAAAATTAAGAATAATTGGAAAAGAACATTTATTAGAGTCTTTACAGAAAAATGCTCTTCAAATTGCAAAAGATGCAGCTAATGAATATAAAGATTTAGATCTTATGGTTTGTGGAGATGTAGCAAATACAAATATTTATGATCCAAATGATAAACAATCTCTTATTCAATGTCAGAAAATGTATGAGGAGCAAGTGGCGTGGGCAAAGGAAGCGGGAGTTGATTTTATTGTCGCTGAGACAATTAATTGGACTGAGGAAATGAAAATTGCTCTAAAAGCAATCAAAGATGAAGGCATGATTGCAGTTACAAATTTTGCGATACCCAGGGGAGATAAGACGAGAGAAGGACATACACCTGAAGATGCATGTAAAATGATGGAAGACTTGGGTGCAAATGTCGTTGGTTTAAACTGTTATAGAGGGCCAGATATGACTATGAAACTTCTAGAAAAAGTAAGAGATAAAGTATCTTGCCATGTTGCTGGATTGCCAGTGCCTTATCGAACAACAGAAAAGGAACCTGGTTTTTTAAATATTTCAGATGATGGATGTGATTGTATTCCTGGAAATAATGCATTTCCTGTAGCCTTGGATAATCTTTTTTGTAATCGTTTTGAAATGGCTAAATTTGCTGCAGACTGTATGGAAAAAAATATCAACTTTATTGGAATTTGTTGTGGCGCCGAAGCACATCACGTGAGAGAAATGTCAGTTGCAGTTGGTAAAAAACCAATTTCGATGAAATATATGCCGGACATGAGAAAACATTTTCACCATGGAACAGACGAAACTCTTAAGCAGGTAAATAAAGAATTCACACCTTAAGAATGCAAACTCATGCTAAAGTTGTTGTTATTGGCGGGGGAGTTGTAGGTTGCTCTATTCTTTTCCATTTAGCAAAGTTTGGGGTGAAGGACTGCGTTCTCCTTGAGCGAAAAGAATTAACAGCAGGATCCTCATGGCATGCCGCAGGAAACGTTCATGTCATTTCTTCAGATCCAAACATATCCAGACTGATGGCATATACAATAAACTTGTATAAGGAAATTGAAGAGACTTCAGGTCATTCAGTTGGCTTTAAACCAAGTGGAGGGTTTTATTTAGCCTCTAATGAAGTTTGGTCTGATTATCTTAAAAGAGAAAGAACAAAAGCCAGATATATGGGTCTTGATCAAGAGTTTATCTCATTAGAGGAGGTTGCAAAAAAAAATCCTCTTATCGATCCCAATAAATATATTTCAGCTTTGTGGGATCCGATCGATGGAGAAGTAGATCCATCAGGTGTCACATATGCATTTGCAAAATCTGCAAAAGTTCATGGCGCTAACTATTACACAAATACTGAGGTTAAAGACACTAAGCAAAGAGAAGATGGAACCTGGGATGTGTTTACTGATAAGGGCAATATTCATACAGAAATTGTAATTAATGCTGCAGGACTTTGGGCGAGAGAGGTCAGTAAACTTGCTGGATTAAATTTGCCTGTACAGCCAATGGAGCATCATTATTTAATCACTGATACAATTCCAGAAATAGCAGCGATGCCTAAGGGAACAAGGCTACCAGTTGGAACTGATTTTGATGGTAATATCTATTTTAGACAAGAAGGACAAGGCATGTTGCTTGGCACATATGAACATAAGTCTACTCCTTGGAAAGTTCAGGGAACCCCATTAGATTTTGGACATGAACTGTTGGAACCAAAATTAGAAAATATTCAAGATCGATTAGTCATTGGTTTTGAGAGAATGCCAGCTTTGGAAAAAGCAGGAATTAAAAATATTGTTAACGGCCCTTTTACATTTGGTCCTGATGGAAATCCTCTCATTGGACCAGTTCCAGGTATGAGAAATTATTGGGTAGCAGTCGGTGTTATGGCCGGGTTCTGTCAAGGAGGAGGTGTTGGCAAATGTATTGCAGAATGGATTATTGATGGTGAACCTTCCATAGATGTTTGGGCGATGGATGTCGCACGGTTTGGTGATTATGCATCTCCACATTATGGAACAATTAAATCATCTGAAAATTATGAACGAAGATTTATTATGACATTTCCAAATGAGACTTTGCCAAAAGGAAGGAAACAAAAAACTACAGCTTTATATGATCGCTTCGTTAACATGGGAGCAGTTATGGGTGACAGCTTTGGACTCGAAAATGTTCTATGGTTTGCTGATAATCCTGATGATGCTTACGAAGAACCAACTATCAAGCGCTCTCGATCCCATAACTATGTTTCAAATGAAGTAAAAAATGTAAGAGAAAACGTTGGAGTAACAGAGATTGCTAATTTTTCTAAACATGAATTTAAGGGAAAAGACTCAAGAAAATTTTTGGATTATATTTTGGCAGGTAGAATACCTAAAGTTGGACGCATAGCACTAAGTCCAATGCTATCTAAAAAAGGTAAATTATATGGGGACCTTACAGTTTCGTGTATTAGTGAAAATCATTTTATGGTTTATGGATCTGGTGCCGCTCAGGAAATGCATCGACGATGGTTTGAACAACATCTAGATCAATATGAGGTCATTTATAAAAACAGATCTGATGATTATCACGGCCTTGCTATTTCTGGCCCAAAGTCTAGAAATTTACTGCAATTATTGGTAAGAGAAGATGTTTCTAATGAGTCATTTAAATTTAGAGACTCTAGACAAATGTTTGTTGCTGGTGTTCCTGCATTAGTCAACCGGTTGTCATTTACTGGAGAATTGGGATATGAAATATATGTAGCTCCACACTATCAAATCAAGCTGTATGAGGCTATTGAGGATGCAGGAGAAGAATTCAACATTAAACCTTTTGGCGGAAGAGCTTTGATGTCTATGAGACTAGAAAAAAATTGGGGCGCATGGACACTAGATTTTAGACCTGACTATACTCCAAAAGAAACTGGCCTTTCTGCATTTATAAATTGGGATAAAGATTTTATTGGTAAAGACGCTGCAGTTAAAGATGATAGCAATCACAGATTATTTTCCTTGGTAATTGAAACTGACAACATAGATGTGACTAGCAATGAAGCTGTTATGCAGAATGAAGTATGTATCGGATATGTAACATCTGGAGGCTTCGGCCACTATGTGCAAAAAAGTATTGCTTTTGCATACTTGAACAATGATTTATTAAAATCCAAAGAAGTTTTGCAAGTTGAAATAAATGGAGAATTTTATAATGCCTCAATTATTGATGATGCTTGTTATGACCAAACCGGTAAAAAATTAAGGCAATAAAAAAATTTAGTAGAATTAATCCTTAGATTTCTGCAAAATATCTATAATTTTATTTTTTGATACTGAGCCAACAAAGTTGTTTTTCTCATCAATTACGTTAAGACCCGATTGACTTTCAAGTATCGCCGGCAAGCAATTTTCAATACTATCATTTACGTTTACAGTTGGATTAGAATTTGTTCGTTCACCTCCTTGGTCAAGAATTGTCTTGATTTTTAAAACCTTTATACGATTAACATCCTTAACAAAATTGGCCACATATTGATCAGCAGGTTTTAAAAGAATTTCCTCTGCATTTCCATCTTGAACAAGTTTTCCGCCATTGAGTATAGCTATTCGGTCACCTAATTTGAGTGCCTCATCGAGGTCATGAGTTATAAACATAATTGTTTTATTTAAATTCTTTTGTAAGTCCAGTAATTGGTCCTGCATATCAGTTCTTATTAATGGATCAAGCGCACTAAAGGCTTCGTCCATTAGCAATATATCTGGATCAGTCGCTAACGCCCTAGCTAAACCTACTCTTTGCTGCATTCCTCCTGACAGTTGATTTGGGAATTTATTTTCAAAACCAGTTAAGCCAACTTTTTCGATCCAATACATTGCTCTTTCTATAGAGTCTGACTTATCTAGATTTTTTATGCTCAATCCAAACTGGACATTGTCTAATATATTTTGATGAGGAAATAGTGCAAAGCGTTGAAAAACCATCCCTGTTTTATTTCTTCTAAACTCTAGAAGATCCATTTTATTAAGTTTAGTAATATCCTCTCCATCAACTGTGACCGTTCCCTCGGTTGGTTCAATCAATCTATTAATGTGTCTTATCAAAGTAGATTTTCCTGACCCTGATAATCCCATTACAACTTGTATTGAATGCTCCTTGATATCTAGAGAAATATTATCCAACCCAAGAACATGATTATATTTTGATAATAACTCGTCTTTATCAACACCATCTCTAACTATGTCTGTGTACTCTCTTGGTCTTGATCCAAAAATTTTATACAAATTTTCTATCTTAATCTTTATCTCACTCATTTGCGCCAGCCCTATATTGCTGCATTCTTTTGCCGAATGACTGAGAAACCCTGTCAAATATGATCGCCAAAGCTACAATAGCCAAACCATTGAGAAGGCCCATTGTAAAATATTGATTGGTGATGGCTTTTAAGACTGGTTGTCCCAATCCTTTAACCCCAATCATTGAAGCAATAACTACCATGGCGAGTGCCATCATTATTGTTTGATTAATACCAGCGAAAATTGTTGGTAAAGCTAATGGAAGCTGTACTCTAAATAATTTCTGAGTTCTATTTGCACCAAATGCATCTGCGGCTTCTAAAACTTCTTTATTAACTTCTCTAATACCAAGATCAGTAAGTCGAATTATTGGTGGGATTGCATAGATTATAACTGCAAGTAAACCAGGAATTTTACCAATACCTAATAACATAACAACTGGAATGAGATACACAAAACTTGGCATCGTTTGCATAATATCTAAAATTGGAGTAATTGCGGCTCTCGCCCTATCAGATCCTGACATTAATATGCCAATTGGTATACCTAGGCCGATAGACATTAGTGTGCAAACACCAATAATACTGACTGTGGACATCGTATCATCCCACATTCCAAAATATCCAATTAATAAAAAAGCAATTAAAGATGAAATAGTTAGAGCGACGCTTCTACTTCCATAATAAATCAATAATAAGAAAACGATTATTACCACAGGCCATGGAGAATTTTGTAGTATTTTTTCAAACCATACTAAGAAATAAAGCACTGGATCAAAAACCGCTTCAATAGTATCGCCATATTCACGTGAAAAGTTTCGGTAAGCGCCATCAAGAGACTTCTTAAATAGGCGAAGACTCTCCTTACTCATTTCAGGAAATGAAATAAAAAATTCGGTAAAGTTCATATAAATATGCGGACTATATTTCTATAGTCCGCAATATTATTTTTTTAATTATAACGCTGCTTCAATTTTAGCTTTTGCATTACCGTCAACCCAGCTGTGCCATTCTGTATAGTTTTTCAGAAAATGTATAGCTGTGTCTTCGCCAGATGCTTGATTGTCATCTTTCCAAGCTAATAAAGCATTAACAGTGCTGTTTGGAAGTGCTCTCTTTGAAATGTATTCCATTCCAAGATCAGAACTATTTTTAAAGTTATCAGTTACAACAGTGTATACTTCAGAAACAACCCATGCGTTAGGTTTTGGATCTGCACATCCGTCTTGAGAAGTACAAGTGTCCCACTCTTCTTTACTGTGTTCAACACCAAAGCTTAGTTTCTTAAGTGGATATTTGCCAAGAACTGCTGTAGGAGCCCAATAGTATCCTAGCCATCCCTCTTCTTTATTATATGCTTCACCGATAGCGCCAGCTAATGCACCACCTGATCCAGGATCAACTAGTCTCCATCCTTTTGCTTCCATATCATACGCTTTAAAGAGATTTCCGGTACTAATTTGACAGTTCCAACCTGATGGACATGTATAAATTGCTCCATCTCCACCTTCCGGATGAGGGAAAAGTTCAGGGCGCTCTATAACGTCATAAACCGTTTGGATATCAGGATTTGCATCAGCCATGTACTGAGGAATCCACCATCCTTCTTCACCAGTGTCAGACAATACCTCAGCTGCATAATGCAAACGACCCTCACCTACTGCATTATCTAGAGCTATACGAACTGAATTAATCCAGAGTTCAGGAGCTACATCCGGCTCACCTTTTTCCATCATTGATGTTGCTGTTGGCATAGTATCGCCGGGTACAAGTTCAACATTACAACCATACCCATTTTCTAATACTATTTTATCTACATGAGCAAACATTTCAGCTGATGCCCAATTCATTTCTGCGACAGTAATTGTGCCACAATCAGCAACTTCCTGATTCCTGTCACAACTAACTGCAAAAATAACTGCAAAACCTGCTAAAAATATTCCAATTGCAGATTTTTTAAAAAATTTATTCATTTTAATCTCCTAATTTATATCTTTCATTATAATTGAAACATATATATGTAAGTGCTTCCACATAAAAAAAAATTAAATTATGTTACGTAATTAATTAGATAAACGTCTGATTTAATTATTTTTTTACTGAATAGATCTCGATCAATGGTGCGCTCATTACGAATATTGCGCCAATAAACTCTCTAATCGAGATTATTTCATTTGCAAGCAGATAGGCAGAGAATATTAAAATTATCAAAATAGTATTCTTTAAAATATCATAGTTAAATCCTGAAAGTATTTGCCCATCTGGTAAGAATGTTGCAATAACAACAAAAAGACCCCCAATTAAAATAAAAACTGAAGTACCGAAATTTACATCAAGTTCTTCATTTATTCTTATTAGTGTTGCACAGATTGACCAGAGAAATCCTGAGAGAATTCCAAATAAATCTGCTAGAGTGCTAGGCATAAAATTTCCTTGATCCAACCCAGTTATAATAAACAGACCTATAAAACCTGAAGAAATTGAAAAAAACCTATAAATGTTTAAGGCCGCTCTTAGAAAAATAATTTCAATTAAAGTGCTCCATACAGCTGTTAAATAAAAAAAGATTAAGACTCTTGCAACATTACCTCTAATTAAACCCTCATTATAAAGACACATTGCAGCCGCTCCTGCTGAGGCTGCGACTATTGTAAGAATTAAATTTCGATTAGTTAATTTTGATATATTTTTGTATGAAAAAAATAATAAAAATAACCCAGCAATAGTGAAACTTAAAGTGAGTGGAATTGCATTATTATACGCATATTCATTAAGTAGCCTTAATGGATACCACCACGTACCCCACAATAATGTTGAAAGTACAATTGCATAATTGGGGTTTAAATTTTTTAACATAAGCTTATGTTGTACTATAATTACAAACTTTGGTAAAATTAGTTATGCAATTTAATTCTTATAATTATATTATTATTGGTGCCGGAAGTGCGGGTTGTGTTCTGGCAAATAGACTTTCAGCTAATTCAGAGATAAATGTATTGTTAATAGAGTCAGGTCCATCGGATAAAACGTGGAAAACCTCAATGCCAGCAGCTTTATTATACACAATGCATGACCCAAAATATAATTATTTATACGAAACTGAGCCTGAACCGTTCATGAACAATAGAAAAATGTTTTGCCCAAGAGGAAAGATGTTGGGAGGAAGTTCATCACACAACGGTATGGTTCATGTAAGAGGAAATCCAATGGATTTTGAAAACTGGGCTCAAAAAGATCTTAAGTCATGGAATTATAATAATGTTCTTCCGTATTTTAAAAAATCAGAGTCAATTGAAGGATTAGATGAAACTTATAGGAATAAAAGCGGTCCTTTAAAATTATCTCGATCTTCGGAAGGCAATGAATTGAGTAAGGTCTACCTAGAAGCGGCAGAACAAGCCGGCTATGAGATAAATAATGACATGAATGGATATAAGCAAGAGGGATTTGGTCTAATGGATACCACTATTTATGGAGGCAGAAGACAGAGTACGAGTGTAACTTACTTGCATCCAGTTATTAATAGAAGAAATCTTACCGTCATTACAAATACAATAGTAAACAAAGTTATTATTGAAAAT
>LULK01000964.1_pt1 | contig 22288 bp, 23 predicted proteins | sample 728181 | NCBI WGS metagenome assembly LULK01 (sample SAMN03860291, study PRJNA289734) | marine metagenome | biome: seawater column; feature: ocean; material: water; isolation source: Red Sea water column Station 169 - depth 10m | place: Saudi Arabia: Red Sea | collected 2011-10-15 | depth 10 m | reverse complement strand
CCAAAAAATAAAAAATGGAGGAAACCCGGAAGGTATTGAAATATATTTTCCATTTTTCTTTAAAAAAACTATAAGTTTTAATGAATTATTTAAAAATTATAATCTGATAGTAACTGACAATTTTAATAGTTATATTGATTCATATTCTCAATTTATATTTGAAAGATACGATGATGAGCATGATGATATAAATAGGCCCCTCATAAGTCCTGAAGATTTTTTTACTACAAAAAATGAAGTAAAAAATATTTTGAAAAATGCAAAAAATATTAATGCAAGTAAAATAAAATATGAATTCAATAAATTTTCTGATTTAGAGAATTCAATTCAAAATCATGAACTTGAAGAAAATTTAAAAATTAATATTGCATCATCTATTGAAAGTGAGTTTCAAAAGCTTAAAAAAAAATATTCAATCGCCTTAAATGATATAAACCATAAATATAAAATTTCAATTATTAAAACTGAGCCAATTAGAAATATATTTGATGAAATAAATAATGAATATTATTTTCATAAAGAATATATAGATAAAGGTATTTACAATATAGATTCTAATAAAGAAGTTAAAATAAATTCATCTTCATATTCTCAAAATATCTTTACTGAAGGTGAATATGTAATTCATGAGGACTATGGATTAGGCATTTATTCAGGATTAGAAGTAATTCAAGTCAACAACAGTAATAATGAGTATTTAAAAATTATTTATCTAAATGATGAAAAGCTATATGTGCCGCTGAGAAATATTGAAAAGATATCCCCTTATCATCATAAGATTGAGGATAAAGAATTAATTTTAGATTCACTGTCATCAGTCAAATGGAAATCTAAAAAAAATAAAGCAAAAAAAAGGGCTTTTGATCATGCTGCTGAGATATTAGATGTTGAGTCAAGAAGATTGCAAGCAAATTCATTTGTTTTGAAGATTGATGATGAATCATTTGAAAAATTTAATAATGATTTTCCTTATTTAGAAACACCAGATCAACTAACAGCAATTGATTCAATTAGAAATGATATTAAATTAATAAAACCAATGAATAGGGTTCTATGTGGTGATGTTGGTTTTGGTAAAACAGAAGTCGCAATGAGATCTTGTTATATTTCGGTTTTTTCAAATAAACAAGTTGTCATAGTTACACCAAGTACTGTTCTTTGTGATCAACATAATAATTCTTTCTTGAAAAGATTTGAAAATTTCCCTGTATCTGTAACTAAACTTAATAGGCATACAGGAACTAAGGAAAAACAAAAAATAATTGATGACTTTAAAAATAAAAAAATTGATATATTGATAACAACTCATATAGCCTTTAATAATAATTTAGATTTCTCTAATGTCGGTCTATTAATAATAGATGAAGAGCATAAATTTGGCATTAAACAAAAAAACTTTATAAAAGATAAACAAGAAAATTTACATATTTTGTATTTGTCAGCAACTCCAATACCTAGGACAATGAATATGGTTTTCTCTGGATTGAAAGACTTTTCATTTTTACAAACTGCACCTTCAAATAGAATTAATATCAAGTCATTTTTAAAGCTTCATACAACGCAACTGACTAAAGAAGCTTTAAGTCGTGAAAAGCTAAGGGGTGGCCAATCGTTTATTTTACAAAACGATATAGGAAAAATGGAATCATTAAAAAATGAAATTGAAAAAGCTATACCAGAATATAAAGTTGGTATTGCGCATGGTAAATTAAAGAAAAATGAAATAAGACAAGTCATGAACGACTTTATAGGTGGTGAATTAGATGGTCTTATTTGTACTACCATTGTCGAAATGGGATTAGATATTCCAAATGCCAACACTATATTAATAATAAATTCACATAAATTAGGACTATCTCAATTACATCAACTAAGGGGTAGAGTTGGCAGATCTGCTAAACAAGGTTATTGTTATTTTTTAATTCCTTCAAATGATGTACCAAATAGTTCAAAAGCTAGATTAGATTCTATTATTAAATATTCTAAATTAGGGGAAGGATTTTTAATTGCTCAACAAGATTTAGATTTAAGGGGGGGTGGTGAAATTCTTGGAGAAAAACAAAGTGGTCATATAAATGATGTTGGGATATCTTTATATTTATCTATGTTAAAAGAGGCGCTGAAATCAAATAAGTCATCTGAATATGAAAAGGATTCATATGAAGTAAATTTTTATGATTCAGCATATATTGATACAAACTATCTCCCATCTCCAACAGAAAGATTAAAAATTTACAAGAAGATTCAGATAACTAACAATAATGATAAAGTAGATGAAATTAAACAAAATTTAATTGATAGGTGTGGCAAAATGCCAAGTGAATCGATAAATTTATTAAATAATAAAAAAATACAAAATCGAATAGTAAATACTGGTATAAAAAGCATCAAATCATATGAAGATAGAACAAACTTTACACTTTAAGTTTATTCTAATAATAATTATTCTTTTTAGCTTTCAACCTATTAAAGCTGAAAATAATGATGAGTATAAGATTGAAATAGTCTTATTTGATTTTAATACCAGTTCTACCGATGAAATATTTAAAACAAATCTAGATGAACCTGATATCAATGAGACAGTCGAATTTTATGATACTGAATTAATCAATACTGCATCTAAATATAGTAAGTTTGAAAACATCTCTAGTTATATTTCTTCAATAATTGAATATCAATACAATAAAAAAAAGACTAGCTATCCCTCTACTTGGTATAGAGAATCTGACAACTTGGAAATTTTAGAAAATTTCAAAAATAATATTTCAAATGATAATAATATAAAACTACTTGGTCATCATTCGTGGATTCAGAATATTCCTGAATTTAATGAATCAAAATATTTACGATATAAAAATAATGATTTTGATTATGGATTTTATATAAAACTTTATAAAAAAAGATTTTTACATTTGGATTTGAAGTCATTTATAAATCAAAAAGGAAGTAATGGTATTAAAATCTTTATTGATAAAGAACATAGAATTTTTAATGAAGAAATTTACTTATTTGACCATCCTGAATTTGGAATTTTATTCTCAATAAATAAAATCTAATTACTTGTAATAGGCATTATCATCTATGGAATGATCAGTAAGATCTTTCACTCCTGTAACTTCAGGGATTTGTTCCATCAAAGTTTTTTCAATACCATCTTTCAAAGTTACATCAACCATTCCACATCCTTGGCAACCACCACCAAATTGAAGGATTGCAACATTATCTTTAAATTCAACCAAGCTTACTTCTCCACCATGAGACTGCAGCATCGGATTGATTTCGTTATAAATAACATAATTGATTCTATCTTCTACAGGACTATTAGGAGATATATTTGGAATTCTCGCATTAGGTGCTTTTATTGTAAGTTGTCCCCCAAATGTATCATTGTCAAAATTTACTACACAGTCTTTTAGAAAAGGGACACTTCTTTTCTCAATATTAATGTTTATTGATTCTAAATTGATAATCAAATCATCTGGCATGGCTTCCTCTGGTTTACAATAAGCAAGACAAGTTTCAGCCTTAGGGGTACCTGGATCGGATATGAATATTCTAATGGATAAATCTAGCTCATTTTTATCTTGTATTAATTTAGCAAGATATTCTTCTGCTGATTTTGTAATTTTTATTATTTTACTCATTGTTTTATGTGGTTAAGTAGAATTATAAGTTCTTTTTTTGGAATAAGAAAAAAATCAGAACTTTCCAAAGACTTACAAAATATATCTTTTGGTAAAGTCATCTTGTTATTCTTCAGTCTCAACTTGATATTTATAGGCATAATTATAATTATTACAAAATTTATCACTTCAAGCGTATGAATAAATTTAATTTATTTGAACAAGATCTGTCAGAGCTTTATATTGATAAAGTCCCAATAAACCTTAGCCCATCATTATCATTTAGAAGTAGATGTGAATTTGGATACTCTAAAAATGCTTACACTATGAAGGATTCATCAAAAACAATCTATTTTAATAAATTTTTATATGCAGACAGATCAATTCAAGAATTAATGCCCAAAATATTAGAAATAATTAATGAATCTCAAATTGTGAAAAATAAACTTTTTCAAATTAACTTTAGAACGAATTCAAAAAATAAAATTCTTGTAACTTTGATATATCACTTGAAAGTAAATGAACTACTTATCAAAACAATTGAAGAAATCTCAAAAAAGTTAAATGTAGATATTATTATTCGTTCCAAAAATTTTATTCATGCAACCAATGATAACTTTCTTGAGGATAAGCTGGAATATTCAAAACTAAATATATTTCAAACTGATAATTGTTTCTATCAACCAAATAAATTCTTATTAAATAGAATGATTTCAAAGGTAATTAACTTTGTTGAAAATCCAAATGATTTAATTGAGCTATATTGCGGTGTTGGAACCTTTACACTTCCTTTATCAAAAGTTTTTAAAAATGTGTTTGCAACAGAAAATAATAGAAATGCTTATAGGTGTTTATTAAAGGCAATTCAAAAAAATAAAATAAATAATATACATCCTGCAAGATTATCTTCAGATGAAGTAACTGACTTAGAATGCGGAAGAAAATTTAATAGGATGGATGGCATACCTTTCAGTTCATTCAATTTCAGTCATGTACTTGTTGATCCACCAAGGTCTGGTCTTACAGACGATGTAATAGATATAATTTCTAAATACAAGAATATAATTTACATATCATGTAACCCTAAGTCTTACTTAAGAGATATAAAGTTCTTGAGCTCTCATGAAATTAAAAAAATTGAGTTATTTGATCAATTTCCAAACACAGAACATCTTGAAATCATTTCACTGTTACAAAGAAAATAAAACTTATCTAATTTTTTCATATTCAATCCAATCAATTAAAAGTCTTTTTTTGTCTGGATCATCAGAAAAGTTTGAACATTCTGAATTGGCACAAATTTCATTTGGTTCTACTCTGCCGCTATCAAAATTTCCACCTACCGCTACATTAATTATTAAATAATATTGTCTATTAAATGGGTAATTATATTGATTTAATGGATATAAAGATGGGTCGATTGATAAATGTGGAGTATTTTCGTTATTAATATAAAAATCAATTTTATTTTCCTGAAATATTAAAGTTACAGAATGAAAATAGTTTTGAAAAGTATTTTCATTTGAAGAATAAAATTCTCCAACGATATACCTGTTATCTGGCCATTGAGTACCAAAATGAACTGCAGAACTTACTAAATTAGATTGTCCTTGTGAGCCATCAACTGGATATGACCTACCCTTTGCTTCCATTAAATCTATCTCGCCACCACTTGGCCAGGGTGAACCATCAAATGGTAACATCCATATAGCAGGCCATAACCCTGTTCCCTCTGGAACTCTAAAGCAAACTGTAACTCTACTATTAAAATCAAAAGGAAATTTATCTTTTGTCATTATTTTCGCAGATGTATAGTTCTGCGTAACATTATCGGTTCCAGTATTTATTTCATATATTGGCTGAATTTTTAGTAATCCATCTTCAATAAAAAGATTATCTAAATCGTTTTCAGTATAGTTTTGATATTCATTATTACCATTACAACCACCGCCATTGTTATTACAACCCTCATCGTATGACCATACAGATAAATCTAATTGTTCATTATCAAAATTTTCAACAAAATCAGATGTACTTGTTTGAGCCACACAATTATCTTTAGATTTGCCTGATGGGGGGATATAAACATAACTTGTATTGGTATTAGTGTTATCTATTGTTAAATTATTAAGTTCAGAGGGTGACGAACCTCCTCCACTACAAGAAACAAGAAATAAAATACAAATAAATGTTATAACTTTCATTAATAATATGAAGATTAGAAGATGTTATTTCACTTCAAAATTATCTGATAGTGACTTCATTTCTTTCCTTAATACAAACATTGCAATTAGGTTTGGTATAGATACAAGCGCAACAACAACATATGCTATATTCCATACTATTGTTGTATCAATTACTGCTGCTAAGACAAAACAAAGTACGTAGAAATTTCTGTACCAAATTACACCTTTTTCACCAAATATATAAGCTGTCGATCTGTCACCGTAATAGCACCATGTTATGGAAGTTGAAAATGCAAATAATAAAAGAGCTATTGCAACTAGTTTCCCACCATACTGACCCATAATTCCTTGTGAGAAGGCTTTTGCAGTAAGCTCAGCTGAGCTAACTAATGATTTACCCTGTATATCAACAGACTCTATTATCTTTCCATTATCAACATTTAATATCCCTGTAAAGAGATTTGAATCATCTTGATCTGAAATGGTTACATCCTCAGCTATTGATCTTGAATGAAGGATAGTTATATTCTGTGTGATCAAATTTCCATCTTGAACAGTTAACTCTCCAGAGAATTCTTTTACATCAGAATCTAAAGATTGAACGTAACTATTTAATTCATTGATTTGTTTTGGATATAAATAATCACCATCAGTATTTTTTTCATCGCTGTATGTTCCTTCTAGAATCACCATATCAGTCTTTGAAAAATTTGTGTCAAATTTTTGTGTCCAAACACCGCTAGATAAAATAACCAAAGCAGTAACACTGCATACTACAATTGTATCTATAAAGGGTTCTAGAATTGAAACAACACCTTGATCAATAGATTTATTCTTCGATGAAGCGTGAGCAATTGGTGATGAACCCTGACCTGCTTCGTTAGAATATAGACCCCTTGCAACACCATATTTTAGACTCATTGCAAAGCTAGCACCAAGAAAACCCCCTACCGCAGCTGATCCTGTAAAAACTTGAGCAAAAATAGCATTAAATGATGGAATAATATTTTGATAGTTTTCAGCAAGAATGATCAAAGCGCCACCAAAATAAATCAATCCCATAATAGGAATGATTTTACTTGCTACAGATGCAATTCTTTTTATACCACCAATAATTATTATCCATAGCAAAGCACCCAAAAATAGACCGGTAAATAATTTAGGCACTGAAAATTCAGTATTCATAACTAATGCAATATTATTAATTTGTGGCATATTTCCAGAACCAATAGCTGTAATCATCATTAGAAATGCAAATAGGATGGCCACCCATTTCATATTTAAGCCCTGTTCAATGTAATACATTGGACCGCCTGATATTGAGCCATCAGATAATTTAGTTCTATATTTATGACCTAAAGTTACCTCTACATATTTTGTAGTCATTCCGAATATTGCTGTAATCCACATCCAGAAAATGGCAGCTGGGCCACCAGTCCATATAGCTAATGCTACTCCACCTATGTTGCCAGTACCAACAGCACCCGACATAGCTGTTGTAAGTGCTTGAAATCCAGTTGTTTCACCATCTTGATCAGTAGATTTTGTCTTACCAGAAACAATTTTAAATGCACTGTTAAAGTATTTGAATTGAGGAAAGCCTAAGTAAATTGTAAAAAATATACCGGTTCCAATTAACAAAGCTGGAAACCACCAAGAGCCACTTAAGTTGCTATCCAATAAAATTAAAAAATTGTTAAATTGTTCCATATTTTTATTCCGTATATTTATCGATTAAGTCAGTATAGCCACCTATAAGGTTATCATCTATAAAAATTTGAGGTACAGTTCTTGCATTGGGATTTCTTTCTAGCATTTCTTTAAATACTTCTGGATCATCAGCATTATAAACAAAATAATCAATTCCTTTAGAATCAAAGAAGTTTTTAGCCATATCGCAATAAGAACAATTAGATCTCGAGTAAATTTCAACTTTTTTTGTCATAAATTAATTATAATAAAAAAATGTCACTATTTAACCTAAAAAATAAATCAATACTAATTACTGGTTCATCCAAGGGTATAGGTAAAGCTATAGCTTATCAGTGTGCAGAACATGGAGCTAAAGTAATCATTTCTAGTAGAAAAATAGATATATGCGAACAAACTGCTGATATGCTATCCCTGCAAACATTAGTGATGATAACCAATTAGAAATCTTAGTAAATGAAACAAGAAAGAAAATTGGAAAAATAGATGTACTAATATGCAATGCTGCTACAAACCCATTTATGGGATCAATGTTAGATATGCCAATAGAAAAATTTGATAAAGTGATGCATAACAATATTAGATCTAATCAAGTTTTATGTAATCTTGTTTTACCAGAAATGATTTCAAAAGAGGATGGCTCAATAATTATTATCTCAAGTATTGCTGCTATTAAGGGTAGTCCCATATTGGGAGCCTATAATATAAGCAAGGCAGCTGACGTTATGATTGTTAAAAATATAGCTGCGGAATTTGGTCATAAAAATATAAGAGCAAATTCTATTGCGCCAGGTTTAATTAAAACAGATTTTGCAAAAGCTTTGTGGGAAAATCCAGATATTTTAAAAACAGTTCTTTCTTCAACGCCAATGCAAAGAATTGGTATGCCTGATGAGGTGGCTGGAGTTGCTGTAATGCTTGCTTCTAATGCTGGTAATTATATAAATGGTCAAACAATAGTTGTTGACGGCGGAACAACTATAACTTAATTGAATTTTTTAACTCGCTAAAATAATAGTTGAAAACATGATTTTCATTTATTTGAGGAACTTTAAAATATTCAAATCTTAAATTATGCAAATCATTAATAATATTAGATACCTTTAATGTACTAAAGTTACTATTATTAAAATCTTCATATAATCCTGAAAGTTTCTCATTTAATATTTTTGATCTAAGTAATATCTTTAAAAATTCAATTAAATAATTAATTTTAGTAATCAAATCTATTTCATAAGATGATAGATGTTGAAGTATCTGCTTTGAATGTGCTTGGTTAGATAAAAATTTTTTCATTAACTTAATAAAATCTTTGAATACCATATGTTGATCATTTTCAATGTCATTTAAGATTTTTATAGGACTTATATAGCTAGGAAAATCTTTTATATTGAAATCTGAAATACCCCTCGAAACTAACCAGTTATTAATTACCTCATCAGTCAAGGACGGCATATTAAAAATCTGACATCTGCTATATATGGTTTGAAGTAATGAATTTGATCTATTTGTAATAAGAATGATATAACTATTTAAAGACGGTTCTTCTAATGACTTTAACAATGCGTTCTGAGAAACTTCATTCATTGTATGAGCGTTGTTTATTAAAACAACTTTATTACTACTAATAGAAGGAGTCATTGAAAGAAAGTCTATAACATTACGATTTCCTAGTTCTTCGTCCCATTCTTTATCTCTAAATGATATATGTCTTGTTAGAATTTTATCTTTATTTAAAAATAAAAAATCAGGATGAGAATTTAAATTAAAAAGATTAATTGCTTTAGAGTCGTTATTATTTACTATCAAATTCCTTGCGATTTCGTTTCCAAGAATAATTTTGCCAAGGCCCTCAGGTCCATTAAGAATAATACCGTGAGGTAAATTATTAAAATTAATTTTTTTATAAATTTTATCTAACCATGGAAGATCATTTAAATTCATATTATATTCAAATCGGATAGAATTTCGTCATGTATAGAATCTATATCATTGTTTGCATTGATAACAAAAAATCTATCATTATTATTTGAGGCAATTTCTAAATACCCTCTTCTTACTTTATCAAAAAAATCAAAACCTGATGATTCAATCCTGTCCATATTATCATTATGTTTTCTTTTAAATCCTTGTTCGACAGAAATATCTAGTAAAAATGTAAAGTCTGGTATCGGGCATTTAATAAAAGATATTAATGAGCTTATAAATTCTTTTGATAATTCACGTCCATAACCTTGATAGGCCATAGAAGCATCAAAAAATCTATCTAACAACAAATAATCAGATTTATTATCTAAAATTATTTTATTTACAAGTTCTGATCTCGCCGAAAACATTAAAAGGAGCTCTGTTTCAGAGGATAATTTACTGTCATTGTCTAATAAAATATCTCTAATTTTTTCGCCTGCTAAAGTTGAACCAGGTTCTCTTAAAACCTCAACGTTAAGGTTTTTTGATTCAAGAAAATCTTTTAATAATCTAATCTGTGTAGACTTACCTACACCTTCTATACCCTCAAATGAGATGATCTTCATTTTCTATTTAACTCATTAACTTTATTTTTATGTTCATCATATGTTCTGGAGAAATAATGAGATGTGGGTGAGTCTGCTACAAAAAATAAAAATTCACCCGGTGAAGAATTTAGTGCAGCATCTATTGATGATGGAGATGAAATTGATATTGGTGTTGGTGGAAGACCTTTAATCATATATGTATTAAATTTATTATTTGAATCTAGAATATCAGATTTTTTAATATCTCCATCAAAATTAGGTAATAAACAATAAATTATTGTTGGATCAGCCTGTAATTTCATCCCTAAATCTAATCTTTTAAGAAATACTGATGCAATTAATTTTTTTTCATCATTATTACCAGCCTCCTTTTCGATAATTGAGGCTAATATCAAAATCTCATTCTTTGTTAAATTGGTTTTTGAATCGCCATCAACAAATAAATTATCTAGATATTTATCTAACTTTTTGCGACTTTGGATTAGAATTTCAGATGATTTCATATTTTTTTTGTAAAAATATGTATCTGGAAATAATGTGCCTTCATAAAATCCATATTTTGAATCTAAACATTCCAAATACGAACAATCATTAATTAATAAAGATTGGTTAATTAGCTCCTCTAATTGAAATATATTCATCCCTTCAACGAGTCTAATTTGATGTGTAATAGTATTTCCATTTTGCATAGATAAAATGATATTTTTAATTGATTTATCTTTTATGGAATATTCTCCAATTTTGATTGAAGAAATTTTATTAGCTTTGATAAAAATATTTATATAGATTTTATTAATTAAGTTATAGTCTGAGAATTTAGATAAAACTTTATTAATTGACTCACCTTCTATAACGTCTAAAACATATACATTATTATTAGGTACGTGATTTATATATGCTACGTAGGGTGCGTAAATAGATATATATAATAGAAAAGAAATAAGAATTGTTCGTGCAAAAATAATCATAAGTAAAATAGATAACAAATGTTATCTTAAACGTTAATACTTATTTGTAGAACTAGTTAAATTTAAGAATTAGAATTTATATATTCAACAGCTTCGTTAACAGTAGAAATTTTTTCTGCGTCCTCATCAGCTATTTCTAAATCAAATTCTTCCTCAAGAGCCATAACAAGCTCAACTGTATCGAGTGAGTCAGCTCCTAGATCATCTACAAATGACGAATCACTTTGAATTTCATCAACAGATTTTCCAAGTTGATCACTAACAATTTTTTTTACTGTATCTTCAACACTCATAATATCTCCATTACCCTATATTGAAATTTGACACATTTTACATGTATTAGTTCAAAGATGCACATAAAAATTAGTACATTAATAGGCCACCATCAATTGAAATAGTTTGGCCAGTTATATAAGAGGCTTCATCTGACATTAAAAACATGACCAATTTAGAAATATCTTCAGGTGATCCAAATTTATTGAGTGGTATTTTCTTGAGAATTTCATTTCTTTCATTTTCTCCAATATAAGAAGTCATATCGGTATCAATAAAACCAGGTGCAACACAATTAACTGTAATATTTCTTGAACCAACCTCTTTTGCTAGAGATTTTGTAAACCCATTTAAGGCTGCCTTTGAAGAGGAATAATTTACTTGTCCGGGATTTCCCATTAAGCCTGATATTGAAGATATATTTATTATCCTACCAAATTTATTCTTAATCATATTTTTTAAAAAAATTTTTGTAAGATTAAATGTTCCTGTTAAATTTGTATTAATTACATCATCCCAATCATCATCACTCATTCTTAAAAATAGTTGATCAGCGGTAATACCCGCATTGTTAATTAAAATATCAGGAAGGAGATTTTTTGATTTAAGTTCATCAAAACAATCTTTTACATCATTTCTTGAAGTAACATCTAGTTTTAATGGTAATAAATTTTCCAAATCGTCATCAAATTTAAAGTTATTTCTTGAGGTACCAATGACATTAAAATTGCTCTTAGCAAAATGTTTTGCCATTGATTTTCCAATACCTCTTGATGCTCCGGATATGAATATATTTCTATTTTTCATAAAGCTGATTTTATATCATTGAAAAAGTTTTCGGATGATGATGTAAAAATATTTTTAATGCCATTAGATTTTGCTAAACCTGACAAAACCTTGCCAGGACCACACTCAATAACAATCCCATTTAATGAATTTATATAATTCATTGATTGTGACCATAAAACTGGATTAATTAAATGCAATACTAAATTTTTTTTAAGATCAGATATGTTTTCAGTTATTGATGCTGTAGTGTTATGAATGATGTTACATTCTGGAAAATTAATTTGTACTTTATTTATTAAATTTTCGAATTCATTGCTAACTGTTTCCATTAATTTGCAATGAGATGCCACGGCAACATTAAGCTTTATACATTTTTTATGTCCATTATTTTTTAAATCACTAACAACCATTTCAACTGCTCTGTTTTCACCTGCAATAACAATTTGTTTAGGTGAGTTAATATTAGCTGTACTTACAACCATATTTTCATCATCCCTAACTTTCATACAAAAATCGTTAATAATATCAATATCTGTATTAAGAATTGCATACATGGAGCCTTTAAGAGACCTTTCCATCAACAACCCTCTTTGATAAACCAATTTCAATGCATCATCTAAAGTTATAGAGTTTGATGCTACTAAAGCAGAGTATTCACCTAATGAGTGTCCACACATCAAATCTGCTTTGATATTAGTTAAATTCTGTAAATGTTTATAGTAAATAAAAGATGTTAATAAAATTGCAGGTTGAGTAATTGAAGTCTTATTTAAATCTTCTTCATTTCCATTTTTAATTAAATCGATAAGATCAAAACTAAGAGCTTTTAGAGCTAAACCTCGAAAAGATTCAACAAGTTCAGTTGGCAAATTGTCTAGCATCCCAATATGTTGAGATCCTTGACCGGGAAATAAGATGCTAATATGCCTAGGCATACTTCTATGTTACGTCTTCTATGTCCTCTTTGATAGGCTTTCGAAGATCTTTAATTAATCTGCCTTTATAGAAGCCATCTTTTGTCATTTGATGACGTAGATGTTTTTCACCTGAAACAGGGTCAACTGATAGAGTTCTACTCTTTAACGCGTCATGTGAACGTCTCTGACCTCTTCTTGATCTGGTAACTTTGCTTTTTTGTACTGCCATAGTATGCTCTTAAAAAAGGCTATCCTAACAAAAATTTACAAATATTGAAATAAAAACTATTTTAGAGCTTTAATTAACTTTTTAAATTCATCTGGATAGCTTGCAGAAGCCTTTATTATTTTTGAATTTTGATCTTTAAATGAAATTGATTTTGAATGTAATGCCAAAGTTTTTTTAAAGTTTAAATTAATTGAGTAATCAAACATTTTATCGCCATATTTTTTATCAAATAATATTGGATGGTTGATTTGAGATGCATGTATGCGAATTTGATGAGTTCTACCTGTATGAAGATCAACATTGACTATAGATGTATTTTTAAGTTGTCTAACCAATTTAAATATTGTTTTAGATTTCTTAAGTTTCAATGAATTATTCTTATAAATTTCATTTTCAATAATTTTTTTATTCTTAAACTTTCCTTTAAGAATAGCGATGTAAGTTTTCTTTATATCATTTGTTGATAATAAATTAGAGAAGTATTTAACTGATTTTTTATTTTTTGCTAACACTAAACATCCAGAAGTTTGCTTATCTAATCGGTGGCAAAGTTCAATATGATTTCCAAATTTCAATCTAAAAATATCTATAAGTCCAATTCCATTTTTAGAACCAGCATGAACGGCGATATCATTACTTTTATTGGTAACAATATAATTATTATCTTCATAAATGATTTTTGTTGTATGTTTTTCTATAAGATATGAACTAATTTTTTTGTTATGAGTTAACGGTCCATCTAAATACGGTGGAATTCTTACCAAATCGTCTATTTTTAACTTATAGCTTGGTTTAATACGTTTAGAATTAACTCTAACTTCACCTTTTCTAATAATGTTATAAATCTTACTTTTTGGTACATTTTTATAAAGTGATAGCAGGTAATTATCTATTCTTCTTTCTGAGTTATCATGATTGATAGTTAATTTTTTGACAGTCATGGTTTAAATCTATAGGATAAGAGCTTAAATAACTAGAATATTCTAGTAAAAATAAAGAAAGATAAATACAACAGTTAAAATTTAAAGCTCGATTAAGAGCTTATCATGTAAGCAAAAATACATAAGACTTACTGATAAAAGCTTCAAAAAAAGCATACTGCTGAATTATCTTCCTAATTTTAGGGAGAAAAAATGAAAAGAATACTTATTAATTCATCTTATGGGAATGAATTACGTGTTGCTCTAGTAGATGGTGCAAAACTCTACGATTTTGATACAGAATCACCTGATAAAACCCTTCTTAAGGGAAGTATATTTAAAGCAACTGTATCTAGGGTTGAATCAAGTCTTGATGCTGCATTTGTTAATTTTGGTTCTGAGCGTCACGGATTCCTTCCACTTAAAGACTTATCAAGCGAATTTTACAAGAAAGATAAAAAGGGTAAATTTATTTGCACACTTGAAGAAGGTCAAGAAATTATTGTACAAGTTACAAAAGAAGAAAGAGGAACAAAAGGTGCGGCGCTAACAACACAAATTGGATTGGCTGGTAGATTTTTAGTTTTAATTCCTAATTCAACTAGGTCAGGAGGTATATCTAGAAGAATAAGTGGCGATGAAAGAGACCAAATTAAAAATACTTTAGAAAAATTAAATATTCCAGAAAATATGAGTGCAATAGTTAGAACTAATGGTTTAGGAAGATCAGCAGAAGAACTAAGTCTTGATCTGAGTTACTTGCTTGCATTATGGGATGAAATTAATAATACAACGCCAAATGCCACCTCTCCTTCTTTAATTTATAGAGACGATAAATTAATTGTTAGAGTTGTAAGAGATTACTTTAAAGAGGACATAGAGGAAATTCTCATTGATGATAAAGATACTTTCAATGAAGCTAAAGAATTTATTGAAGCTGTCATTCCTGATCACGCTGAGAAAGTAAAGTTTTATGATGAAGAAATACCTTTATTTAATAGATATCAAATTGAATCTCAAATTGAACTAGCTTTCCAAAGAGAAATTTCTTTGAACTCAGGAGGATCAATTGTTATTGATCCAACAGAAGCAATGACCACTATTGATGTTAATTCCGCCAGATCAACAAAAGGTAAAGATATAGAAGAAACAGCGTTCAAAACCAATCTAGAGGCTGCAAATGAAATTGCTAGACAGCTTAGATTAAGAGATGTAGGTGGATTGGTTGTAATAGATTTTATTGATATGACTAATGAGGATAATCAGAACAAAGTGGAATCGGCATTCAGAAAGGCTATATATACAGATAGAGCTAGAGTACAAGTATCAAATATATCAAGATTTGGATTACTAGAAATATCGAGACAAAGACTTAGACCCTCGCTTAATGAGTCTTATGATATTGAACATGTATTAGTTAGAGGCCCAAGATCATTAGGTCAATCAATATTAAGAATTGTTGGTGAAGATGCTGCAAAAGAAAATACTGGTGAAATCCACGTCTATGTTCCTGCAGATGTCGCTAGTTATCTCTTAAATGAAAAAAGATATGACATTATAAATATTGAACAGTCAAACAAAATAAAAATTCTAGTAATTGCTGACCCGTACAAATCTAGACCATACTATAAAGTAGTTAGAATTAAGGCCTCAGATGTTAAAAAAAATGACTCATACAGTTTAAGCCCAGATAGCCCTGAGCCAAAAATTAATTGGAGGGATAGCGACAACCGATCAAAAACTATGAAGCCTCTAGTTGATGGTGTAAAGCCACCAAAAATGCCTAAGAAACGAAAGGATGGGATTGTTAAATGGTTAAAAACTATAACAGGAATTGAAGTTGAAAAAAAACATTTAAGAAAAAATCAAATACTAAGGTTGGTAAAAGTAAAGATAATAAAATAGATTCAAACAAAAAAAATGACATGAGTATAAACAAATCTCCAATTAAAGAAATTGTTAAAGAAAAGAAAGTGAAAAAAGATATACCTCAGAGAGCTAAGAATGATCCTCGACAAAAAGATTGATTAACTTACCAGATAAGCTTGATGGCGGAGGTACATAAGGTAAATTCTCAACTGTATACCAATCAGCTTCAATAATTTCATTTTCATCTATTACAATTTCACCAGAATCGTATTCACATTTAAATCCAAGCATTAATTGGGATGGAAATGGCCACGGTTGGCTTCCAACATATTCAATATTTTTTACTTTAATGCCAACCTCCTCCATAACCTCTCTTTCAACAGTTTCTTCTGCCGATTCTGATACTTCAACAAATCCTGCTAAAACACTATAAAGGCCTTCTGGAAATAAATTATTTCTCGCTAATAATATTTGATTGCCTTTGATAATCATAGCTAATACACACGGTGATATTTGAGGATAAATCATTGACGATGTTGAAGGACAAGAAAATGCTTGTTCTTTATCATTAAATTGATTTAATTCACCTGAATAACCAGAATATTTATTACTTCTTACCCAATGAAGAAGTTGATTAGCCCTACCCATTAAAACAATTTCTTCTGGTTCTGACATTGCTAATAAATGTCTTATGTCAAATTCAACAAGAGATTTATAACCAATATTTATTTCATTTTTATAATTTGATATATCTACTGCAAATATATCATTACCATTATTAGCGATTCCAACATAAAGATGATCTTTAACATTAATATCTAAAAAGTTTTCATCTAATAAGAATGTTTTTAAATTTGGTTCATATATAATTTTATTGTTTTTAAAAATAATTAAAATATTGTTATTTTTATCCTTAATGTCAAAAAATCTTTTAAAATGCATGTTAAATTTAATTTATAAATAAAATGTTAAGTGAAATTCAAAAACTTTTTCTTGGTGATGCTCCTGGTTGGTATAAGTCTACCATATTAGGGTTTCTCTTATTCAATCCAATCTTATTACTAATATTAAATATAACATCGCCTGAGCAAGCGGGATTTATTCTAGGATGGATTCTATTGATCCAATTTATTTTTACTTTAGCAATGGCTTTAAAATGTTATCCACTTCAACCTGGTGGCTTATTAGCAATAGAGGCTTTAATCTTAGGACTAACATCAACTGATACTGTTTATTACGAAATACAACAAAATTTAAAAGTAATTTTGTTATTAATATTTATGGTTGCTGGTATATATTTCATGAAAAATTTGATGTTGACAATTTTTACTAAACTTTTATTAGGAATTAGATCTAAAACATTATTATCTTTTTTGTTTTGCATATCAGCAGCAGTATTATCAGCATTCTTAGATGCTCTCACAGTAACTGCCGTTCTTATTGGTGTCATGGTAGGTTTTTACAGGATTTATCATGCTGTAATATCTGGTAATAACTTTGCAGATGAGAATCATAATTATAAAGATAACTCAAACATAAATAGTCTTAATGCAAGCGAACTTGAAGAGTTTAAAGGCTTCTTAAGAGATCTTGTTATGCATGGAGCAGTAGGAACAGCTCTTGGAGGTGTTTGCACAACTGTAGGTGAGCCTCAAAATTTACTTATAGCTGGGAAAGCTGGTTGGAATTTCATGGAATTTTTTATACAAATGGCTCCGATTACAATGCCTATTTTATTTACTGGGTTATTAACATGTATTATCGTTGAGAAGTTTTCGATTGCAGGGTTCGGGAATCAATTACCATTAAATGTTAGAGAGGTATTCAATGATTACTCCAAATATAGAAAAGAAAATATAACTCTCAAAGATAAGACTGAATTACTAATTGAATCGGTGGTATTAATTTTCTTAGTTTTTGCTCTTGCTTTTAGTATTGCGGCTGTAGGTTTGATTGGCCTAAGTGTAATGGTATTACTTACTGCTTTTAAAGGAATAACTCATGAACATAAATTAGGCGATGCATTTCATGAAGCACTTCCTTTTACTGCTCTTTTAGCAGTTTTCTTTGCAATCGTAAGTGTTATATATGATCAAAAACTTTTTGAACCAGTTATCTTATATGTATTAGCACAGCCTGAAGCAGTGCAGCCATCTTTATTTTATGTTGCAAATGGGTTTTTATCTGCAGTAAGTGATAATGTATTTGTTGCAACAATTTACATCGGTCAAGTTGCAGAAAAAATACCTGTTGGCACTGAACAATTTAATAATCTTGCCATTGCAATTAATGTTGGGACAAATATACCCAGTATTGCAACACCTAATGGTCAGGCAGCCTTTTTGTTTCTACTAACTTCTGCTCTAGCGCCTTTGATTAATTTATCATATCTAAGAATGGTATATATGGCTCTTCCATATACGATTATTCTTTCAATTGTTGGCTATATATCTATTGCTAATATTCTTTAATGACCAAAAAATCATCTCATAAGTTTTGCATTGCCCCGATGATGCAATATACAGATATGCATGATAGATACTTATTGAGACTTATTTCAAAAAAAGTTTTTCTATACACTGAAATGATTGCAACAGGATCATTAGTTTATGGAAAATGCTTTGATCAACTTGAATTTAACAAAGAAGAACATCCAGTAGGAGTTCAATTAGGTGGCTCTAATGTTAATGATCTTGTTGAGTGTTCAAAAAAGTGTGAACAATATGGTTATGATGAAATAAACTTAAATGTAGGTTGTCCATCAGATAGAGTGCAAAAGGGAAAATTTGGGGCTTGTTTAATGCTAGAACCCAAACTTGTTGCTGAATGTCTGTTGAATATGCAAAACGTTGTTGACGTACCTGTGTCAATTAAATGCAGACTTGGTGTTGATAATTATGAATCATATGAGTTTTTGCATAATTTTGTTTCTATTGTTAGTCAATCTGGAGTTACAACATTTATTATTCATGCTAGAAATGGAATACTGAAAGGACTAAGTCCAAGACAGAATAGAAATATACCCCCACTTAAATATGATTATGTATATAAACTTAAAAAAGATTTTCCTCATTTAGAAATAGTAATTAATGGGGGAATTAAAAATCTTGATGAATCTGAAACTCATTTGAAATCTGTTGATGGTGTAATGATAGGTAGAGCTGCATATGAAAATCCTTTTATGTTAAAAGATGTGGACTCAAGATTTTTTAATAAAGAATCTTGCACAGAATCAAAAAAACAAGTTCTTAATAAATATTTTGAGTATATTGATAGGCAGTTAGAAAATGGCCATGATCTAGCTAGAATGATGAAGCATTTATTTGGTCTTTCTAGAGGCGATAAACATGCAAAGACATTTAGAATAAAAGTTCTAGAAGTTATAAAGGACAAGCAACTTCAAAAACATAAAAAAGATCTAGAAGAATTATTAGTCTATTAAGAAGTCATCCATATCATCAACAAAGTCATCTTGTACATCTATGCCGTCTTTTACTTCATACTGAATTGATTGGATATAGGCATCTTTAACAAATGCATATTTATCTCCTGAAAGAAGTGATTCAACATCTAAAAGTCTTTCTCTTGTCTCAATAGCATCAATAGATTTCAGAGTAATATTTACATCAGTTTCAGTCATATGAAATGTAACTGATAAAAATGATGATACTGGCTTACTTAAAGTATCTCTTAGAGTTGAAGGACCTAAGCCTGGTAACATGATATATGGGCCTTCTCCTACTCCCCACACTGCTAAAGTTTGTCCAAAGTCTTCTTCATGCTTTTCTAGACCCACTTTAGATGCTACATCAATAAATCCACCCAAACCAACAGTTGAGTTAATAAGGAATCTAGTTAAATCATTTGCAGATTTTTTTGGTTTACCTTGAAGTAGTTGATTCACACACGTATCTACCTCTTCTAAATTATTAAAAAAATTTGTTATTCCATTTTTAATTCGAGGTGGAAATTTAGAATAGAATTTAGCAGTTGGTTTTAAGATTTTTTCATCTAAATTTTTTCATTTGAATAAATTCCAGCTGAGAATATCAAAGTAATAATGATAAAAATTTTATTCATATTTTATTTATTGTTGATAGAATCTTTTCTGATAGAGCAATAATATCATCCGAAATATAATTAGTATCAAAGTTATATATTTTGGAATCAAAATTTACAAAGCCTAGATAATTAATTTTTTTTGAATTAAAGATATTTTTATTTTTAGATTGGGTATTTGCAATAAGATTATTTTCAATGTAACCAAGAACATTGGTATTAAATTTTTTAATCATCGTGAGAGTTTTTAAAGAATCTGAAATTGATAATTTATTATTTGAGGTCACTAAAATAAAATCATCTATATTTATATCTTTCAAGACAGTTAAATAAGCATCTCCAGTTCCTGGTGGCATATCAATAAACAAAAAATCTAAATCATTCCATTGAGTACTATAAAATAATTGTTTGATGGTAGAGCTTAAAATAGGTCCGCGCCACATGGCTGGCTTTTCTTCTTCCAATAAAAACCCTACTGAAGAAAATTGAATATTTTTCTTAATGATTGGATTGAGTAATTTTCTTTCATTAGATTTAGTAAATGATGGTTTTTCTATGATATCAAACAATAAGTGTTGATTAGGTCCATAGATATCAGCATCTAAAATACCTACAGAGTAATTTTTTGCTAGATGTAATGCTATGGAAGCTGTAATTGATGACTTACCTACCCCACCCTTTGCAGAGCCAATTGCAATTATTTTTTTTATAGACATACAAAAGTTATTTTCACATATAATACATTTAATAAATGGACAATCCTAAAAAAAATAAAAGAAAAATTCTTGTAACTCAAGCATTGCCTTATGCAAATGCTCCCTTACACTTAGGACATATTTTAGAGGCTGTTCAAGCAGATATTTGGACTAGATTTCAAAATATAAATAATAATGAGTGTTACTTTTTTTGTGCTGATGATACTCATGGCACTCCGGTAATGTTAAAAGCTAATGAGTTAGGAATTACACCAGAAGAACTAATCAAAGATGTTTATGAGGATCATAAATCAACATATGAACTTTATAATATAAAATTTGCAAACTTTCACAGCACGCATAGTGATGAAAATAAAAAATTTTCAGAACTTATCTATAGTAAAGCTAAGTCGAATAACCTTATAACAAAAGCAACAATCGAACAGTATTATGATGAAAAGGAAAAAATGTTTCTTTCTGATAGATTTATTAAAGGGACTTGTCCAAAGTGTGGTGCAGATGATCAAAATGGTGATAGTTGCAATGAGTGTGGTGCATCATATGAAGTACAAGACCTAAAAAACCCAATATCCATTCTTTCAAACACCCAACCAATAAAAAAAGATAGTGAGCATATATTTTTTGATCTGCCACAAAAAACTGAAATGTTAAAAGATTTCTTAAAAAATGTTCAACTACAAAAGTCTGTAAAAAATAAACTAAATGAATGGTTAGGTGATGATTTAAAAAAATGGGATATATCTAGAGATGCGCCCTATTTTGGTTTTGAAATCCCTGATGAAAAGAATAAGTTTTTCTATGTTTGGGTAGATGCACCAATAGGATATATGGCATCTATTTCAAATTGGGCAAATAAAAATGATTTAAATATGAATGATCTATGGTCAGACAAATCAGATTATGAAATACATCACTTTATCGGAAAGGATATTGCATATTTCCATGGTCTATTTTGGCCTGCACTGTTAGATTCAGCAGGGTTTAGATTACCAGATGGAATTAACGTTCACGGATTTCTTACAATTAATGGTGAGAAGATGTCTAAATCTAAGGGTACTGGCATTTTAGCTAGAGATTTTGTAAATATTACAAATCCTGAAACGCTGAGGTATTACTTTGCAGCAAAGTTAAATAATAAAGTAGAAGATATAGATTTAAATTTTGATGACTATGTACAAAGAATTAATTCAGATTTAGTTGGAAAATATTTAAATATCGCCTCCAGATCAGCGTCTTTTTTAAAAAAGAATAAAAATGTTATTTCTGAGGATATAAATCATAACGTTCTTAAAAACTTAGTTGAAAAGAAAAATGTAATTATTGATTTATATGACTCAAAACAATATTCAAAACTTATCAGAATTATAATGGATTTAGCGGATGATATTAATAAATATATAAACGAGGAAACACCTTGGAAAAAAGATAATCAAGAGGCTGTGACAATAGCATCAACAGCTATTAATGCTTTTAAAATATTAAGTATTTATCTTCATCCGATAATACCAAATAT
>LULK01000286.1_pt1 | contig 22593 bp, 21 predicted proteins | sample 728181 | NCBI WGS metagenome assembly LULK01 (sample SAMN03860291, study PRJNA289734) | marine metagenome | biome: seawater column; feature: ocean; material: water; isolation source: Red Sea water column Station 169 - depth 10m | place: Saudi Arabia: Red Sea | collected 2011-10-15 | depth 10 m | reverse complement strand
GAAACAACTAAACTTGAGTTTACTCATGATAGATCTGAAACAGAGGATAACAGACAAAACATAGGCATTATTGTTTGTGCGCCTCATCCAGTATTTGGTTGTAGTCCTTTTGAAAGAGGAACTTTTGGTCAGTCAGCCGACACAAGAGGTAGTACTGCTTCAATATTCAACTTTATTGCTGGTTTAAATAGTACAGCTGATTACAACTCGTATGAAGGTATTAATGCTTTAGGTTCTTTAGAAAAAGTTAACATCAATAGAGACCCCGAGCATCATCAAGTATTTGAATTTACAATGCTGGAATTAAATCATGATATTAGTGATGAGCTGCAATTGGTGGTTAAAGGAACTTATTCAACAAGAGATTATTATCATATGGGTGATAACGATTATAACGTTGCTGTAAGTCCATTCCCTGGTCTTTTCCCTCCAGGCCATCCAGCAGCTGCAATACCAATGCAGTGGACAGGTTGTTTTGGTGGTGAGGGTTATGGTTTTTGTGAAATCGTAGATTCAGATAGAACATACGAGTTTGCTGTTGTTGAGTCTGAAACTAGACAGCTTGAAGCTACTCTTATCTCAAATCTTGATGGACCTATTAATTTTGTTGCTGGTTTATATCACTATGATTTCACGACAAATAATACATATCAAGTTCAAACAGCATCATGGAACTTAATTTCAGAGGGCGCATTACATCCTTATAATATTCCATTATTTGGTGGAGCATTAACAGGTTCTGGTTCAACTGACTTTTTTGTACCATGGGCTTTATCAGGATTTGATGCTACTTTATTACCAGTACTATTAAATGGTTATGGTGCACCAACACCAATTCAAGGATTTATTAATGAAGACCATGTAAGACAAAAGTCTTTCGCAATACTTGGTGAGGTTTATATTGATTTATCTGAAGATACAATGGCTACCGTTGGAGTTAGATATAATGATGATACGGTCAAAGATAGCGTTGCTTCATGTTTGACATTCTTTAGCTGTCCTAATTATCCATTGTCACAGAAACAATCTGGTGAATATGGATTTCATCCTACTCAAGTTGTTGAAACAGATGATGCTATTGGATATAAATTGGCTATTCAACATAACTTAGCAGACAATCAGATGGTATATGCTAGCTATACTACTGCCACAAAAGCAGGAGGTAACAATCCTAACTCAACAGGTACTCCAGATCCTTACGATCAGGAAGAAACTGGTGTCTTTGAGATAGGAACAAAGAGTATTCTTCTGGATGGAGCAATGCTTTTTAACGCTGCTTATTTCCAAAATACTACAGATGGTATGTTAATTTCTTCTATTGTTAACGCAGGTTCTAGAAACGTTAATACTGATGCTGAAATTAATGGTTTTGAAGGTAATCTATTATTTTTCTTAAACGAAACAACTAGCATTGATATGACATGGTTGAAAGTTGATTCTGAAATTACAGAATTAAGCCTTATTAATCCTGTAAATATCCTTAACGCTACCAGCGGTCTTGGTAATAGAGTTAACCTTGACCCATTAGGGGCATTAGCACTTACAACTACTGATAAAGGTAATATATTTAAATCAGCAGGTTATATGTGTACTGTGCCTTTTAATCCTTTAGGTGGTGTAGATTGTCCAGAAGCTGGATTAGGTACTCCAGTTGATGTATCTGGTAACAAGCTTCCCCAATCACCTGAATTATCATACAGCGTTGGATTGAATAAAGACTTTGCTACAACAAATGGTATCGTTAGTTCAAGATTGGCTTTCAGATTTATGGGTGAAAGAGAAGGAACTGTTTACAATGAAGACCAAACCAGAATTCCAGAACACAAATACTGGGATGCTTCAGTAACATATAGACCTAATAATGGTGATTGGTTCTTTAAATTAGAGGCCAAAAACCTTAATGATGATAAGTATGTAGGTTCATGGTATTTAGCCAGCGGATTACAAGGTGGTGCAAAATTTGCAACAATTACTGATCCAAGAACATGGAGTATCGGATTTGGTACAACTTTTTAATATAATTAAAAGTTACAAAAAGGCTGGTTAATCCGGCCTTTTTTTATTAAAATCAGCAAATTGTAAATACAAACATATATGGGGGAACATTTATGTTAAATTTTAAAAAATATTTATTTTCAACTTTTCTGACTGTTGCTTTCTCAATTTCTATTTTTGCTCAAGAAGTAGAAGAAGTTGTAGTTACCGCGACCAAAAAAGAAGAATCAACTCAAGATATTGCTATTTCGGTTGAAGCTTTTACTGCTGATATGCTTGCAGATGAGCAAATATATGACTTATCAGACTTGACCGAAGTTGTACCAGGATTTGGTTTTGGTAAAGGAATTGGATCTGGTTCAGCTTTTTCAATGCGTGGTATTGGTTCATATGGTATTGGTGCTGCTGTTGTTTCATCATTAGTAACTAATATGAACGGTCATAGTGTTGGAACTGGTCAATTTGTTGACCTTGGATTTATGGATTTAGAGAGGGTTGAGGTATTAAAAGGGCCTCAAGGTACTTTAAATGGTAGAAATTCAGTTCAAGGAGTTATTAACCTTATTACAAAAAGACCTACATCGGAATTAGGCGGCTATATCGATGTTGAAGGCGGTAATTTTGGTAGATCGCTTATGAAGGGCGCAGTAAATATACCACTTTCTGATAGCGTCAATTCAAGAATAGCTTTTATGTCTAATAGCAGGGACGGTATGATTCATAATCCAAATACAGGTACTGACTTTGATGATAGAAGCGATGTTGGGTTAAGAATTTCATTAGATTGGGATATAAGTGATACAACAGATTTTAAATTCACATATTCTGGACAAGAAAGTGATGATAATAGACCACAAGAAGAGGTATCTTTTTGTGCTCAGGATCAATTCTTTGGTTGCTCGCCTTATGAAAGAGGAGGTCTTAACCAAGCTGCAGATACAAGAGGCCATGTTGCAGGCTTATTTGGTTTCTACTCATTAATCGATCCAGGAACAATTGTTAATAAATATGGCCCATCTCTTTCAGATGGCTTTGATGAGTTATATCTAAACAGAATACCAACTCATTATCAACAATCAGAAGTTACAAATTTAGAGCTCACTCATGATCTAAATGATGATTTAACCATGATTGTTAAATATACCTATTCAACAAGAGATTTCCATCAAATGAATGATAATGATGGAAGTATATCCACGGTTCCATTACTAGGTGTAGGAGCCTCTCTAGGGCTGCCTCCAGTTGATAAGCAAGCTGAAATTAATATTGTTTCTGACTTCGATGGTTCGTTTAACTATACAGCTGGGTATTATTGGTATGATGATACTACTGATAATGAGTATAGAGTTCAAACTATGGGTACTCAGTTAATTGGTGACTTTGGTGCTCATCCATATGCTCCAGTATTATTTGGTTTAACAGGTTTAGATTATTCTAATAAAGGTGGATTTGCTTTTTATAGTCAATTACTCCAGCTTATGGCTGTAATTCCTAGTGTTCAACAAGTTCAGGCCGGTTTAATTACAGGTGCACAAGCAGCTGCAGTTCTTCAAGCTTATGGCGGTATTGTTGCAGGAATTAATGCAATGCCTGACATGACAGTTCCTGTTGATTTAAGAGGTACTCTAAGTGATCAACATGTTAGAACAAAATCACAAGCACTTTATGGTGAGATGTATTTTGATCTAAACGAAGATACCATGTTAACCATTGGTGCAAGGTATGATGACTTCCTAGTTGATAGTTCAAACTTCAATGACTTAGTTGGAAGACAATATGTTGCAAGAGGCGGTAATGCTTATGCAAATCCTAGAGATATACCTGGAATGTTGCAAAAAAGAACTGTTACAGACACTTCATCTTCATACAAAGTTGCTTTACAGCATTATTTAAGTGAAGACGTAATGGTCTATGGTAGTTATACAACTGCTACAAAAGCAGGTGGTGTTAATGCTGGATCAAGCTCCAGCACATATGATCCAGAAGAAACTGGAGTGCTTGATCTAGGTTTAAAAGGTATTTTCCTTGATGGCGCAATGTTACTAAACATGAACATCTTCAGAAATGATAACAAAGGTATGCTTTTAGCTGCTATTGTTGATGATGCAAGTATTAACTACAACCTTGATGCAGAAATTACTGGCTTTGAAGGACTAATGTCCTTTTTCCCATCTGAAACAGTTCAGATTCAATTCAGTTGGTTAATGATTGATAATGAAATCACATCAGATACATCTATTGTTAATTATTTAGATCCAGTTGGCGGTCAGCTAGTTGCTTATCTTGGTGCAGTAGACCCAAATGGAACAGGTGCTATAACTGGTGCAGCTTTTAGCAATGGAATAAACTTATTTAAATCAGGTGGATTTAACTGTTTAGCTCCTCAATTTGCTCCAGCAGCAGGTTTGCCTTGTCCAGTAGCTCAAGGTGTTCCTCAAAGCTTACAAGGAAATCAACTTCCAAATACAGCTGAGCTTGAATACAGCTTGTCTCTGACAAAAGTTTTCCCTGGAGCTAATGGCGAAACTTCTGCAAGACTATCTTACAGATATAGAGATGAATCAAATTCAAGTGCTTTTGAAATGGAAAGAATGAAAATCCCAGCTAACAAATATTTTGATATGTTAACGTTGGAGTTTATGGTAAAAACCTTGCTGATGATAGACAGCTTCAGTTCTTAAGAACTGCAAGTAATCTGCAGGGTGGACAGCTGTATGGCTCTTTCTCAGATCCAAGAACCTGGGGATTACAATTTGGCTTTGATTTTTAATCAATAACTTTTACAAAAAGCCCAGTTACTCACTGGGCTTTTTTTTATTTATACTAAGATGATGCAGCAACTTCCTTACATACATGATGTGATTATAGTTTCTGAGGAAATGTGTGATCATAATGGCCATATGAATGTTAATTACTACTATAAATTGTTTGATAGCACATACACATCTTTTTACATTGATGAATTAAACTTTGATCAATCTTATCTTGAAAGTGGATTTTCTACTTTTACACTCGAGGACAACATAAGATATCTAAAAGAATTTAAATTAAATGAAACTGTTCATCCCTCGTTTGTCTTACATAAAGTTAATAAAAAATTAATGCATTTTGTTGGAATTTTAAAAAATAAAGAAAATCAGATTGCAGCAATTTTTGAAACAATACTTGGTCATATTGATCTCAAAAAAAGGAAAATTGTTAATTTTCCTGACGATAGATTTCAACATATATTGAATGTATGTAATGAGCAAAATAAAAATATTGAATTACCATTTGATGTTAAGCTCTATATAAAAGATATAAATGCGTAATTCTTTATTCTTAATATTAATATCTTATTCATTATCAATATTTAGTTTTGAATTCAGTGTTATGACCCTAAATGCTCAAAATTTATTTGATACGATTGATGATCCAAAAAAGAATGATAAGGCTTATTTACCAATTGAATTAAAGCTGTCAAAAAAACATATTAATTCATGCAATACTATTAGGGTTAAATCCTGGAAGGATGAATGCTTGAATCTTGATTGGGATGAGAAAACAAAAAACACTAAGTTGCATAACTTAGCAGCAGAAATTCTAAAATATGATAATTCTGGTCCAGATATATTAGCTCTTCAGGAAGTTGAAAATTTTAATATATTGTCTCAATTATTTAATTTACTTGAGCCACATGGTTACAAGAATTTTGCTTTGGTTGAAGGAGATGATTACAGAGGCATTGATAATGCCATAATTTCTAAATTCAGTATCATTGATACAAAACTACACTATATTTCATTTACTGGTGATAATGAGGATAAGGATACTCGACCAATAATGGAATCAACTTTGATTGTTAATGATAAAAAATTAAGAATTTATAATGTTCATTTTCCTGCTGGATATCACCCAGTTTCTATGAGAATAGACTCTTTAAACACCTTAAGAAGTTTGCTAGATGAACACCAATATCCCTCTATTGCCCTAGGTGATTTTAATATTAATCAAAAAGAGGACTCACAATTAGGCATATATGCTTCACAAGAAAAATCTTGGAGTATCGCACATTTAGTTGGCTGTGACGATTGCAAGGGTACACATTATTATTCCTATGGAAATTCTTGGAGCTTTCTGGATACAATCTTTCTATCTCATGATAGAGGAGTTAGCTTTATGCCAGATTCTATAACAGTGCATGTTACTGAAACAAACTCATATAGTGAATCTCAAAAACCTAAAAGATTTGATCCAATAACAGGTAAGGGTGTATCAGACCATTTCCCAGTTGTAGCAAAATTAATTTTTGATTAATATCGTTTGATATTAAATTTAATCATGACAGTCATCACATTCTAGATTTTTACATGCACGATGATTTTGAAAATGAGCAAAAGCGACGATAAGTGAGCCTATTGTAGTAAAAAAACGTTCTCCGGATTCACCAATATTACCTTCCCCAAGTATTACAGCAAGCGTCATCAAGATTAGGCCAATAATACCAATATAAAAAGAAGAATATGTTTGATGATTTTTAAAGCCTAAAAATAACGCCAATAAACTAATAGGCACAGCAGTGGCAAGTATTAAATAGTGAACAAGTTCACTTTCAAGTGAAAATGATAAAAAACTATATGAAAAAATAAGTAATGAGGGAGCAAAAAAACAATGAATAACGCAAACCATAGAAAGACTTGCAGCAAGCTTATCGCTTCTCATTTGAGCTTTAATCACTTACTGTCTCCAACCGCCTCTATCAAATACTCTAAGGTAGGTCAGTTGATCATGATCTGAATCATTAACTACTTTGCAGTAATCACCAGACTCTACAAGTATTACATCTCCAGCAGAAAGTTCATAAGAATCTTTATGTTCAATACCATGCGATGGATTAGAACCATGACCTTCGTCAGTATTCATGTACTCTACAATTTCCATAGTACCTCTACCATTTGTAATAATGTAAACAACGTCTGAATCTATGAGCTTATGGCCAATTGTAGATTTACCTGGTTGTATAACAGTTTTACTTGCAATAATTCTTTGCAATAGATCATTTGACCATACTGTGTAGTCATCTGTTACTTTCTGTGGAGAGCCACCTATTCTAAAATTAGTATATTTTTTAGCCATATTAATTTTCCTTCGCTAATTATAATTATATAGAAATAATATTCTAGTATATATAAATTTAAGGGTGTTGTTATGAAACAATATTTACTATACTTAACTTATCAATTTCTTAGAAAAGGGGAGTATTCATAATGAGTAAAACATATAGCAATCCAGAGACAATAGGCCTTCATGCAGGATGGAGAAAAGATGATAATACTAACTCTGTTGCGGTTCCAATTCATCAAACTACAAGTTTTCAATTTGATGACACTGAGCATGCTGCTAACCTATTTGCACTATCAGAATTAGGAAATATATATTCTAGAATTATGAATCCTACATGTGCAGTACTTGAGGATAGAATTGCAGCCCTTGAGGGTGGTGTTGGTGCACTAGCTGTTGCTTCAGGTCAAGCAGCATCAGCTGTAGCTATTCAAAATTTGGCAACTAACGGAGACAATATTGTTGTTTCCTCGCATCTCTATGGCGGAACATACAATCTATTTAAAAATGTTTTATCAGATATGGGTATTGAAGCACGGTTTGTAGATCCGGCTGACCCTGATAATTTTCTTAAAGCAACTGATGAAAATACAAGAGCATATTATGGAGAAGTATTACCTAATCCTAGCTTTGAAGTTTTTCCAATTTCTGAAGTTGCTGAAATAGGAAAACCTTTAGGAATCCCATTAATAGTTGACAATACTGCTGCTCCAGTTATTTGTAAGCCATTTGATCATGGTGCTGCTATTTCTATGCATTCAACTACAAAGTTTATTGGAGGTCATGGCACTTCAATAGGTGGTATTATTGTTGATAGCGGTAATTTTGATTGGGAAGCTGTTCCTGAGAGACAACCAGCTTTAAATACACCTGACCCTTCATACGGTGGAGCAATTTGGACAGAGGCCGTAAAACCTTTAGGACCAATAGCGTATATCTTAAAAGCAAGAACAACTATTTTAAGAGATATGGGAGCAGCTATGAGTCCATTCAACGCATTTATGTTTATACAAGGACTCGAAACTTTAGCATTAAGAATGAGAGAACATAGCAGCAATGCTCAAAAAGTTGCTGAATATCTCTCAAATCATGATTCTGTTGAAAGAGTCAGCTACCCATCTTTAATGGATGGATATGCAAAAGAAAGAGCTGAAAAGTATTTAACTCGAGGAAACGGCGGTCTTATGGGATTTGAGATAAAAGGTGGCAGAGAATCAGGTGAGAAGTTTATCAATGCACTGGAGATGGTTTATCATGTTGCAAACATTGGTGACTCAAGAAGTCTAGCAATTCACCCTGGAAGTACCACTCACAGTCAGTTAAACGAGGAAGAGCTTTTAGCGGCAGGTATCACACCTGGCTATGTCAGACTCTCAATAGGCTTAGAGCATGTTGATGATATTATTGCGGACTTTGAGCAAGCCTTATCTAAGATATAAAAAATTTGAGTCAAGAATTAATCACTTACATTGTTCTTGGCTCATCTGAAAGGTTAAAAAATTTAAAAAAACCTGATCTTGATAATTCAGAAGAATATATATTTGCTAATTTCACTGATAAAGATCAAATAGTTTTAACCATCGACGATCTTGTTGCAAAAGCTAAAGGTAGAATTATTGTTTTATTACCTCCGTCATGCATCCCAGATAAGAGATCTAAGAATGCATTAAAAAAGATATCAATGATAGATATATCAACCTGGGGATGGTTTGAAATTAAGAATAAAGAAAAAGACATTTTAATAAGTTTAAAGAAATTTTCAGTAAATATAAGAAGCATTCCAAGTATTGAACAGGGTATTTACTTCAATAAAAGATTATATTTTTCTGTTGGAGGGGTTGGTGAGTTTGGATCAAAACCATTTAAAGAAATTTCTAAAAGATTTTATACACGAATTGATCCACAAAATCCGCTTCCCTCACTTATAATAAGAACCAAAAATTTTAATCTTTTTTAATTCTATGCACGACATCTTAATAACCGCAGATAATCTATCTTATAAAATTAATGAAAATAGACTATTTAGTAGTGTTTCATTTTCTTTGAAAAAGGGTGAGTGTTTGCATATTAAGGGCTCTAATGGCTCGGGCAAATCTACATTACTTAGAATTATTCTTGGAATAACTAGTCCTACAAAAGGAGAAATTAAGGCTCACGTTAAAAAAAATATTGCTTATCTGGGGCATAAAAACGCTCTCAAATCTTATTTATCTGTTGAAGATAATATTACGCTAATGGGATTGTCAAATCACAAGGATTTAAAAGAATATCTTGAAACATTAAGTCTAAAAAAACTGTTAGATATCAAGGTTGCGAATCTATCTTATGGCCAGCAAAAGAAATTAGCACTTTTAAGAATATTTTTGGGTAATACAAACTTAATTGTTATAGATGAGCCTTTTGTTGGTTTGGATATAGAAAGTCAAAATATTTTGAGTAACTTTTTAAATAAACAGTTGCAAAAAGAAAGAGGAATTATTTTTACTTCTCACATAAATTGTAATGTTGATTCCAAAACTATAAAAATAGATTAGACATGAGATATTTAATTTTAGAGGCACTAAAACTCAGAAAGAAAACAAGAAGTTGGCTTGGACCTATTCTGGTTTTTTGGTTAATAATGTTAGCTTATCCGCTAACAATTGAAGTTAGTCCAAAAAATTTAGAAATTGGTTTTTTTTCAGTGCTATGGATAGCTATTCTTTTATCAATGATGTTTGCAACTGAAGACATTTTTACTGAAGATTATAATGATGGATCTCTTGAGCAGAGTTTGATTAGTGAGACATCTTTTAGTTATCTGGTAGGATTAAGAGTTTTGATTCATTGGTTGTTTATTGGTATCCCCATTTCACTATTAAGTTTTATCTTCTCACTAGGCACCACTGAAAATTTATCTTTAAGCTTGTTAATATTGCCTTTTGCAATGATGAGCTCATATATTTTTCTTAATCTTTTTGTATTAGGAAATTCATTAAGTCTTAATAAGGGATCAGTTCTTGGCGCAATTATCACTTTGCCAATGGCTTTACCAGTTTTAATTGTGTTAGGCAAAAGCATTACGGCAATTCAACTAGAAATTAATTACTCAGGGTTTATCTTTTTATTATTAGGTAGTTTATCTATTATAATAGTGTCTGTACCTATAGTTGTATCATATATAATTAAAGCTCATCTAGAATAAGAGTTCAGCACACAAATAAAAGTGATTAAAAGTTTTATACATCAATTTGCTTCGCCAAAGACTTACATGTTTCAAGTTGAAAGGGCATACAAGTTAATATTATATTCTTCTATAATTATATATATTGCTTCCTTGATTTGGGGCCTATTATTCACTCAAGAGGACTTTGTTCAAGGCAATTCCTTCAGAATTATTTATCTTCACGTTCCTGCGTCCTTTTTATCACAATCATTATATATATCGATGGCTGTGGCCAGTTTTGTTTATATTGTTTGGAGGGTTAAATTAGCAGCTTATTTAGTAATTTCAATTGCTCCGATAGGCGCACTTACTACATTTATAGCCCTCACGTCTGGATCAATCTGGGGAATACCTACATGGGGTACTTGGTGGCAATGGGATGCAAGAATTACTTCAACCTTGATTCTTTTTATTATGTATCTAGGCTTGATTTCATTGCACAGTTCATTCAGCAATTATGAAAAAGCGGATAAATTATTATCATGGTTGGCTATTGTTGGAGCAATCAATATTCCAATAATAAAAAAATCAGTTGATTGGTGGAGCACATTACATCAGTCAGCATCAATTACTCTTACGGATAAGCCTTCTATAGATCCATCAATGTTATATCCTTTAATAGGTTCAATGATTGGTTTCTTTGGAATAATAATCTCCTTGGTAATAATATCCTCAAAATATCAGATATTTTTACGAGAAAAAAATAAGTCATGGATTAAAGAATATGTTTGATTTTGCTTTTAATTCAATAGGTGAGGCCATATATATGAATGGACACGGAATATATGTATGGTCAGTTGTGATATTGGTTTTGATAAGTCTATTATCATTTTTTATTGGCTATAACTTAAAAATTAAGAAATTGAAGAAAAAATTTAATGAATCCAACTAGAAAAAGAAGAATCTATAATATCTTATTTGTTCTTCTATTCTCGATGAGTGGAATCTTTATGATTTTATATTCCCTTAATACAAATTTAGATTATTTCTTCACTCCATCGGAGCTTAAGAATAAAGAAATATCCTCAAATAAAAGAATTAAAATAGGCGGGATGGTTTTAAGTGGGTCGGTAAAACGACAAGGATCGGTGATATCTTTTGTTATTACTGACTACGAAAACTCAATTGATGTGATTTATGAGGGTATCGTACCTGACTTATTTAAAGAGGATAGTGGAGTGGTTGCTCTTGGTTATTTACAAAATGATATATTCGAAGCAGAAGAGGTCCTTGCGAAGCATGATGAAAATTATATGCCACCAAGTATAGAAATTAAAAATGATAATTGAGATTTCTCATTTTTTTACAATATTAGCTACCGGTTTATTTCTTTTATCTGGAATTTTTGCAGTTTCTATAAAAAATACTGAATATGTTTCCAATTTAATTTCAAGAACATATTCCCATGCATTCTTATTTTTATTAATTTCATTTGGTCTTTATGTCTGGCTGGCTGCAACAGACAATTTTAGTGTTTTATATATTGCTAGTCACTCAAATTCAGATTTGCCAACTTTTTATAAAATAAGCTCTATATGGAGCGCTCATGAGGGTTCAATGTTCTTGTGGATTGTTTTTTTAGCACTATGGGGATACTTATTTAATTTTAATATCACTCAAACAAATCCTATAAAATCCCTATCGATTGGTATATTGTCTTTAATTATTGTAGGGTTTTTACTTTTCTTATTATTAACATCTAATCCTTTTCAGACTATTTTACCCATACCTCCATCTAATGGAGCTGACATAAATCCTGTACTTCAAGATCCAGCTTTAGTAATACACCCTCCAACATTATATTTAGGATATGTAGGTTTTGGAATTCCATTCGCATGCGCATTAGCTTTTTTGATTAAGGGCAATACAGAAATTGGATGGGAGTTAATGGTACAAAAATGGTCAGTTGTGGCTTGGATTTTTCTCACTATTGGCATAACTCTTGGAAGTTGGTGGGCTTATTATGAACTTGGCTGGGGCGGTTATTGGTTTTGGGATCCTGTTGAAAATGTTGCATTGATGCCATGGCTTGCTGCAACGGCATTTATTCACTCATTAAGCGTTTCAATAAAATCGAAAAGATTAAGAGTATGGACACTTTTACTATCAATTTTAGTCTTTTCATTAAGTTTGTTTGGAGCCTTTATAGTCCGCTCAGGGATTATTGACAGCGTTCATTCATTTGCAAATGATCCTGAAAGAGGCCTCTATTTGCTGGGATTTATTTCAGTAATCATAATTACATCATTAGTTTTATTTGTAATAAGATTCTCAAAAATACAGTCTATAACAAGAGTTAAAAGGTTCTCAAAAGAATCATTTATTTCAATTAATAATATATTTTTTGGTGTTTTAGTTTTTTCTGTTATGTTAGGCGTAATCTATCCGCTGATATATGAGTATTTGTTCAATCAGAAGATAAGTGTTGGAGCGCCTTTTTATACAGCTATTTTTTCACCAATTGTTTTGATTGCTTGTATATTTCTAATTTTTTCAATTGACTCAAAATGGTCAAGAGAATTTAAATTAAATTTAATGAATTTACCAATAATACTTTCAACTACATTATCTTTCTTAATTACTTTTGTGTTTATATTTTTGTATAAAATTGATGATATTTACATGAATTTATTAATCTTTGTTGGTTTTTTAATAATATGCAGATACATTTTTGAAATCATTAAATCGATAAGCGCAAAAAAATATATCAACCCATTTAGTGCGATAGCTCACATGGCATTAGGACTATTATTAATTTCAATCTCATTAAATAGTGTTCTTAGTTCGGAAAGAGCTATGAGCATAAAAATAGATGAGACAGAAAGTTATAAAGATCTTACGATATATTTTCAAAACGTAAATTTATCAGAAGCTTACAATTATGATGCAATTGAGGCTGATCTTTTAGTACAAACCACAAATGGAGAAAGTTTTTTATTAAGCCCTGAAAAAAGAAGATATTTTACTAGAGGTCAAATCACAACAGAGACAGCAATTCATGCTTCACTATTAAGAGATATTTATATGACAATAGGAGATCAATTAGATGATGGGAGTTGGGTGGTCAATATTCAAATAAATTATTTAATTCGATGGATTTGGTTTTCTGCCATATTAATGTGTATGGCTGGCATAATGCTTATTTTTTCTAAGAAGAGATTAAGAAGATGAAGTTATTGTTTAAATTTTTTATTTTGATCACACCAATATTATTTTTATTTATGTTTTATCTTTTATTGACTGAGGATAATTCTTATCCTGGAGCAGACTATGATACTCAGGACTTTCCTAGCTTTGAACTAGAAACTCTCTTGGGCAAAAAAATTGTTAATACCAATATTAATGATAAAACCTTTCTTTTAAATGTTTGGGCAAGCTGGTGCATAACCTGTAGAGTTGAACATCCGTACTTAATGTATCTTAATAAGCAAGGCATACCAATTTTGGGATTAAATTATAAGGATGAAAAAGAAGATGCCATAAATTGGCTAAAAAAATATGGCAATCCTTACAAAGATAATATTCATGATTACAAAGGTTCATTGGCTTTAGATTTAGGTGTTACAGGTGCTCCAGAGACTTTTTTAATTATTAATGGACAGGTGGTGGCTCATTATCAGGGCGAAGTAAATGAGACCATTTGGAATGATGTATTTTTGCCAATTATTCATGAAAAAAGGATATTTTAAAATGAGGTTTTTATATATTGTAATTTTATTTGCATCAGTCAATCTTCTTTCAGAGTCAATTTATAATTTCCAAAATACAGAAGATGAAATTAGATTTAATAATCTTGTCAAAGAGATAAGATGCCCAAAATGTACTTCGGGCTCCTTGGCGAGTTCTAATGCTCCCATTTCTCAAGATCTTAAATTAAAAATTGTGGAAATGATAAATAACAATAAAAGCGATGAAGAAATAAAAGAATATATTTCAGAAAGATTTGGTGCTGATTCTCTATATGAGCCTGTTTTCACTGAGGATACATATTTTTTATGGTTTGCTCCTTTTGTATTACTTTTAATTACATTATTAGTCTTTTTTTTTAGAAAAACTGAATAATGATAATTTTTTATTTACTAACAGCATTTGCGGCACTTCCAGTTCTTGCGTATGTACTATCTCAACGAACAAATAATAAAGGCATTGTTTTTGGAACAACTGTGTTTGTACTTATCGGCTGTTTAATTTTATTTGTAAGTAAATTTGCTATTCTAGGATCTGTTAATAAGCAAATCTTAAGTAACAATATTAGCAATCAAATATATTTAGATGAAAAGATTTCTATAGACAGTCTTAAACAATTTGATAGTTTGTTAAATATTGAAGAAAAAAAAGTTTGGTCAATAGAGTTTATTTCTAAATCAATTGACCTAAAAAAAATGGATTCAGCAGAAAGTTTATTAGGGTTCTCAGAAAAATTTTTTGTATCAAACTCGGAGAAATTAATTTTTTATAGTTTATATACTCAATTAAGAGATACTAAATTTCCAGAATATAAAGATTCAAGTTTTCAAATCAGTTCAGATTCATATTTTCCATGTGATATCGAGACAGGTTTAGTAAGCTTATATATAAACAATGGCCCTAAAATACCAGTTGCTGAAAAACAATTTACTCAATTAGATGAAATATTTCTGACAAATGCTAATAGCAGTATTCCTGGTTTTGATATTGCGTCAGCTCATCTTAATAATGAAACTATAGAGATAGATATTAAGATTTCATGTAAGAGTTCTAAAGAAAATTATTACATTAATAACTTACTAATTCTTGATAAAAACAAAGTTACGAATAGCTACAAAATTAATTCAAATGAATGGTTAAAAGGCTTATAGGCGTTATAATAATAAGCTAAATAAAGTCTTAATAATGCAGCTTAAACATATAAAACTATCGGGCTTTAAAAGTTTCGTTGATCCAACGAAGATATCTTTCCCAACAAATATGGTAGGTGTAGTGGGTCCAAATGGCTGTGGTAAATCAAATGTTATTGATGCAGTTAGATGGGTATTAGGAGAGCTATCTGCAAAAAATCTTAGAGGCGACTCAATGGTCGATGTAATTTTTAATGGTTCTGAAAATAGAAAGGCATCTGGACAATGCAGTATTGAGCTTTTGTTTGATAATTCTAGTGGAAAAATTGGTGGTGAATTTGTCTCCTTTAATGAAGTCTCTATAAAAAGGGAAATGACTAGAGATGCTAAATCGAATTACTTTATTAACAATACAAAATGCAGAAGAAAAGATGTTCAAGACATTTTCCTTGGAACAGGACTAAGCTCATATGCAATTATTGAACAAGGCATGGTTAGTAGATTGGTTAGCTCTAAACCTGACGAGTTAAGGGCTCATCTAGAAGAAGCAGCCGGTGTATCTAAATATAAAGAAAGAAGAAAAGAAACAGAATCTAGAATTAAAAGAACAAAGGAAAATCTATCAAGAGTAAAAGATATTAAAGATGAAATAGGCAGACTAATTAAAAGATTGCAGAATCAAGCAAAAGCAGCAGAAAAATATAATTTATTGAAAGATGAAAAATCAAAGCTTGAGCTTGATAAGGCAATATTATTTTCAATGGAAGCAAAAAATAATAGAGATGGCCTTCAAAAAAAATTAGACGGTCTTAAAAGAGACCTGAAAATCAAAAATGCGGAATCAGATACATATCAATCTCAAATTGATCAATACAGAACCGAAAATGAGTCAGTGTTAAAAGAGTATGAAAATGCTCAAAAAAACTTTTATGCCATTGGAGCTGAAATAGCTAAAAGAGAGGCTAATCTTCAAAATATTATTAAATCTCAATCAGAAATTAAAGATAATCTAGAAAAGGCTTCTGCAAATTACGAAAAAGCTAAAGCTACTGAAAAAAACTTCGATGAGTTAAGTCCAAGCGAAAAGGCTATGCATATATTAGATGAGATTATAAATACAATCCAAAAACACGCTATTAAAACTGAAAATATTGATAGTAAATCACTAGAATTAAAAAAACTTTTAAAAGATATTTTAAATATTGCTACTGCGCAGTCTAAAACATTGATTGACGAGTATTTAACACGTCAAAATGAACTTGAAATACAAATTCAAGATGATCAAAAAAACAAGAAAGTAATTGAAGATGAAATAAAAGAATTTGTTGATCAAAGCTCGAAAGCAGAATCCGTTCTGATTACTCTTAGGCAAAAGCAATCAAAGTTTAATGACGATTTAAGAGAACTTGAGAATAAAAAATCAATTTCAGATCTAGATTCTAGAGCAATATCAGAAAAAATTACAAATATCAGAATTGAACTTAATACATACGAAGTAAATTTAGAGAATTCCAATAAAAAGATTCAAGAAGCTGGGTTAGATCTTCAAACAATTAATTTTTCTGAATACGAAGGCAATTCAACAGACGATATTGAAAATAAACTTACAGATTTAGAAGCTCAAATTATAAGACTTGGAGCTATAAATCTAGCAGCTCCAGAAGAAATAAAAGAAGAATCAAAACGAAAAGAAGAGCTTGATGAACAGTATGCAGACCTAACAGAAGCATTAGAAAAATTAACAAGTGCAATAAAGAAAATTGATCAAGAAACAAAAACAATCTTTAAAGATAGTTTTGATGCCGTCAATATAAAATTAAAAGAAATGTTCCCAAAATTATTTGGAGGAGGTATAGCAGAACTTACTTTAACTGATGAAAATGAATTAAATGCCGGTGTTGTTCTTATGGCAAGACCGCCTGGTAAAAAAAATTCATCGATTTCGCAGCTTTCTGGTGGCGAGAAAGCGTTAACGGCATTGGCTTTGGTATTTGCAATTTTCAATTTAAATCCAGCTCCATTTTGCTTATTAGATGAAGTAGATGCTCCATTGGATGACTTGAATACATTAAGATTTGTAAATATGGTCGAAGAAATGTCAGACACAGTTCAGTTTATTTTTATTACTCATAACAAAGTATCAATGGAAAGAAGTGATCATTTAATGGGGGTAACAATGCAAGAGGCTGGTGTTTCAAGAGTTGTGTCTGTAGATGTTAATCAAGCCGTCGAGATGGCACAATCTTAGATGAATAGCAATATTGAAATTTATATTGTTGGCTCAGCAGTTTTATTTTTTTTAATAATTGTATTTTTCTACATTCGAAAAATTTCTAATTCTCAAGAACTAAAAGTTAAAATAGAATCTTTACAGGATCCTTTGGAATCATCAAATCTTATCAATGAAGATAACTCTAATGCATCACTTGATAATGATACCCAAACAGAACAAGATCAAAAGTTAGTTATATTTAATTTAATTTCTTCGGATAAATCATTTTTTAACATTCCACAGTTATTTGGTTTTCTATCTAACTGTGGGGCAAAGTTAAATAATGGTTTTTTTTCTTTTTATGACGAAAAAAATAATGAAAAATTCAGGATAATAAATGCTTTAAAGCCCGGAACTTTTGATAACGAAACAGAAACTTTTGCCATAGTATTAGTATCAGACTTAGCTAAAGTGGAGCATCCTTTATTGGCCGTAAAATCTATGATTGATATTGCAGCAATTTTCTCTGAAAATTTTCATTCATCAATGTGTAATCAAGATAGAACTCCAATCACAAAGCAGATGATTTCACATATAGAATCAAAAGCACAAGAAATTGAAAGAATTAGAAAATTGCCCGTAAATAGTTTGGATAAAGAATGATAGATCCTTGGAAAATTATTAAACAGCTTGAGAGTGATAATAGTAGGCTATTCAAAGAAGATGTAATTAAACAACATCTTCATGATTCAACTTTTCAAGAGGGTTTAGCGATGTGTTTAGATGCACTTGTAACTTTTGGTGTAAAGCAAGTGCCCGAATCTAATCAAAATGGCAAAGGTCTTGATTGGAAAACTTTTAAAGAAGGAGCAAATCTATTAATTGAAAGAGAAAAAACAGGACATGCTGCAAGAGATTTAATACTAGATTTAATGCATGCTGCAAAAATGAATCAATGGAATGATTGGTATAGAAGAATATTGATAAAAGACTTGCGGTGTGGAGTCAGTGAAAAGACGGTTAACAATGTTGCAAAAAAAATGAAACTTGACTATAGCGTTCCTGTTTTTTCATGCATGTTAGCTCATGATGGAGCAAAGCATCCAAAAAAAATTAAGGGTAATTGTCTTGTTGAATACAAATATGATGGCGTAAGAGTAATAGCTATTGTCAAAAAAAACAAAGCAACTCTTTATAGCAGAAATGGTAAAGTGTTTAATAATTTTCCTCATATTGAAGATGCCTTAAGTAAATCGGAGTTTAATAATCTCGTACTGGATGGTGAAATTATGAGTGATGATTTTCAGGCACTCATGAAACAAGTTTATAGAAAATCAGGTGCAGAGACCGATGATGCTTATCTTGCATTATTTGATTTACTACCACTTGATGAATTTAATAATGGAAAAAGTAAATTAAATACACTAGAAAGAAAAAAACAGTTAGACAAGTTATCAGAATCTTTTCAAAGCTGCATCAAGTTGGTTGATTATGTCATTTTAAATTTTGACGATGAAAGCGGGAATGACACATTTACAAAAATGAATAAAGAGGCTTTAGATAAAGGGTATGAAGGTTTGATGATTAAACCAAGTGAAAATTATTATGAAAGCAAGAGAAGTCACGCATGGTTAAAAATTAAACCATTCATAGAGGTGACATTAAAAATTATTAGTATTCAAGAGGGTACTGGAAAACATGCTGGGAAATTAGGAGCTTTTCAGGTTGAAGGAACTGATGATGGCAAATTTTTTTCATTAAGCGTAGGAAGCGGTTTAACTGATGAAGATAGAGATAAATTTTGGGAATCAAGAGATAAATTAATTGGAATGCTGGTCGAGATAAGAGCAGATGCGATTACTCAAAGCATAGAAGGAGAACACTACAGTTTAAGATTTCCACGTTTTAAAAGTTTTAGAGGCTTTAAAAAAGATGAAAAAATATAATTTAAATTACCTTTTTTTTGCGATAGTTATTATTTTATTGCAGTCTTGTATTTCAAAGCCTCCTGAAAATCCTGATAATATTTGTTTAATTTTTAAAGAAAAGAAAAGTTGGTATAAAGCGGCTATAAGGTCTGAAAAACGCTGGAAAATACCTCCGCATGTTCTAATGTCATTTGTCTATCAAGAATCTAGTTATAAAGCTAATGCTAAGCCTGAAAGAGGCAAAGTTTTAGGTTTTATACCATGGTCTAGACCTTCTTCTGCTTCAGGTTACTCACAAGCACTTACAAAGACGTGGGAAGATTACAAAGATGAAACAGGCAATACAAGAGCTAATCGAAAAAACTTTAGTGATTCTGCAGACTTCATCGGATGGTACGCTAGTAAAGGCTATTATCAAGGATTTGAAAAACAAGATGCTAGGTCTTTATATCTTGCATATCATGAAGGATATGGTGGTTTTGAGAGAAAAACATATAGAAAAAAACAATGGCTAATAAAGGTTGCTGACAAAGTTCAAGCAAGATCTACGAAATATCAACAACAATATTGGGGATGCTCACAAGAATTAAAGAAAAAGAGATTTTTAATTTTTTAATTAAATATTTTTAATCTTAAAATTAAGACTTTTCATTTCTTCAATATAGTTTTCGCCTGCAATTACAGATTTTTTAGATTCATTAAATAGATATTTTTGAGATACATTTATCAAGTCATCAATAGTACAGGCTTTTACTTTTTCTCTTATTTCTAACCTTGTTTTAATATTTTTTCTATCAATATTCATAGAAAAATCACTCATTGCCTCGCCAAACGGAGAGAGCGGTTTATCAATACTTGATATGATTCCTAAGATGCCTTCATCAAGCTGCTCATGGGTAATATTTTTAAGTGACCATTCTCTAGATTTTTTAAAGTCTTGAAATGTTTCAGTACATCTTGGATCTCGATATGAAAAGAATTTAAAAACCTTATTGTTTGAATCTTGCATAGCTCCCGAACCATAAGCCCCACCTTTTTCTCTTATGGCTGTATGTAAATAGCCATTTCTTAAAACAGCACCTAAGACACTAAGAGCTGGTGCATCATTATGAAAGAAGTCAACGGTTGGAAAAGCTTCAGCACAGTAAGTTACTTGAGCTCCTGTGATCCAACCTATTGATTCTTCTTGTATGTCAAAATAGTTTTGAGTACAAAAAGCAGTATCCTTATTTTTTAATTGAAAATTAATTTTAGATTCACTCATATCTGTTGAAGATGCAGTAAATGAGAGAGATGGGATAGGATTAATCTTACTTTTTATGCTTTCTAATAGTTCAACATATTTTTTAAGTTCATTGTTTTTATCAATATTATTTGAAAGCTTGCTTGTATTGGTAATGAAATTTATGCCAGACGCATAGTCATTTGTAGCCGATATATTATTTATTTGTGCTGCAGCATTGCTCATTGAAAGTAAATGCCCGTTTTGTATCAAAGATTTTTCAATATCTGAGGATATGAAGTTAAGCATATCTTTAACTCTATCTTTATCAGAAAAAAGAATGGGATGATTGTTCTTCATTTGGAATTAAAACGAAGTTTGCAGAAATCCCTCCTGTCACTGCTGATTGTATCTTTTGAACTTCAATATAACTTTTTTTTCCAATTCCAACATCAGTTAAGGTGTTGGTAAATAATGATGCAATTTTAAACTCATCTTTAGTAAGCGGACTGCATGGAAGAATAATTGAATGATAAGTAATTCCGTTAGTGCCTACTTTATAGAAATAATTTTTATCATCAATTGATACAGATTTACTGTAGGAGCGAGTCTTTGGAATATCGGCTTTTGTTACTTTTGGTAAAAGTTCAGGATTATCATGTTTTTCTTGCCTTAATTTTAAATTTTTGGTTAATTCTATAATTCTTTCTCTTTCTTTTTCTGATAGTTTTTCTGATTTTTTATTAATCTTTTCTTTAATTTTTTGTTCATTTTTAGAGTTAAATTCAACATCTGGAGCAAGGCAATAATTTACTCTATGTGGATTATTGATAATTTTGGTCTCAATAAGAGCTTCAATATATTTTTCTTTCTTTAAGTTGTTTTTTATTGTGTCAAATGATGAGTCTAAGTCTAATATTTTAATAGGATCATCATTATGAAGACATGCCGGAAGGCAGCTTAGCATTAATTGAAGTCCATATGGCATTCCAGATCCAGTAATTTCTCTTTGTTTAATTTCAAGCTGATGAAGCGAAGATTTAATTAAATCTTTTGGTATGCCATTTGAAACTACATCCTTTAAACAATTTAATATTAATTCTTCAATCTCAAGTTGTTTATTTGAAGATACACCTTCTAGGCCTGCAGCAAAAACAAGCTCTTTGTGATCAGCCTCAAGACCTGTTAATGGAGATAATGATTTTCCTAGGTCAGTATTTTCTAAAGCTTTTCTTAAAGGCGAAGCAGAATTATCTAGAAGTATGTTTGATACTAAGAAAGATTCTAATAATTCGACAGGATCATGACTTTCCCCCAATAGCCAGCTTAAAACAACATGATGATTATTTTCGTCTTCTGGCATAGGATTATAAAACTCGGTAACAGTTTTTGGTTTAGATATCCTATCTTCATTTTTGACACCAATGACTTCATCTGATGGATCAAAATCTTGTAATACATTTTTACTAATGAATTCTTGGACTTCTTGTGGATTGACATTACCAAATGTAAAAAAAGTTGCATTTGAAGGGTGATAATGCTTTTGATGAAAATCTACAAGATATTCATGAGTTAAATCTAATATGTTTTCAGGATTGCCACCACTGTTGTGCTTGTATGTCGAGCTGTTGTAGAGATGTTTAGATAGACCATGCCATAATTGACTTGATATAGAACTCATCGCACCTTTCATTTCATTGTAAACGACTCCTTTGATCTCTAAGTCGCTCTTAGTATTACTATCCTCAGAAAATTCAAGCCTGTGACCTTCTTGAAGAAAATCAAGCTCATCCAAATTTGGAAAAAAAGAAGAATCAAGATATACACTAAGTAAATTATTAAAATCTTTGTCATTCTGGGTTGCAAAAGGATATGCAGTCCAGTCGCTTGATGTAAACGCATTCATAAAAGTATTTAATGATCTTCTGATCATCATAAAGAAAGGATCTCTAACTGGATATTTTTTTGATCCACATAAAGCGGTATGCTCTAAAATATGAGCTACGCCAGTTGAATCTTCAGGAATTGTTCTAAAGGCAACCATAAATACCTTTTCATCACTATTAGATTCTAAATGAATATGCTTGCATTTAAATTCAGATTCAGTATATATT
>LULK01000422.1_pt1 | contig 22756 bp, 25 predicted proteins | sample 728181 | NCBI WGS metagenome assembly LULK01 (sample SAMN03860291, study PRJNA289734) | marine metagenome | biome: seawater column; feature: ocean; material: water; isolation source: Red Sea water column Station 169 - depth 10m | place: Saudi Arabia: Red Sea | collected 2011-10-15 | depth 10 m | reverse complement strand
ATATGGGACCTCCATTTCATATTCGTCGACAACAGACCCCTCAATTACTATTCGATTTTGGGAAAATGAATTGCTGTAAATAAAGCTAAATATTATAAATAAAGAAAATATATAATTTATTTTCATCTTTTTAAATATAAGAATTTAGACCTTTTTTAAATTAGTACTTTTAATATATTAATTTGAAAAAGTTTAAAATTATTTCTATATATACTTTAAGTCTATTTTATATTAATATTGGCATCAGTCATTTTATCAGCCCTGATTTTTTTAAAGTTATAATGCCACCTTACATTCCTTTTTCAATATTTTTTGTTTACTTATCAGGCTTTTTTGAAATTCTTTTTGGCCTAATGATTATTTTTAAAAAGTCTAGGTACTATGGAGCTTCAGGACTTTGTTTATTATTAATTTTTGTTTTTCCTGCAAATGTTTATCTATACCATTCATATGAAGCTCAGGAGATTTTAAATATTACAAAGGAGGGATCATTTGTTAGACTTTTTTTTCAAATTCCATTACTTGTTTTAGCTTATTGGCATTCAAAAGAAAACACATCAAAAAAAATTGATTTAATAAGTATAATAATATTTATCCCGACAATAATTTATTTTTTATCACTTTCTTTGTAAAATACTTATGAAAAATATTGTTTCAATTTCTTTTTTATTTTTTTCATTTATAACATATGGTCAAAATTTTCAACTTCTTGATTCATTAATTATGAACCATAATTTAACTTTTATAAAGGATCTTAATTATGGAGAAAAAGAGAAAAATAAGCTTGATTTATTATTGCCTAACTCAAAAATTAAAACACCACTGATAATATATCTTCACGGTGGAGGTTATCGAGGTGGCAAGAAAGAAAATTCATATAAAAAAAGAAACTTACAATTCATATCAAATATTGTAGATAAAAATATTGCTTATGCCACAATTAATTATTCATTTCTTAATAATGAGGATGGCTTATTATCTTCTTTAGATGATGCTAAAAAAGCATTACAATTTTTAAAATTTAATCATGAAAAATTCAACTTAGACAAAGAAAAAATAATACTTTGGGGGGTTTCATCTGGAGCTAACTCAGTATTATGGTTAGGTTTATCGGATGATATGGCAGAGCCTGAAAGTAATAATTTATATGCAAAAGAATCAACACGTGTTCAAGGGATTATATCAATTAATGGGGCTCATAGCTTCAACGCTGATAATTGGAAAAGAATGATAAATATAAATGATAAGATGTTTGATCTTATGATAAAAGGTTTTTTGAAATACCCTGGCGTTGACGTAGAAAAATGGTTAGTCAATTACAAGGACGAAAAGTATCAAGAAAATATTGATTATTATAACTTTATGGATCCATCTGATCCACCTATTTTAATTGCAAATTATGGAAAACTTATTCCAAAAAATATATTTGAGTTTAACCATCACCCGCTCCACGCAAAGTATTTGAAGCAAAGAGCAGACTCTTTAAAAATAAAAAATATGGTATTTGCACCTGCTCTAGGCATTGGTGACGAACAAGGGTTTAAGCCTCTAGATTTTATTATCAATATTTTTAATTAAAACTATTTTTTCCATTTTGAATTCCAAATTCCAAAAAACATTGGAACATTTTTTTGGTAATCTGCATATTCTGGGTATTTTTCTTTGCTGATTTCCTCACTAAACTGCGCACTGTTATAAAAAAGAATAACTAGCAATGCACACCCAATTATGGACCAATTCAAAAACTTTCCAGTTGCGGAAACACTAAATAAATAAAATGAAATCCAAATTAATTGTTCACAAGCAAAGTTAGGATGACGGGATATTGACCACAGTCCTGAGCTAACAAATCCTCTTTTATAATCACCTTTGAGCTCTTTACCATTTTTTATTTTTCTATACTTTTTAGTCTGAAAATTATATTGCTGCTGGTCAGAAATAGTTTCAATTACAATAAATAATAGCATAAAAAATGTTATGATGTAATCATAAAAATTTAGTTCGTTTCCACCTTGCCATGATGCTAAAATCGGTAAAGTAAATAGAAAAATTAAACCCATTTGGTAAAGGCATATAAAGAATAAATTAAATAATGCCCAATTTAATTTTGGTCTTAAAAAAGGCACAATTCTCTTTAGTTCTTTCCATCTGTAATCTTCCTCACCTTTCCAAAAATATATACTATATCCACCTCTTCTTGCAAAATTATAAGTTAATCGTAATCCCCATATAGATACCATTATTGACATCAAAATCATTCTTATGTCAAAACCGGATGACAATGTAAAATACCATACATAAAAAATTGGAATAGTACTCCATAATTTATCAACCTGACTGTAGTTTTTAAAAATTTCACTTAATATAAAGGATATCAAAGAAGCACCTAAATAAATCTTAAATAAAAAAAGCAGTGTTTCAGATTGATCTTCAGTAAAATTAAGATCAAAATAATCACCAAAAAATACCAAATAGACAAAAAGGATAAGTGAGCCAACTGTTATTATAATTTTCTTTGTCATAATCTTGGCCGAAATTAAACAAAATTTGTAATACGGAAGGATATTTACGATATTTGATTTGTGGCTATGAACTGTAATAATGGAACTTTAAATGTCTATGTACCAGACCAAGACAATCCATGGAATATTTCGAAGGTTCTATTTGTATTTAGGAGACTTGGTTTTAGCGTAAAATTTAAAGAGGTTAAGAATTATTTGAATTCTAATCCAAATGATTTAATTGATGAACTCTTTGATCAAGCACTAAATATGCCTGTTTCGCCAGACCCTGGATGGGCCAATTTTAATAATGCAGACTTTTCAAGTTCAGGAAAAAATAGGGGTGCTTTTTTCCGCGATCACCAAAAAATGGTTTTTGAAGACTTTTTAAATAATGGTTTAAGAGAAAGATTAACTTTATTCTGGAGCAATCACTTTGTCACTGAGTATTACATGTACAATCATCCCGCATACACATTTAGATATTATAACAATCTCCAAAAAAATGTGTTGGGTAACTTTAAAGAATTTGTTAGAAATATTGGATTAGATGATGCCATGCTCATGTACCTAAATGGGTATGAAAATAAAAATAATGCTCCCAATGAAAATTATGCACGGGAATTGTATGAATTATTTACTCTAGGTGAGGGAAATGGTTATACCCAAGATGATATAACTGAAACCGCAAGAGCATTAACTGGATATAACTCAAGAACAAATGGAGGTCCAATTTCATTTAACCCCAACAGATTTGATGATGGTGAAAAAACAATTTTTGGTAAAACCGGTAATTGGAATTATGATGATGTAATTGAAATTTTGTTTGAAGAGAAAACCGATTTGATTGCAAATTTTATTTGCACTAAAATTTATAAACATTTTGTTAGCCCGGTTGTTAATGAGAATATAATTTCTGAGTTATCATCTGATTTCATTCAAAATAACTTCGAATTATTACCAATATTTAAAAAATTATTTAAAAGTGAGCATTTTTTCAATGTTGATGCTAGTAATGTAATAATTAAGAGTCCAATTGATTTAATGGTTTTCATTGAAAAAGAATTTGATTTTATAAAGCCAAATAATTTTACCAATAATTTGACAAATTATTTAAGAGCTAGAACAATGGATATGGGCCAGCAAATTTTAAACCCAATTGATGTAGCAGGCTGGCAAGAAAATCATGATTGGATTTCCACTGGAACATTGCCCATGAGATGGGAGTTTGGAGATTATCTCCTAAATAGATATTATGCTGGAAATAAGGAACAATTTAGAACTCTTTTAAAGCACATGATTGGTGAGAATATTGATAATGCTGAAAATATTGTAAAAATAGTTAAAGAATATATGTTTTGTAATTATGAAATTCAAGAGGATGAATTGAATGATGCTGTTTCTATATTTAAAGGAGATATTCCTGACAACTATTTCGGTGGGGGAGGATGGTCAATCAATGATAGCACTGTTCCAAAGCAATTTTATGACTTACTTAGATTTTTTGTAACACTTCCAGAATATCAATTAAAATGAGCAAGAAATATATAAATTCTGAAAAACATCGCAAAGAACACTCTAAATGGGATAGGAGAGGTTTTATGAAAGTTCTTGGATTAGCTGGTGCAGGATCTATTTCATTAGGAAATACTAACCTTTCAGTTTTAAATTCAAATTTCATCACAAATGCACTTTCAGATTCAATCTCTGACAGAGTACTCGTTTTAGTTCGATTAAAAGGTGGTAATGATGGGTTGAATACAATTGTTCCACTATCACAATATGATACTTATGTGTCTAAAAGACCGACCCTACATATTCCAAACAATAAAATAATTAAACTGGATGATAATCATGGAATGCCTGATTATATGTCCAATTTAATGCCTTTTTGGAATGAGGGACAAATGAAAATTGTCAATGGTGTGGGATATGAAAGTCAAAATTTATCTCATTTTACATCATCTGATTATTGGGCTACTGGCTCAACAAAAAAAAGTGACATGGTTTCTACGGGATGGTTAGGAAGATATTATGATGAGAAACACTTTGATTATAATATGAATCCACCTGAGAAGCCAATTGCTGTCCAGATTGGAAGTAATGCAAATCTAATTTTCAGTGGTGCTCAACGATCTTATGCTTTTGCCGTTGCAAATGAATCAAGACTTGAAAGAGTGGCTGAGAGAGGTGAGTTTTTTGGATTGGAAAATCTTCCAGATTGTACTCATGGTGATCAATTAGAATATTTAAGAAAGGTAACTAATACAACTTACGATTATGCTAAAGTAATTAATGAAGCTTTTAAAAATTCCACAGATTCAGACACTTATGATAATGAGATTGGTTTGGAGAAGCAATTGAGATTAGTTGCAAGATTAATTAAAGGGGGATTAGGTTCTAAAATATATATGGTCTCTATTGGTGGTTTTGATACCCATGGAAATCAATCGTTAACTCATGAAGTTCTATTAACATATGTTGCAGATGCAATTAAGAAATTTTATGATGATTTAAATTATGAGGGATTAGACTCAAAAGTTCTTTCAATGACATTTTCGGAATTTGGAAGAAGAGTTAAAGAAAATGGGTCTCAGGGAACAGATCATGGTTCAGCTGCACCAACTTTATTATTTGGACCTCCTCTAAGAGGAAGTGGAATAATAGGTGAATGGCCAAGCTTAGATAATCTAAATCGAAGAGGCAATATGTATAACAATATTGATTTTAGGTCCATATATCAAACAATTCTTAAAGATTGGTTGTGTGGTGATTCAGATTATATAGATAAGGCGATGCTTGGAAATGAGTATGACGCATTAGGTCTAGGTTTTGGTTGCAATGATTTAGATATTGTAGATTATAATGATTTGTTTAATTACCATCATCCTATTTATACTAATTCAATTAATGAGGTTAATTTGAATCTTAGAATAAAGCAAAGCCATAATGTGACAATTAGAGTTTACGATATCTTAGGAAGACATATCAGCACTATTTTTGATGGTCAATTAATGAGTGGTGAACACACATTCCCGCTAAGCCATAACAGGGGAGGTAAAATTTCTTCAGGTCAATATTTTTATAGAATAGGAATTTCTGGTGGAAAAACTTTAAGTAAATCCTTTGTAGTTAGATAGAGTTAAAAATACTTTCCATTTTTTTCTCTTCTTCTTCTGCTAAATCTTTATCAACTAAAATTCTTCCACTGTGTTCATCAGTAATTAATTTTTTTCTTGACGCAATATCCAATTGAACTTGTGGAGGGATAACAAAAAATGAACCAGCAGATGCACCTCTCTCAACTGGTACAACAGCTAAACCATTTTTAACACTAGATCTTATTTTTTTATATGAATTTAGGAGTGATTCATCAATTTTTGACTCGTACTCACTTGATTTTTTAATTAAGCCGTTTTCCTCTTTTTCTGTTTCTTTCATTATGGCATCTAGCTCACCTTTCTTATGTTTTAAATGCGTATTTCTATCATCTTTTAATTCATTTGTTTCAGAAAGTTTCTCGTTTTTTTGTTCAATTTGAGCTTTTAGTTCGTTTATTTGCTTTTCAGAGTATTCAATTTCAAGCTCCTGATACTCTATTTCCTTACTTAATGATTCAAATGCTCTGTTGTTTCTGACATTTTTTTGTTGATCATTATATTTTTTAATCATTGCTTTGGATTCTTCTATCTTATTCAATTTTTCTTTGATTTGATTTTCTAAATCAACAATTTCACCATTAACTTTTTCGACTCTTACTTCAAGACCTGAAACTTCATCTTCAAGATCCTGAACCTCAAGAGGTAATTCTCCTCTGACACTTCTTAATTTATCAATTCTTGTATCAATTAATTGAAGATCATATAGTGCTCTTAATCTTTCTTCAACAGAGTAATCAACTTTTTTTGCCATTTCAATAATAATTTACAGGGTTTGTTCTAGTTTCTGCTATAACGCATGCAAACTTAGGAATTTTTTTATTAAGATAATTTAAAATAAGGTCCTTTGTATATTTTTCGCTTTCGTAGTGTCCAATATCAACTAATAATATTTTATTGTTTGATTTAAAAAAATCATGATATTTTAAATCAGCTGTAACATAACAATCTATTTCATTTATTAATGCTTCTTCAATGGCAAAACTGCCAGATCCGCCAAGTACACAGATTTTCTTTAATTTTTTTCCTGTAAAATTACTATGCCTGATATTAGATAAATCCATATGTGTTTTTAAATAACTTAAAAACTCAATTTCTGAAAGTTCTTCTTTCAATTCACCAATTATGCCCATACCAATATTATCAACTCCATTTTGTTTAATAAAAATATTAGGATTTATCAACTTTAATTTCCTAGAAATCTGATAACTCACTCCTCTTGGATTATTATCAAGATTTGTATGTATACAATACACATTCAAATTATTTTTCAGAGCCTTTTCGATGCATATATCGACGTACTCTTCTGAATTTAATTTATTTGAACCTTTATACATTAGAGGATGAAAAGTTATTATGAGATTGTAACCCATATTAATAGCCTCATCAATAACTTTTTCAGTTACATCAATTGTAATTAATGCACCATTAACTTCTGAATTTGGATTACCAATTATAAGTCCTACATTATCAAAATCTTCAGAATTTTCTAGCGGAGACCATTCTTCAAGAATATTTTGAATCTCGATTAATTTCATTGAAATTTTTTATCAAATATAAAATTTATATTTTCGTCAAATGCCTCTATTAAGAAGATTGTTAATTCCTTTTTCAATACTATATTACTTATTTCAACTAATAAGAAATAAATTATTTGATTTAAATATTTTAAAAACAACAAAGTTTAATTTACCAATAATAGCGATTGGAAATTTGTCAGTTGGAGGTACAGGCAAAACACCCTTAGCAAACTATTTAATTACCAAACTAAAAAGTAAATACAAACTAACTTTTTTAAGTAGAGGATATATGAGAAAGACCTCTGGTTATATACTGGCAAATGAATATAGTTCGGTTAATGAACTTGGAGATGAGCCTTTTCTTATAAAGCAAACCCATAATGATATAACAGTTGCAGTCTGTGAAAATAGAGTCCATGGGATTCAATCCTCTCTTCAAATTAAAAATGAATCTAATCTTTTTATCCTTGATGATGCATTTCAACATAGAAGTCTGAAAGTTTCAATCAATATTGTACTTTCAAAATTTAATCAACCTTTTACCTCCATCAATTACAAAAATCATGTTCTTGGTAAATATCAATTGAATCATAACAAAATATCAAAACAAGAAGTAGTTCTTGTGACAGGAATTGCAGACAGTACTGCTTTGGAAAAATTTTTAAATAAAAAAAATATTATTTTCAATCATTTAAAATTTAACGATCACCACAGATACTCAAAGCAAGATATTAATTTGATTAAGTCAAAATCAAAAAATAAAAATATAATAACTACCAAAAAGGATTATTTTAAAATCTTAGAAATAGAAAATCTAGAAAATTTATTCTACCAAGACATTAATATTGAGTTTTTATTTAACGATGAAAAGAACTTTATAAAAGAGTTAAATAAATTTATTAAGTAATATGTTTTTGGGCTTTATATGAAGATCTTACTAAAGGACCACTTTCAACATGTACAAATCCCAAATCTTCAGCAATTTTTTTATAAAATTCAAATTTTGAAGGATCAACAAAATTTTTAACTGGAAGGTGTCTTTTAGATGGTTGTAAATACTGTCCAATTGTCACTACATCTACATTTACATTTCTTAAGTCTTTGATTGTTTGAACCACTTCAGCATCTGTTTCTCCGAAACCTAACATTATACCAGATTTAGTTCTATTTACTCCTTGTGATTTTAGATATTTTAAAACTCCTAAGCTTCTTTCATATCTAGCTTGTATTCTAACTTCTCTGGTTAATCTCTTTACAGTTTCAATATTGTGAGAAATTACTTCAGGCATTACATCTATTATTCTATTAAGATGCTTGTGAATACCTTGGAAATCAGGAATTAATGTCTCCAAGGTAATACCTGGATTAATTCTCCTTATACTTTTAACAGTTTCAGCCCAAATTATTGATCCCATATCAGTTAAATCATCTCTGTCAACTGATGTGATAACTGCATGCTTTATACCCATTACTGAAATAGATTTAGCAACTTTTTCAGGCTCCTCCCAATCAACCTCAAGAGGTCTTCCTGTTTTAACTCCACAAAATCCACAAGATCGAGTACAAATATTTCCCAAAATCATGAATGTAGCGGTTCCTTCTCCCCAGCATTCGCCCATATTTGGACAACTTCCTGAGGAACAAATTGTATTTAATTTATATTTATCAACTAGGCCTCGGAGATTAGAATATTTCTTACCGATAGGAAGTTTAACTCTAATCCATTTGGGTTTTTTTACAAATGCTTTTTTAGCATTATTACTGATAACTTTCTTAGATACACCAATGTCTAGATTAGTCCAACTTTTTGTTTCGTTATCCTTTAATGAAATTGTTTTAGTTTCCAATCAGATTTAATTACATGCAAATGCCTAAAATTGAATATATTTTCATTCCAATTTTCAGTTTGTGGTTCTTGGGCATGAATTTACTGTTGACCAATGAAAAATTAAGTATAGCATATATTGGGGCAGTAATAAAGGAAAGTATTGTAGCAATCTTAACAAGAGTACCCATTTCGGACATTAAAAAAACAAAAATTAGAAAGGTTCCAACAGAAAGCAGAACAAGCCAAAAAGTATATCCTGCTAATTTTTTGAAACCTAGTAATTTTAAGGATTGATCCATTGCTCTTGGTGAAGCATCTAAACAGGTCAGAGTGGTGCTGAACATTGTTGTGAATGCAGCTAATGATATGAAAATAAACATTCCCTCGCCAAGATTTGAAGTATACAAATTAATTAATTGACCAGCAAACTCACCTCCTTGATCTGAAAATTTTTCGCCGGATTCAAACATTACATAGGCACCTAAACCTACAAAACAAACGCCAAGTAATACAGTTATTAGATATCCTAATTTAAAGTCAAATAGTGCAGTTTTATAGTCAACTTTTTTATTAATTGACATTTTTTCTTTAGTCCATATCGATTGCCAAATTGAAATATCAAGAGGAGCTGGCATCCAGCCCATAAAGGCTGCTAGAAATATAATTCCCTCAAAATTATTTGGGATAATTTGGGAAATTCCGATAGATGAGTTTGAATTGAAGCTTGCATAAAAAACAGCTGTAATAGTTGATATTGCAAGAACCAAAATAATAGCTTTTATTAAGTTATCTAGAACTCGATATTTTCCAATTATCAAAATCAATAAACAACTAATTATAACTATACCTGACCAAATAGTAATATTTGATGAAATCCCAAACAATTCAATAGCTAAACCAGCAGTGACAATAGTTACTGCAGCTTGGATAGTAAAAATTGTAACAATAGATAATAGTAGGTATATAAATAAAACATAGTTGCCTATCTTTTTATAGCCGTCTAATAATGTTTCACCAGTGGCATGTGTGTATTTTGTTCCAAACAGAAAAAATGGATATTTAAATAAATTACATAAGAGTAATGCCCAAATTAAACCAAATCCAAACTCAGCACCAGCTTTAGTAGATTGAACAAGATGCGATACACCAATTGCAGCTCCCGCAAAAAGTAATCCTGGTCCTAATTTTTTTAGATATTTAATCATTTTTCTTCAGCTTCTCACTTAGAAGTTTTTTGGCTCTGAATATTTTTATTTTAGTTGTGTTAATTGGTTGATTTAATTTTTTTGAAATTTCTTGTATTGATAAATCCTCAATATACCTATACTTTATCATATCTCTGTACATAGGTTTTAATTCATCAATCTTAGAATTAAGATTATCATAACTTTCCTTATTAATCATACTTTCCTCAGGGCTTAATTCAGAAACAATATTTTCAATTTTTTTAGAATTTACATCTTTATACAGCAACTTCTTTTTCTTTAAGTAATCAGAATAAGTATTTTTTGCAATGGAAATTAACCATGTCTTAAAATTATATTTTGGATTATAGGTCTTAATTTTTTCAAAAGCTTTTGAAAATGACTGGATTGTAATTTCCTCAGAAATATATTTGTTGGAAGTTTTTTTTAACAGATAATTATAAACATAATCCCAATTGGAATTTAAAAGCTTGTCAAATGATGGAAATTCTTCTTTCGACATTATTGATCTAGAAAAATTAATTAAGATTCATTGTAGATTTTTTACATTCATTCTCATCAGGTAATTTTCCACAAATTCCACATGGCTTACCATCATTATTCAAAAAAGGACTATTACTAGCACATGTTCCTGAGAATTTTCCATCTTTTTTCATGATAATTTTTATAGAAATTCCAGCAAATGCTAAACCCAAAAAAATAATTGTTATTATGTAAAGCTCCATTTCTATAAAATATTTACTTCTTCCTCAAGCAATATATCAAATTTTTCTTTAACTGTTTTTTTAATTTTTTGAGAAAAATTGTAAATATCTTTTCCCTTAGCATTTCCAGTATTAATAATAACTAGTGCTTGATTTTTGTATACTGTAACATTTTTCTCTTTTATATTTTTAAAACTGCAATTTTCAATTAACCATGCAGCTGAAATTTTATAATCTGAATTTTTATTTTTAAAACTTACTATTTCTGGATACAATGATTTAATTTGTTTAAACTGTTTTTTACTTATAATGGGATTCTTAAAGAAACTTCCAGCATTACCAAATTCTCTGTAATTTGGAAGCTTACTTTTTCGAATTAAATGAACAGATTCTGCAATATTTTTAATTGAGGGGTTACTAATTCCATTTTCAATTAGATAATTATTCAACGATTTATACTCAATATTTATATTGTGATTTTTTTTGGTTAGCCTTAATGTGATATTAGTTATGATAAATTTATTTTTCAATTCTTCTTTAAATATTGAACTCCTGTAAGAAAATTTACATTCGTCTTTGCTAAAAATTTTTATTGATCCATTATTAACAAAAACTCCCTTGCAATTTTCAATTACATCTTTAATTTCTTTTCCATATGCACCAATATTTTGTATAGGAGCGCTTCCAACATTTCCTGGGATTGAAACTAAATTTTCAATTCCACCAAAATTATTTTCAATACACCACCAAACTAATTCATTCCAGCTCTCACCTGCACCTACAGAAACTAAAACTTCATTATCATCCTCATTAATAATTTCTATACCTTTAATTTCTATTTTTAAAATTGGATATTCGATATCAGAAGTAAACAGAATATTAGTTCCTCCACCTAATATTAACAATTCATTTTTTTTGTTTTTTTCTATAAAATTTATGATTTCCCTTTCGGTGGAGATATGAATTAAATTCTTGGCCTTAGCGTCTACACTAAACGAATTATAATTTTTTAAAGAAACTTTTTTCAAAGAGTAATGAAAGTTTAAAATATTAATCTTTTCCCTTTTCTTCTTCTTCTTCTTCTTCTTCTTCCTCTTCAGGAAGAACTTCTCCTTTTATTCTAAGAATCGTAGAAGGATTTTTAGAGTTAGAGACTACAGAAATTGCTTTCATAAATAACCCCTCTCTTTTTGTATCATATTCAACTTCAATTTCTCCTACACCACCAGGTTCAATTGGCTTTTCAGGTTTTTTGGGGATAGTGCAACCACATGAGGATGAAATTCTTGTGAATACAAGTGGAGCAGTTCCAATATTTTTAAATTTAAAAATTCTCTTGCCATCTGATTCGAATTCAACTTCACCATAGTCGATAGTTGTTACATCAAATTTAACTTCAGCTTGTTTTTCTTGTGAAAAAGCTAATAGCGGAAGAAAGAATAGAGAAGAAATTAGAATAAATTTTTTCATTTGGTCCTTTTTTTATAAAAATAATCCTTTAAATCCTTTTACAAAAATTATTTTCTCTTTTAAATCTATTAGTAGTTAGTTATTTTTGCTTAAATTATTGTGATGGAAATTGATAAAGTTTACAATCCTAATAAGATTGAAAATAAGTGGTTAAAAAAATGGGATAAAGAAAATTTATTCAAATCAGTTCCTGACAAAAGAGAAGCATATACAATTGTAATACCTCCACCAAATGTTACTGGAATTCTCCATATGGGTCATATGCTTAATAATACTATTCAGGATATTCTCATTAGAAGGGCTAGGTTAAAAGGACTTAATGCATGTTGGGTCCCAGGAACTGATCATGCCTCAATTGCAACCGAGGCAAAAGTTGTAAAAATGTTAAAGGAAAAGGGAATCAAGAAAAGTGATATCAGTAGGGATGAATTTTTGAATTATGCATGGGATTGGACTGAAAAGCATGGGGGTTTAATATTAAACCAATTAAAAAGGATAGGTTGCTCATGTGATTGGGACAGAACTAAATTCACGCTTGATAGTGATTTATCAGAGTCAGTGATTGATACATTTATTAAATTATTTGATGAGGGTTATTTATACAGAGATAAAAAAATTGTTAATTGGGATCCAGAAGCACTTACTACACTTTCAAACGAGGAAGTTATTTACAAGGAGGAAGAGACTAAGCTATTCTATCTAAAGTATCAAATTGTTGATTCTAAGGATTATTTAACAGTTGCTACTACTAGACCTGAAACTATTTTTGGTGATACTGCTGTTGCTGTGAATCCAAATGATAGTAGATACAAAAATTTGAAAAATAAAAAGTTGATTGTTCCATTAGTAGGAAGGGAAGTTCCAGTTGTTTTTGATAGCTCAGTTGAGATCGATTTTGGCACTGGATGTTTAAAAGTTACTCCAGCTCACAGTGAGAAGGACTTTATTATTGGTAAAAATAATGAATTGGAGATCATTGATATATTTAATGATGATGCTACTATTAATCATCACGGAAAAAAATATCAAGCTTTAGACAGATTTGAGGCTAAAAAACAAATTGTAAAGGATTTAACTGAGCAAGGTTTGATTTCAAAAACTGAATCATATACTCATAATATTGCTTTATCAGAAAGGACTAACTCAGTTGTTGAACCAAAACTATCACTTCAATGGTTTATTAAAATGAAAAAAATTGCAGAACCAGCAATTAATGCTGTTGTTTCTGGAGATATAAAATTTTATCCAAAAAAATATATAAATACCTACAAAAATTGGATGGAAAATATAAGAGATTGGAACATCTCGAGACAATTGTATTGGGGGCATAGAATACCAGTCTATTATTTAAAAAATGACAATTCTAAATTTGTTGTATCGAAAAATGTAAAAGATGCATTAGTCAAATTCAAATCTAAATTCAATATTGAGCTAACAGTTGATGATGTTGAACAAGATAATGACGTATTAGACACATGGTTTTCATCATGGCTATGGCCAATTAGTGTTTTTGACGGCATAAGAAATCCAAGTAATGATGACATTAGTTATTATTATCCAACCTCTGATATTGTTACTGGACCAGATATCTTATTTTTCTGGATTGCTAGGATGATTATGAGTGGTTACTATTTTCGAGATAATAAGCCATTTAACAATGTATATTTTACTGGCCTTGTTAGAGATAAAAAGGGTCAAAAAATGTCTAAACAGTTAGGTAATTCACCTGATCCCATAGAATTAATTAAAAATTATGGTGCAGATGGAGTAAGAATAGGTTTATTATTTTCTGCTCCAGCTGGAAATGATCTTTTATTTGATGAAAAACTGTGTGTCCAAGGAAAGAACTTTTCAAATAAGATATGGAATGCTTTTAGACTAGTAAATGGTTTTGATATTTCCACTGAAAAGCCTCCGCAATCACATGAATTAGCTGCAGTAAAATGGTTTAATGAAAATTTAAATATGAAAATAATTGAAATAAATAATTCATATGACAATTTTAAAATTTCAGAGGCCTTGATGATAACATACAAGTTAGTCTGGGACGATTTTTGTTCAATTTTTTTAGAGATAATCAAGCCGAAATATGGTGATGCTATTTCTTTAAAAACTTTAAATGATACTAAAGTTTTTTTCAAAAAAATCTTGTCACTGCTTGAACCCTTTATGCCTTTTATCAGTAATGAGCTCAGTGAAAAATTAGAAATTTCAAGTATTAAATTGGTATGGCCTAACTCTGATGTTCATGACAAAAAAATTATTGAAAATTTTAATCATATAAATGAATTGATTACAAAAGTTAGAAATTTTAAAAAGGCTAATAATATTCCATTTAAGGAATCCATAAAATTATATTTTGATAATAAAATATTAGATAATGAATTGATAAGTGTTATTAAAAAATTAACTAATTCAGAGCTTATTATATTAAAAAATAAGGAGCAAGATGATTTGAACTCTATACTTATTGGAAAGTATATTTATTATATAGAATCTGAGAAAAAATTAAATCATGATGATATTTCGGAAATTAAAGATTCACTTGAATATAATATTGGTTTTAAAAAAATATTGGAAAAAAAATTATCCAATAAAAGTTTTATTGAAAATGCACCACAAGCCGTGGTCGACAATGAGATGAAAAAGCTCGATGATGTAAAATCTAAAATTAAACTCTTAGAAAAAAAAATATCTCAGCTTAAGTCATAGCTATAACATCTTCTCCACCTTTTAAATGTTGATTTAATTTAACTTTTATTTTAGAATCTAGTGGAAGATATACATCAACCCTAGAGCCAAACTTTATAAATCCAGCATCATTGCCTTGAATTGCAATATCACCAACTTTGGCATAGTTTACTATTCTTCTAGCTAAGGCACCTGCAATTTGTCTGTAAAGAACTTCTCCAAAAACTTTATTTTTAACAACTATAGTTGTTCTCTCATTTTTTTCTGAAGATTTTGGATGCCAAGCTACTAGGTAATCTCCTGGGTGATATTTACTAAAATTAATTTTCCCACCAATTGGATATCTTGTCACATGAACATTAAATGGAGACATAAAAATTGAAATAATAATTCTCTCATCTTTAAAATACTCTTTTTCAAATACCTTTTCTATATTAACAACTTTACCGTCAACAGGTGAAATTACATGATTATCATTTAAAATGGTTTTTCTAGAGGGATTTCTAAAAAATTGTAATATTAAAATTAGGATTAAAATTGAAATAGTTTGAAGTAATGTTTTAATCAGACCATCATTAAAGATATATTCTAATAATAAAATATCTGAAATAACTACAAATAAAAATATCAGTATAATATTGTGACCCTCTTTATGAAACATATATGTATATAGTTAGAATTAAATATATAAAAGGAAAAGAGAATATTATACTATCTAGTCTGTCATATAATCCCCCATGTCCTTTAAGTAAATTCCCAAAATCTTTAATATCTAACTCTCTTTTAATTTTTGATTGAACAAGATCTCCAAAAATTGCAAAAGATGCAGTTATTAGAGATAATATAATTGAAAATAAAATGTCTAAATTGACATATGATGAAATAATAAAACCATATATAATTGAAAAAATGATTGAACCTACTGCACCCTCTATGGTTTTATTTGGAGATAATGATTCATATAATTTATTTTTACCAAAATTATTCCCAACAAAATAACCAACACTATCCACACCCCAAATAAGAATGAGGTAATAAATAAAGAACAACTTAAATTGCGAATAATCATAAATTAGAGTTGAATAAATAATTAAAAGAAATGAGCCTACTACACCAATTAAAGGCCATGTTTTCATAAATCTTTTATCACTAAATAATTCCTTTCCTTTAAAAACAAATTCTATCATCATGAACGAATTAATCAAAACAACAAAGAAAATTACATATTGAAAATATGTGTTTAATCCTGATGAATTAAATGTTACAATTATTCCCAAAATGAATAAAGAAATTAAAAATATTAGAGGAGTAAATTCGGTGTAAAAAAATAAATTTTTTTTATTTATATCATTTAGTTTATTTTTTTCTTTTATAGATTTCAAATGAATATTATCATTTCTCAAGACCTTACCATATTCAAAAATTATGATCAAGCAAAATAAAAACATTAGTAAAACAAACAAAAATTGATTATATAAAAGACTTCCAATTAAAAGCGAAACATAAATGAATCCAGGTATCAGTCTAGTTAAAAAATCATTCATTATAAATCCTCCAACAAAATAAGATATAAGTTTTTAGCACTTGAGCCATAGGTTAAGAAGTTTAAGTCTTCACCTCCTCCTTTATTAAAATTTTTGATAGATGTAATGTTTGAAGGTAAATTATTTGAATATTTGATTCTAATTCCCTCAAGACCCTTACTTAAAGTTTCAGAAAGTTGACTTGTTCTGGCCATAACAATAATATTATTTGGTAAATCATTAGACTTGTACGATTGAATTTGTTTTGCACTAACAAGTATGCTACCATCTTTGGCGACAAGAAATTCACAATCTGTTATGAATAGGTTAGAGTTGATGTTTGACTTATTAAACTTTATATTATTACTTGGTATAAAATTTTTTATAAAATCTTCATTGAAGCATAAAATGCTTTTTTCAGCCCAATTATTTTCTTCAAGGATTTTTAAAAAAAACTCTTCACACTCATCTATGTTCGTGGCATATAAAAATTTACCTCCGTTTGAGCTAAAATTTAGTGTGAATTTATCTTCAACTAATTCGTCTTTTTTGGGTAGATATTTGTATTCATCTTGGGAGGTATCTTCACTATCATTCTCTTTTTTTTTGGATTTAAAAAATGATCGAAAAATTTTCTTCAATTGAATTCTTTACTATAAAGATAGTAATTAAAGAAAGTTTAATAAAATACTTACTTTTTTTCTTGTGAAATTTTTTCTTCAAATGGTCTTTCACCAAAAATTCTCACAAGATCTTCTTTAAAAATAACCTCTTTTTCTAAAAGATAGTTTGCTAATTCTTCAAGTTTCTTTTTGTGTTTTTTTAATAAACCAATAGCTCTTTTGAACTGAGTTTCAATTATATTGGAAATCTCTTTGTCTATAATTTGAGCAGTAGTATCACTATACGGCTTTGTAAATCCATACTCATTTTGACCTGAGGAATCATAATATGTTAAATTCCCGATTTTATCATTCAAACCATAAACGGTTACCATTGATCTTGCCTGTTTAGTTACCTTTTCTAGATCACTCAAAGCACCTGTTGATATTTTATTAAAAATCACCTTCTCAGCTGCTCTCCCTCCAAGTGCCGCACACATTTCATCAAGAATCTGTTCAGTTCTAACAATTTGCCTTTCTTCTGGTAAATACCAAGCTGCTCCAAGAGATCTTCCTCTAGGTACAATTGTTACTTTAACTAGTGGGGCAGCATGTTCTAGCATCCAACTTACTGTGGCATGTCCAGCTTCGTGATAGGCAATAGTTTTTTTCTCCTTAGGGGATATTATCTTGTTTTTCTTCTCTAAACCTCCTACTATTCTATCAACAGCGTCCAAAAAATCTTGCTTTCCTACTGATTTTTTTGATTTTCTAGCTGCAATTAAAGCAGCTTCATTACAAACATTTGCGATATCAGCACCAGAAAATCCTGGTGTTTGCTTTGAAAGAAAATCTACATCTAAGTCTTTTGTCTTTTTTAATGGTTTTAAATGGACTTCAAAAATTTCTTTTCTCTCTCTCACATCAGGAAGGTCAACATATATTTGCCTGTCAAATCTACCAGCTCTCATCAATGCTTTATCTAGTACATCAGCTCTGTTGGTTGCTGCCATAACTATTACGTTTGTATTGGTACCAAAACCATCCATTTCAGTAAGTAGCTGATTTAAAGTATTTTCTCTTTCGTCATTAGATCCAGTTATACTATTTTTTCCTCTAGCGCGTCCTATAGCATCGATTTCATCGATAAAAATTATTGATGGTGATTTTTCTTTAGCTTGCTTAAATAAGTCTCTAACTCGTGAGGCACCAACACCAACAAACATTTCTACAAAATCAGACCCTGAAAGTGAAAAAAATGGAACTTTAGCTTCTCCAGCAACAGCTTTAGCCAATAATGTTTTTCCAGTGCCAGGTAATCCTACAAGTAATGCACCCTTTGGAATTTTACCACCAAGTTTTGTATACTTTGATGGACTCTTTAAAAAATCGACAATCTCTTTGACTTCTTCCTTGGCACCCTCTAATCCAGCAACATCTTTGAAAGTAACTTTATTATCCTTATTTCCGTCAAAAAGTTTAGCTTTTGATTTACCAATACTAAAAATTTGAGATCCTCCTGCGCCAGCACCACCAGACATTCTTCTCATGAAAAATATCCACAATCCAACTAAAATAATTAGTGGTAAAAATCCAATTAATACATCAAACCACTTATTTTCTATGGTTCTAAATTCATAATTAAAAATAATACCACTAGATTCTGCATTTTCTAATTTTCTTTGAAATAATTCTAAGTCACCTACTTCAAAGTTATAGTGAGGGCCAATCACATTTCTTTGACCCAAAAAATTATTAGTCGCAACATCACGATGAATTTCATTCATCAGGGCATTCTCGGTTAACGTAACTTCAGCAAGAGTTTTATTTATGATAGTTATTTTTGATACATCACCAGAACTTAAGTATTTTTCAAAAGTTGATATATTAATTTTTTTTGTTCCACTAAATCCACTACCATTTCCTATGTATGAAAATATTATAAAAACTGAAATGATCAGACCATAAATCCAATAGGTTGAATTATTTTTCGGATTGGTATTACTTTTCTTATTTTTCATAAATTCTAATCTAATCTAATTATTTTTGCTTCCCCCCACAACTCTTCCAGATCATATATTTCTCTGAATTCTCTTTTAAAAATATGAACAACTATGTCGATGTAGTCCAACAAAACCCAGTTTTTATTTTCAAGACCTTCAATGCTAAGAGGATTTTCTTTTAAATTTTTACTTACAACCCTCTTCACTGAACTTGAAATCGCATTTACCTGAGTATTTGACTGACAGTCACATATTACAAAATATTTACATATCGTATTTTCGATCTCTGTAAAGTCAATTATACTAATATTTTCACCTTTAACATTTTCAATTCCTTTAATAATATTAGTTAGAGTTTTATCCTTACTTTGCATCAAAATTATTGTTCAGGTGAAACTAATCAAACTTAATGCCATTGATTCAACAAATGAATATATTAAAAAGATTAAATTATTTTCATCTGATAGTCTTATTTGTGTATACACTTTTAATCAAACAATGGGAAAGGGACGTAGAGCAAATATTTGGAGCTCAGAACCATATATGAATCTTTGTGTTTCTTTCTGTTACAGACCTTCAAATGAAATTTCTGATGATTTTTCCTTTAAGCTTAATATGTTGGTAAGTAATAAAATTTTGGAATTTCTCAATCAAAATAAGATACCAAATCTTCATGTTAAGTGGCCTAACGACATTTTGTCAGATAAAAAAAAGATTGCAGGAATTTTAATTGAATCCTCGATGAAAAAAAATAAAGTCAGTGATTATATAGTTGGAATTGGTTTAAATGTAAATCAATTTGATTTTGGTGATTTAAAACAAGCGTCGTCATTGAAAAAAATAACCAAGATTAATTATGATTTACATAAAATCTCAAAGGATTTTATAAATCATTTTTCAAATATTGATGAGAATGCTAATAATTACTCAACTAATCAAATAAAAATGAATTATCTAAATAATCTATATGGTACAAAATCATTTTTAAATTACACTTACAATGGAAAAAAAATAAAAGGAAAAATAATTGATATCAAATCAACTTCCTCTGTTGAGTTATTAATTGGAAAAAATTTAAAAATTTTAGATAGTCATGATCTAAAATTAATTTATTAAAAAGAAATATTCTCAATTTTATTTTTCAACGAATCAATAAATGTATTTAAAGGTTTTTTAATCATCATTTCTATCATTGATGAAAAATTTCCTACAAATTGAACTTTAATTTTAGAAGAATTGCTTTCAATAGCATCAATTTTGATTAGAATGTAAAAATTTAAATTACTATCATTAGAGGAAAGCTTGACTTCATTATTTTCTGGAAGCTCGCTTAATAACAAATTAATGCCTGGCATATTACCTATTTTAATTTTGAATTCATTCTCTGATAATTTATCAAAACTTCTAATTTCATCCTTTAGAATTTGCTCATAATTATTTATATCAATAATATGAGAATATAATTTTTCAGATGAATATGGAATTACGTTTGATTCTTTGATTATTTCCATTTCTATTTATTCCATTCTTGAGGATTGTTTCGCCATTTAATTAGCTGAGTTAACTCAACATCACTAACATAATTATTTTTTACTGCATAATCAATTAGATAATTGTAAGAGCATAATGAGGAATATGAAATATTTTTTGATTCAAAATTCAATTTTGAAATATCAAAGTTGTAATTAAATATACTTATTAGACCTTTAATTTTTAAGTTTTCGGAAATTAGAGATTGACAAGCTTCAAGACTACTATTTCCAGTACTAATTAAATCTTCAATTACAACTACTTTTTGACTTTTTTCATAAAAACCTTCAATACTATTTTTCCTGCCATGTTTTTTTCTGTCAGCCCTTACATAAACAAAAGGCTTATTAAGTTTGTTAGCAACAAGCATACCTATTCCAATTGCACCAGTGGCAACACCTGCAATGACATCATAATCCTCATATCTTTTTTTAATTTGCTGTGATAAAAAAGAACAGATTTTTTCTCTAACAGCAGGAAAAGACAATATAATTCTGTTATCACAATAAATTGGTGATTTCCACCCAGATGCCCAGGTAAATGGATTTTTTGGATTCAATTTAATTGCATTAATTTGTAGAAGAAGTTTACAGGTTTCTTTAGCGATATATTCGTCATTAACCATCGTACAAATGTATAAAGTTTTTGCCAATAGATTACCAATAATATTAACCAGCGATAAGAATTATTTGGATAACCCAAATACATACTTGTTATCAAGTATATCAATTGAAGAAATAATAAAAAAATTGAAGATTAAAAAAGAAATTTTTATTTACTCTCCAAACAAAGAAGATATCCTCAATGAATTTAAAACCAAAATAGATACTATAAAAGCTGCAGGAGGAATTGTTAGAAATAAAGACAATGAGCTATTATTTATTTTTAGAAAAGGTAAATGGGATTTACCAAAGGGAAAGGTTGATAAAAATGAAAAGAATAAAGATGCGGCAATTCGTGAGGTAATTGAGGAGACGGGGATTAAAAAATTAAAAATTGATAAATTCTTTGAAAAAACATTTCACATTATAAAAGTGAAGAAAAAATATTTTTTAAAAGAGACTCATTGGTATAAAATGAAATCAAGCTACGATGGAAAATTAAAGCCTCAAAAAAGTGAAGGTATTAGAAGTGCTAAGTGGAAAACTATTGATCAGGCAAAAGATATAAAGAAAAAAACCTTTAAAAATATTTCAATTATTCTCAAAAAATATATTAAAGAAGTTTAGCAATTTTTTTAGGTACAAGCTCTCTGTAATCTCCATTATTTTTAATAAGATCTCTTACAATAGAGCTACTTATAAAAGATGTTTTTGCAGATGTTAAAAGAAATACTGTTTCAATTTTTGATAGAAGTCTATTTGTTCTAGCTATTGCTTTTTCAAATTCAAAATCTCCATTATTTCTAACACCTCTAACAATAAAGTCTGCATTTACTTTTTTACAAAAATCGATTGTTAGACCATTATAGCTCATTACTTCAATTTTATCCTCATTATTTATGACGCTTTTTATTAATTCAATTCTTTTTTCAATGGAAAACATTGATGTTTTTTCATCATTCTTGCCTATGCCTATAATTACCTCATCAAAAATTAATTTACTTCTATTTAAAATATCAAGATGACCGAGTGTAAAGGGATCAAAAGTACCTGGAAAAATAGCTCTTTTCATTTTTCAAATTTTGTTAGTGTATTGTCTATTATATATGTAAATAGATTTTCCAAAGATATACCATTCATCTTAACTTGCTTTGGAAAGATACTTTCCTCTGTCATACCAGGTATTGAATTAATTTCTAGCAGGTATGGTTCATCACCTATGAATATAAAGTCTGATCGTGAAAAACCAGTCATTTTCAATTTTTTGTATAGATTTTTTGATACTTTTTCAACATTCAATTTTTGCTGATTATTTAACCTAGCTGGACTAATAACTTCATGATTACCCTCATATTTAGCTTCATAATCAAAAAAATCATTTTTTGAAACAATTTCTGAAATACCAAAAACTTTTATTTC
>LULK01000420.1_pt1 | contig 22756 bp, 21 predicted proteins | sample 728181 | NCBI WGS metagenome assembly LULK01 (sample SAMN03860291, study PRJNA289734) | marine metagenome | biome: seawater column; feature: ocean; material: water; isolation source: Red Sea water column Station 169 - depth 10m | place: Saudi Arabia: Red Sea | collected 2011-10-15 | depth 10 m | reverse complement strand
AACGAATAAAAAAGTTTGGGAATTGATAAGAGAGTCAGTGTCAATTGATACCAAGTTTGGTGATGCACAAATCTCAGAAAAGCACTCAAATTTTTTTGTAAATAAAGGCAATGCAACATTTAATGATATGAAAAAATTAATTGATTTTGTCTCCAAAAAAGTTTTAGAAAAAACTGGTATAAAATTAGATAAAGAAATTAAGATATTGGAATAATTTGAAAAAAAAGATTTTGATAATTTCTGGTGGTATTTCAAAGGAGAGAACTATTAGTTTAGAGACTGGAAAGCAGGTTGCTAAAGAACTAAAAAAAAATAATTATCTGGTAAGAACATGTGAACCAGATAAAGATCTACTATCTATAATAAAAAACTTCAAACCTAATTGCATCTTTAATGCTCTACATGGTCAGTTTGGTGAAGATGGATACATACAAACAATCCTTGAGACAATAGGTATACCTTATACCCATTCAGGTGTTATTGCCTCTGCTAAGTCAATGGATAAAGAAATTTCAAAAAAAATATTTTTAAAAAATAAAATTTTGACACCAGAATATTTTATTTATAATTTTGATAAAACAAATAAGGAACTCATAAGTTCTGTAAAAAAAAAATTTAATTTTCCAGTTGTAATAAAACCAATCAATGAAGGCTCTAGTGTGAATGTGTACATCTGCACAAAAAATAATTTATCAAAGAACTTAAAATTTTTAAAAGATTACAAAAAAGTAATGATTGAACAATTTATTCCTGGACGAGAAATTCAATCAGCTATAATTGGTAAGAAAAAACTTGGAGCAATCGAGCTAAAACCTAAGAGAAAATTTTATGATTATCAAGCAAAGTATAATTCTAATGCTAAGACAGAACATATTATTCCAGTAGATTTACCTAAAAGAAAATACAAAGAACTTATGAACATAACTTTAAAAGCACATAATTTGATGGGATGTAGAGGAGTTACAAGATCAGATTTTAAATATTTTAAGGGTAAATTTTATCTTTTAGAAATTAATACACAGCCTGGAATGACAAAACTATCTTTAGTTCCAGAGATATCAGCGTATATTGGAATTAATTTCATAAATCTAATTAAATTAATTTTAAAAGATGCATCTATTAATAAGTAAAAAAATTATAATTTACTTATTAATATTTTGTTTCCTTGTATCAATACACAATATTTCATTGATGAATTTCAATTTTCCAAAAATCAATAAAATAGAGATTATTGGTCTAAATCTAAATGAGAAAAAAAGAATTGAAAATATTATTAATGGTGCAAATTTTAAAAATATTTTTTATTTAGATAAACAATATTTAAAAAAAAAAATTGACTCAATTAATATTATTGAACATTTTGAAATATTTAAAAATTATCCCTCAACTTTAAAAATATTTATAAAAGAAACTAAAATACTTGCACAAACAAAAAAAAATGGTTCCAATTATTTTATTGGATCAAATGGAAAACTAATTCTGAATGATTATTCAAGTTCGAGTCAGCCATTTGTATTTGGTGATTTAAATGTTGAAGAATTTCTAAAATTTAAGCATGAAGTTGATAAATCAAACTTTGACTTTAAAAAAATAATAAAACTATATTATTTCAAATCAAAAAGATGGGATATTGAAACATCAGAGGGATATTTGATAAAATTATCGAGAAATGATGTAAAAAAAGATCTAAACTTGTTTGCTCGTTTATCTAATGAAGATAAATTTAAGAATGAATTAGTAATTGATTTCCGTCAAAAAGATCAAATAATATTAAATGGTAAATAATTTAGAAAATAAGATTTTTCTTTTTTTGGAAATAAATAAATTTACGATTGTTGCAATAAATTCCACTAATGAGTTTATTTATAAAGGAGAAACATTAATAAATAATCAAAACAATCAAATCGAGTTAGATTTTTTAGATAATTTTCTTAATGAAAATATTTTTAAGATAGAAAAAAAACTTAATGAATTTGTCAAAAATATTTTTTTGATTATTGATCATAAGAACATTTTTCCAATTCGATTATCTATCAAAAATAAATTTGATAATATTATTATTAATTCTAATTCTATAAATAAATTAATATTAGAAGCAAAAATTTGCTGTAACAAAACCTTAAAAGATCTTGATATTCTTCACATGAAGATTGATAAGTTTTATATTGATGGAACTTACTTTGAAACTTTACCAAAAAAAAAAAATTGTAATAATCTTTCAATTGAAGTCAGTTATATATGCATACCTAAAAGGATCTCAAAAACTATTGAAAATGTTCTTAAAAAATACCAAATATCCTTGGATAAAATATTGAGCCTAGATTACTTAAATAGTTTTTTAGATGATAAAAATGATAATTTGTATTTAATGGCGCAAAAAATTTTAGATGGTTTTAATAAAAATGAGGTGCTTATCACAAATAAATACTCAAAAAAATTGGGATTTTTCGAGAGATTCTTTAATTTTTTTAACTAGCTCGTATTTTCTTGTAATATTTGTTGTTTTTAAATTTAAAGATTACCAGACTAAAAGTTCTACGTGTCTTTATTAAACCAAAAAACAATTAAAAATCCTGTATCTTTCAATGGAATAGGTCTTCATTCTGGAAAACCAGCTAAGATTTGTATCAAACCATCAAGTCCAGATACTGGCATTGTATTTAAGAGAATAGATTTAAAAGATAACAATTTAATTTACCCAAATTTTATGAATGTGAGTAACACATCACTCAATACTACTATCAGTAATAGTAATGGTGTGAAAGTTTCAACCATTGAGCATTTAATGGGGGCCTTATTTGGAATTGGTATCGATAATGCGTTGATTGAAATTGATAATGAGGAAGTTCCTATTCTGGATGGTTCGGCGAAAATATTTATTGATAAAATATTATTAGTAGGATTAGAATTTAGTAATAAGCCAATTAAAATAATAAAGATAAATAAAAGGATAGAATTTAATGATGGTGAAAGATTTATTTCTATTGAACCTTCAAAGTTGAGCTTAGATATAAATTTTGAACTTAAATATAAAAACATACTTATTGGAAACCAAAAAAATAAGATTAATGTTTATGAGGATAATCTAAAATCAATTTTTGAGTCTAGAACTTTTTGTTTGTATGAGGACATTGAAATGATAAAGAAAAATGGATTAGCAAAAGGGGGTAGCCTAGAAAATGCAGTGGTTGTCAAAGGAAAAAATATATTGAACCCAGAGGGATTAAGAAATCCAAAAGAGTTTGTAAATCATAAAATACTAGATTGTATTGGAGATCTTTACACAACTGGCTACAGAATGTTAGCTAGTGTCAATTGTTCACAAGGTGGCCATTATCTTACAAATAGTTTACTCAGAAAAGTATTCGAAAATAATGAAAATTTTTCAATTATTGAAATTCAAGAGAGAACACTTCCACATACATTAATAAATAGAAGTTTGCTTAGATCAATTGCATAATTTATATTCATCATAATAATTTTTTCAAATAGATGGTAGCAAAAATGCTTAAGTATAAAGTTGTAACATTTTTTATTTTTTTTGTATTTTTATATTCATGTAGCAAGGATCAAGAAAAAGTTGTTTTAGTAAAAGAAAAAAATCAAAAACAAGAAATGATTTCAAATTATGAGGAAGGTATGAACCTCATTGAAATTGGTGATTACTTTTCAGCTAGTAAAAAATTTCTAGAGGCTGAGATTTTATTACCTCAGTCACAATGGGCTTCCAAATCTGTCTTGATGGCATCGTATTCATACTACATGCAAAGTTACTACTCATTGGCAATAGAAAATCTTAAAAGATATTTAGATACTTACCCTAATGATAAAAATAAAGCTTATGCTCATTATCTTTTGGCTATGTGTTACTATGAAACAATTGAGGGTGAAAAAAAAGATTTAGCTCCATTAATTCTATCCAAGAATGAACTTAATTTTATTATAGAAAATTATCCTGAAACTGATTACGCATACGATGCGAGATTTAAAATTGATTTAATAAATGATATTTTAGCTGCAAAGGAAGTTTACATAGGTAGACACTACATTAAAAAGAAAAAATGGATACCTGCTCTCAATAGGTTTAAAAATGTTTTACAGGATTATGAGACTACAGTCTATGTAGAAGAGGCAATACATCGTTTAGTTGAAATATATTATATTTTAGGAATGGAAAATGAATCTTTAAAATATGCCTCTTTGTTGGGATATAATTATAATTCTAGTGAATGGTACGAGGAGACATATAAAATTTTTAATAAAAAATATGAAAAACCTATTCCAAAGAATAAAAAAGAAAACAGTAAAATTTTGGGTAAAATAAAAAATTTATTTTAAAATGACTGATGAGAAGATTAACCAAAAATATCAAAAAAAAATAAAATTATTTCAGAAATATAATAAATACTACTACAATTTGAATGAACCAATAGTTTCGGACAATGATTTTGATCTATTAAAGTTAGAAATAATTAAATTAGAGAAAAAATATAAATATCTAAATAGTGCTAATTCTCCATCTAATACAGTAGGTTTTAAACCATCTAAAGTTTTTAAAAAAGTAAAACATACAGTTCCCATGCTTTCATTGAGTAATGCTTTTGATGAAAATGATTTAATAAATTTTGAAAAAAAAATTTTAAATTTTTTAAATCAAGACAAGAATTTTAATATAAAGTATAGCGCTGAGCCTAAAATTGATGGTATATCAGCGTCTTTAATTTACGAAGATGGAAAATTTATTACTGGTTTATCCAGAGGTGATGGGAAAGAGGGAGAGGATATAACAGAAAATTTAAAAACTATTAAAGATATTCCTTATTTCATTAAGTCAAAAAATTTTCCAAAAAAAATTGACATAAGAGGTGAGGTATTTATCCAAAATAGTGATTTTGAAAAATTAAAAAATAAGTTTGCAAATCCGAGAAATGCTGCCTCTGGTTCTTTAAGACAAAAAGATCCTAAAGAGACAAAAAAAATCCCATTAAAATTTATTGCTTACACCTTTGGTTTTGAAAAAGGTTTAAGGGCAGTATCACAAGATGAGTATTTGAAAAATTTGAAAGAATGGGGTTTTAAAACAAACCCTTTAAATAAAACTTTAGAAAAAGTAGAAAATTTAATGATCAATTATAAAGAAATCGAAAAAAAAAGGAGTGATATTGATTTTGATATTGATGGGATTGTTTATAAAGTTAATGATTTTAACTTACAAAAAAGGTTGGGGAATGTTGCAAATGCTCCAAGATGGGCGATTGCTCACAAATTTTCAGCTAATAGTGGAATTTCAAAAATAAAAAATATTGAAATTCAAATTGGCAGAACTGGTGCTTTAACACCAGTTGCAAAAATCAATCCTGTAAATATTGGAGGCGTAGTTGTTTCCAATGCAACTTTACATAATGAGGAAGAGATCAATAGAAAAGATATCAGGGTGGGTGATACAGTTTTAATTGAAAGAGCTGGGGATGTTATTCCTCATGTTATTTCTGTTGATCAAAAGATGAGGATTAAAGACTCAAAAAAATTTATTTTTCCTCATAAATGTCCATCTTGTGGATCAAAAACGATTAAAGATTTTAATTTTACAACTAAGAAAGAAGACGCAGTTAGAAGATGTTCAAGTGAGGGTTATGATTGTAAAAAAATGTCCATTGAAAAAATTAAACACTTTGTTTCAAAAGAAGCTTTTAATATTGAAGGCTTTGGGAAAAAGATAGTTGAAAATTTTTGGAATTTAAATTTAATAAAACTTCCACAAGATATATTTAAACTTGACTTTAAAAAAATAGAAAATTTAGATGGATGGGGAAAACAATCAGTTGCAAATTTAAAATATTCAATAAATTTGAGAAAAACAATTTCTTTTGAGAGATTTATATATGCGCTCGGTATTAGGCATATTGGTTTAGAAAATGCAAAAATTATATCTAAAAACCTAAAATCTTTAAAAAATTTTATAGCTCTATCAAAAAAAAGTAATTTTAACGATTTAATAAATATTGATGGAATAGGTGAAACTCAGATCAATTCGATAAAGAATTTCTTTAATAATGATACAAATTTGAATGTTTTAAAAAAATTGGATGAATTACTTAAAGTAAAAGACGCAGAAATACCCAAAGTTGGTGGATTATTAACTAATAAAACATTCATGTTTACTGGTAAGCTTTCTAACATGAGCCGTTCTGAGGCAAAATCTTTAATAGAGCAAAATTCAGGCTCAATAGTAAGTAATGTAACAATAAAACTTGATTATCTTATTATTGGTGAAAAACCAACTAATAGGAAAGTTGAAGCTGCCAAAAATTTAGGAGTAAAAATTTTAGACCAGTCCTCTTGGTTAAAGATGCTTAAATAAAACTTGCTAACCATTTTTTTTCATTTCCACTTAAAAATGGTGATATTTTTGAGTAAACTTTCAGATGATAATTGAAAAGATAGTGTCTCTCCTGCTTTGTTAAAAGATTAAAATTGATTAATTCTTTTTCTATTGGAGCTAAAGTTAAATTTTCAAAACCTAATTTTCTACCAATTTTTTTTACATATACTAAGTTTTCAATGCGAATTCCAAATTTATCTTTTTTGTAATAACCTGGTTCATTACTTAATATCATACCTTTTTGAATTTTTACTGAATTAGATTTTGAGATAGCTTGAGGTCCCTCATGAACATTAAGAAAAAAACCAACTCCATGTCCTGTACCATGATTATAATCTAGGTGATTCTTTTTAAGAAATTTTCTTGCATCTTTGTCAATGAGCTTTCCTGTTTTTTTTTTATTAAGATCAGTTCGAGCAACAGCAATATGTCCTTTTAAAACATTTGTAAAAATATTTTTTATATCTTTATTTTGATTTTCAAAACAGATAGTTCTTGTTACATCTGTTGTACCAAATTTATATTGACCACCAGAGTCACAAAGAAATATTTCGTTTCTTTTTAACAGCTTTGTATTATTTTTCGTAGCTCTATAGTGAACTATTGCCCCATTTTTTCCACTACCTGCAATAGTGTTAAAACTTGGATATAAATATTTTGAATTCATTCTTCTAATTTTTTCTAATTTATTCTGAGCATCAACCTCAGTTATATTGAATTTTTTTAAATTTTTTATCCAATAGATGAATTTTGTTAATGCAACTCCATCGATAATATGTGTGTTAATCATATTTTTGATTTCAATTTTGTTTTTAACAGATTTAAGAATGTAAATAGGATCTTCTTTTTTTGTTATCTTGAATTTTTTTTTTAATATTTTTTCTAAATATAAGGAACAGGTTTTTTGATCTAATAAAATAGTTCCTTTTCTTAATTTATCAAAAAAATATGAAATATACCTTGGATCAATTATCTGGTTTTGTTTAAGTTTCTGTTCTTTCACAAGTTTAGTAGTCTTGTTTTTATCAACAACTAAGAAAATATGTTTTTCTTTTGTAAGTAAAAGATTACTATTTGGTATTGGGCTTGTTGGACTATCATATCCCCTAATATTCAACAGCCATGCTACATTTTCTGGAGCAGTAATAAATAAATAATCATATTTGTTTTTTTTTAGAAAAGATGAAACCCTAGAAATTTTTTTATGATGGCTTTCGCCAGTTATACTTTTATCAATTGAGTAAAAAGAAGATTTTTTTTTATTCTGCATTTTTGAAATTTTATCAATAAGATTTTCTTTAATGCTAGTAATCTTATTATTTTTTAAAAAAAAATTCTTTATTTGTTTAGAGGTAAACAATGTAGGATCAATACCTAAATTCAAATTTTTAAAAACATCTGTTTTAATAATTTTAAAATAATCTAAAATTTTAAAATTCTTACCACTTTCGATTTTACTTTGAATCGTATATCTTCCATCAACAAAAAGGTAGTTTCTATTCTTTAAAATTATTGCATAACCTGCAGATCCCGAGAAATTTGAGATAAATTTAAGCCTATCTTTATTAGAATGTTCGGAAAAAAATTCATCATTTTTTGGTACTACGTATCCATCAATTCCATATTTTATAAATTGACTTCGAAGTTTATTTATTCTCTTTTTTATCATTTTATTCTCTTCTGATATCGAATCCAACCAGGACTTCTTTTAGAATCATTATCTAATTCTAAATCTTGATTAAATTCAAATTCTTCAAATACATCGTTGCTTTCTTCAAAATATGAATTTTTTTCTAAATTATTTTCTGGAAGTTCATCGATAAATCTTGATGCCATACTATCTATCCAATCACCTTGATAAAACCTATTCATTGAAAAAGAGATAATTGCATTTCTTTTAGCCCTAGTAATCCCCACATAAGCTAATCTTCTCTCTTCTTCTAAACCATCCTGTCCTTTTTCCTCTATTGATTTTTGATGAGGAAATAGTCCCTCTTCCCAACCAGGTAAAAAAACTACATCAAATTCTAATCCTTTAGCAGCATGCATGGTCATCATATTGATTTTTTCACCCTCCCAATCTTGATCAATAGAAGTTGCAAGAGATACATGGTCTAAAAAGCTCTCCAAGTTATCAAACTCTTTCATCGCACTCAATAATTCTTTGATATTTTCTAAACGATTTTCATTTTCAAGATCTTTTTTATTTTTTAACATTGCAGAATATCCGGACTCATCTAAAAGAATTTGTAATAATTTCACATGATTAAATTTTTTAATTTTTAAATCATTCCTCCATTTGGAAATTAAATCTAAAAATAAAGTTAAACCTATTTTTGTCTTTGGTTTTATTAAATTTTGCTCAATCATTTTTCTTGATGAATTCTCTAGACTAATTTTATTTTTTTTTGAGTATTCATGTATTGTTTTAATTGTACTTTCACCGATAGACCTTTTAGGGTTATTTACAATTCTCTCAAAAGCTAAGTCATCTTTTTCTTGGTTAACTAACCTTAAATAGGCTACACAATCTTTTATTTCAGCTCTCTCATAAAATTTAATCCCCCCTAAAATTCGATAAGGCATACCAATTTTTAAAAACCTTTCTTCAAATTCTCTTGTTTGAAAAATAGCTCTTACCAAAATTGCAATATTATTAAGTGAGCATTTCTTTTTGATTTGTTCTACTTCATCAGAAATTCCTATAGCCTCATCTTTTCCATTTTTAAAACAATTTAATTTTATAAGATCACCCGCATCCATAGTGGATTTTAAAGTTTTACCAACCCTATTTTGATTATTAGAAATTAATGACGAAGCAACAGACAAAATATTTTTTGAGGATCTATAATTTTCTTCTAATCTTATTATTTTTGAATTTTCATAAATCTTATCAAAATCTAGAAAGTTTTTTATTTCAGCTCCTCTCCAACTGTAGATAGATTGATCGTCATCTCCTACACAACAAATATTTTTATTTTTTTCTGCTAACAAATTAAGCCATCGACTTTGTATATAATTTGTATCTTGATACTCATCGACTAAAATATATTTGAAATTTTTTGAGTAAATGTCTCTTATATCTTTATTTTTTTCTAGAATTTTAACTGAGTGCAAGATTAGATCGCCAAAATCACAAGCATTTAACTCAATTAACTTTTGTTGATAAATTTTGTAAACAGGTAAGATCTTTTTTTCATAAATATCTTTAGAATTTATTTTTACTTCGCTTGGATATAAGTTTTTATTTTTCCATTTATCTATAACTGCAATTATATATCTTGGAGCAAGCTGTTTGACGTCAATATTTTCTGCTTTGCAAATATTCTTTATTAATCTGATTTGATCATCACCATCAATAATTGTAAAATTTGAATTTAGATTAACTGCTGGTGCATGCTTCCTCAGTAATTTGGCACAGATTGAGTGGAATGTTCCTAGCCAAGATAAACCAACAGCAGAAGATCCTAAGATTTTACTTACTCTGTTCTGCATTTCTTTTGCTGCTTTATTTGTGAATGTCACAGCAAGAATTTGGTTAGGGAAAGCACTTTTATTTTTTATAATATGTGCAATTCTGCTAGTTAATACCTTTGTTTTACCAGATCCTGCGCCAGCAACTATTAATAATGGTCCATCTAAAGCTAAGACAGCTTGTTTTTGGGCCTCATTAAGATTTTTTAGATAATCAGAGTTTACCATTTGAATAATTTAATTATAAATCTCAACAATTTATGTTTAATTTAAGTTTTAAAAAAAAGTTAAAAAAAATATTATTACCAATAAATAAAATTATAGAAAGTTTTTTTACTGAAATAGATAGGTCTAAGTCTCAATCAATTAGGCAAACGCCGATAAAGAAAAAAATAAGTCAGCTGGATGGGAGGATTGAAAGTTTTTTTGATAAATTCAAAAATTTTAAAAAATTCAATCAGAACAAGAAAAAGTTTTCTCATTTAAATAATAAGATAGCAATCTCAATTGCTTGTGTCGTAATACTTTTTTTAGGTTATTTCTTAATTCCTGCATTTTACAAAGAGGATAAAATTAAATCATCTCTCATAAGTCAAATTTCAGATAGATATGACATAAAAATTGAGTTTAATGAAAAGATTAAATATGGAGTTTTTCCTAAACCATTTTTTTACACTAAAAATTTAGATATCAAATATAATGAAAAAGTTATAGCTAATTCAGATTATGTAAAATTTTACATTTCTTTTAAAAATTTCTTTTTATCAGAAAATATTTTACCTCAGGATTTAGTATTTCATAATACAGAATTTAATATTAACTCAAAAAATATTAGTTTTTTCTTAAAAGCTTTAAATAGCTCCGATAAAGAAAATCAGTTTATTTTTAAAAGATCTAATTTTTTTTATAATGATCAAAGTGATGATTTGTTGTTTTTGGCAAAAATAAAAGATTTTAGTTTTTTTTATGATGATGTGAATGATTTTCAAAAAGTAAAAACAAACTTCGAAATATTTAATATTCCATTTAAATTAGATATTTCAAAAAATATCATAAATGAAAATAAAAATATTAAATTATCCTCAAAAAAGATTAGACTAGATATTGAAACCTCTATAGATTTTAGAGAGGAAAAAATAACTGGTATTTTTGATATTTCATCAATTAATAAAAGAAATATATTTAATTATGTAATTAAAGATAATTCCTTAAATTTTTTATCTCCAGATAAAAACTTTAGGGGTGAGGTAAATTTTAAACCATTTTATTTTTCAACAGATCTAAATTTTAACTTTGTAAGTCAAAAAAAAATATTTCAAAGCGAGTCTTTAATGATTGATTTACTTGACTCTGAATTGCTTAATAATCCAAATTTGAATGCATCTATAAATATCAAAATTAAAAAAATTGATAAATTTGAGTATTTAAAAGATTTTTTTTCCGAAATACATTTTGGTGAAGGAAGAATTTTAATGAAAAACTTTAATACTTTATGGAATGACTCAGTCTTAATTCAATCTAATGAAATAGAATTTTTGAATGACGTAGAAAGTAAAAAATTAGTTGGTGAATTAATTTTTAATTTTGAAGACATAGAAAGATTTTTTAGGTACTTTCAAATCAAAAGAAATCATCGAGATGTTTTTGAAAAAATAAAACTAGACTTTGTCTATGATTTTACACTTGATAAGGTAACTATGAGTAATTTTAGAATCGATAATAAATCTTTCCAAAATGTTGATAAATTTTTGAATCAATATAATAAAAGCGGAAAAAATTCCCTTACTAAATTTAGTATAAGAAATTTTGTAAAAGAATTCTTTAAAGTTTATGCAGGATAAATCATTTTTTTTGGGTTAACAATTTTGTTGTAATCTTTTTCACTTATAAGCTTAGATTTTAGCGCCTCATGTTTTAAAGTGGTTTTATTTTTAAGAGCTAGTTTAGCTATTCTAGCTGAGTTATCGTAACCAATATGTGGCGCAAGTGCTGTGACTAGCATTAAAGAATTATCTAAATATTCTTTTATTTTAGTCTTATCAGCTTTTAATCCCTTTATACAATAAAGAGAAAAATTTTTTATACTGTCAGATAAAAGATTAATGGATTGTAAAATATTATGTGCAATCAAAGGCTTAAATACATTTAGCTCAAAATGTCCATGTGAGCCTGCCATTGTTATCCCGTTGTGGTTACCAATTACTTTAACGCATACCATAGTGACTGCTTCTGATTGAGTGGGGTTAACTTTTCCTGGCATAATTGATGAACCTGGCTCGTTTGCTGGTAATATTAATTCTCCATAACCTGCTCTAGGACCAGAGCCAAGAAATCTTATGTCATTAGCAATTTTCATTAAGCTGACTGCAGTAGTATTTAGAGTACCTGAAAAATTAACGATTTCATCATGTGCAGCAAGAGCTGCAAATTTGTTTTTTGTAGGTTTAAATGGAAGTTTTGTGATTTTTTTAATTTCATTAATTATTTTTTTGTCAAAATTTTTTTTACTATTTATTCCAGTTCCTACAGCAGTTCCACCTTGCGCAAGTGAATAAATTTCTTTTAAGGCTATGTTAACTCTATCAATGCAATCCTTAATTTGAGCCTGATAACCAGAAAATTCCTGACCTAGAGATAGAGGAGTTGCATCTTGTAAATGGGTTCTACCCACCTTTATTATATTTTTAAATTTAGATATTTTTCTTTTAAGTTCTTGATCTAGTAACTTAAGGGATGGCAATAATTTATTTTTGGTTTCAATCGCAATAGCTATATGCATTGCAGTTGGAAAAACATCATTTGTGGATTGGGATTTATTTACATGGTCATTTGGATGAACAGGTTTTTTTGAACCTTTTTTCCCTCCTAATTTTTCAATGGCTCTGTTGGCAATAACTTCGTTAACATTCATATTAGTCTGCGTCCCAGATCCAGTTTGCCAAACTTTTAGTGGAAAGTGCTCTCCAAGTTTCCCAGCGATGACTTCATTAGAAGCTGCAATTATCGCTCTTGAAATTTTTGGTGGCAGTTGTTTGTCCTTTAAATGTACTATAGCGGCTGCTTTTTTAATAATGGCTATAGATTTAATTAGAATTGGTCTGACTAAAAAATCTCCAATATCAAAATATTTTTTTGATCTTTGGGTTGATGCACCCCAATACTTATCATTAGGAACATTTATTGATCCAATACTGTCAAATTCTTTTCGAAATTTCATTGATACTTTACTAACATTTATATATTAAAAAAAAGACAACTAACAGGAACAAAATGACAAATTTTGAAAAAGTAGGTACTTTTATGAAAACCTTTGGCCAAGAGGTTAAAAAAAGTTCTTCATTAAGTAGTGATAAGATCAATACATTGAGAGTAAGTCTTATTAGAGAAGAACTTGATGAATTAATTGAAGCAATCAATAAAAAAGATTTAGTTGAAGTAGCTGATGCATTAACAGATATTCTTTATGTAACATATGGTGCTGGACATGCATTTGGTATAAATCTTGACGATTGTTTTGAAGAAGTTCAAAATTCAAACATGAGTAAATTAGATAAAGATGGTAAACCGATTTATAATGACAAGGGTAAAGTTATGAAGGGCCCTAATTACTTTAAGCCAGATTTAAGTAAATTTATAAAATCTAGTTCACCCCCATAAGTTGTAAATGGTGGAGGTGGTGGGTACTGCCCCCACGTCCGCAATGGTTATTACGAAATTCGTTTATCGTCATAGTTGGAAATCCAACCTTATTAATATAAAAGGAAATGCAAGAGATTCAATAACATTCATGAAATTAACTAAAGAACAACAAGAAGATATAAAAAATCAACAATCACAAAGCCATTCAACAAAAAGAGTAACTTCACCTGAACTTGAAAAAATTCTTTATGAGGCGTTGCCTGCTCTTGATCATGGCTTTGTGAGAGTTGTTGACTATATGGGAGATGATACTTCAATTGTACAATCAGCTAGAGTTTCCTATGGCAAAGGCACCAAACAAGTTTCTACAGATGCAGGGTTAATTAAATACTTAATGCGTCATTGGCATAGTACGCCATTCGAGATGTGTGAAATTAAATATCATATCAAACTACCAATTTTTATTGCTCGTCAATGGATTAGACATAGAACTGCTAATGTAAATGAATACTCTGCTAGATACTCAATTTTAGATAAAGAATTTTACTTGCCATCGAAAGAAAATCTTGCAGCTCAATCAACATCTAACAGACAAGGTAGAGGAGATGTCCTCGAGGGTGAACAAGCAAATGAAGTTTTAAAGCTTTTAAAAGATGATGCAGAAAGAACATATGCAAATTATGAAATGATGCTCAATGAGAAATATGATGGATCTACCATTGATGAAAATAAAAAGGGGCTGGCAAGAGAACTTGCAAGAATGAACTTAACATTAAACACTTATACCCAATGGTATTGGAAAACAGATTTGTTAAATCTTATGAATTTTTTAAGACTAAGAGCAGACCATCACGCACAATATGAAATTAGAGTATATGCAGATATTATGCTGGATACATTAAAAAAATGGGTTCCAATAACATATGAGGCTTTCATGGATTATAGAGTTGGTGGAACTGAAGTTTCTGCCAAAGGAAAAGTAATTATACAAAAATTCATCAAAGGTGAAAAAATTTCTATGGAAGACTCTGGACTATCTAAAAGAGAATGGAACGAATTAATGGAAGCTTTTGATCTCAAAGATAAGTTGATTTAATCTTTTTGGCAAAATCTATATAAATTTTTGATATTTGGTTATTTGGATCTTCTTCAACTATTGGTTTCCCTTTATCACCTGATGTACCAACTTTTGGATTAATTGGAATTTCTCCCAAAAATTCTTTATTAAATTCTTTAGCGGTATTTTTAACTCCACCTTCTCCAAAAATTTTATATTTTTTATTATCATCTCCAATAAAATAAGACATATTATCTACTAAACCTAAAATTTTTACTCCAAGCTTGTCAAACATTTTAATTCCTCTTTTTACATCTAAAAGAGCAACTTCTTGAGGAGTTGAAACTATAATTGCTCCATCCATCTTTATTTCTTGAGAAAAAGTAAGTTGGGTATCACCAGTTCCAGGAGGCATATCAACAATTATAAAATCTAGGTCTTTCCAACTAACCTTTTGTGTAAAAGTTCGAATTGCACTTGTCACCATTGGTCCTCTCCAAATCATAGGCGTTTGTTGATCAGTTAAGAAACCAATAGACATACACTGAATGTCAAACTTGACTACAGGATCTAATTTTTGCCCATCACTTTTTGGTTTCTCATTAATCCCCAGCATTTTAGGAATAGAGGGACCATAGATGTCTGCATCTAATAATCCAACTTTGCAGCCAATTGTTTTAAGAGCTAAAGCTAAGTTGGTAGCAAAAGTAGATTTTCCAACACCTCCTTTTGCACTAGAAACTGCAATAGTAAACTTAGTGCCTTTAATTGGATTTTTCTCTGGCAATTTTCTACTCATTTTGGCTCTCATTGCGTCACTTAATTCAGGTTTTTCCTTTGGCATATCTAGATCTTAACTTGTTTTTCCACATAAAGACATTATATAGATTGCCATATGTCAGATGATTTTAGACAAAGTGGTGGTAGCCCCTGGGGCACGCCTCCAGGAGGTAGTGGCGGTGGAAGTGGTAACGGTTCTGGCCGTGGTCCAACTCCTCCAGATATAGATAAGATTATAAAAGAGTTCCAAGAAAAAATTAAGAAATTTTTACCTGGAGGAAGTTCTTCAGGTGGTAAACAAGCTATTTTAGTTTTGTTAATTCTGGGGTTTGTTTGGTTAGCGAGCGGACTTTACAGGGTGTTACCTGATGAACAAGGAGTAGTTCTAAGATTTGGTAAATTTGTGAAAACAACTCAACCAGGATTAAACTATCATATTCCTTTTCCAGTAGAGTCTGTTTTAACTCCAAAAGTTACAAAAGTTAATAGAATTGATATTGGATTTAGATCTGAGAGAGATAGTGGGTTTACATCTCAAGGTGGAGTAGCTGATGTTCCTCAAGAAAGTTTAATGCTAACTGGAGATGAAAATATTGTTAACATCGATTTCTCAGTATTCTGGGTTATTAAAGACGCTGGCAATTTTTTATTTAAAATTCAAGATCCTGAGGGAACGGTTAAAGCAGCAGCTGAGACTGCTATGAGAGAAGTAATTGCAAGATCTGATATTCAACCAATTTTAACTGAAGGTAGATCGGTTATAGAGACAGACACCCAAGAAATTATTCAAAAGATTTTAGATGAATACACTAGTGGTATTCAAATCACACAAGTACAAACTCAAAAAGCTGACCCACCTGATCAAGTAATTGATGCATTTAGAGATGTACAGGCTGCAAGAGCTGACATGGAAAGATCAAAGAACGAGGCTGAAGCCTACGCAAATGATGTTATTCCAAGAGCCCGAGGGGAAGCAGAAAAAATTTTACAAGCTGCAGAAGCCTACAAGAAAGAGGTCGTAGCTAAAGCTGAGGGTGAAGCAAGTAGGTTTTTAGCAATCTATAATGAATATAAAAATGCAAAATCTGTGACACAAGAAAGAATGTATTTGGAGACAATGGAAAAAGTTTTAGCTGATATTGATAAAGTTATAATTGAAAAAAATGCAGGTTCAGGTGTTGTGCCTTACTTACCACTACCTGAATTACAAAAAAAGAAAGTGACAAACTAACATGAACGCTGGAAAAATAACCGCTGGAATAATTGTTGCTTTAGCAGCAATTGCTTTCTTTTCAATTTTTATTGTTAAAGAAGTTAATCAGGCAATTGTTCTACAATTTGGAGATCCAAAAAGAATAATTTTAAAACCTGGATTAAATTTCAAACTTCCATTTATTCAAAACGTTGTTTTTTTAGATAAAAGAATTTTAAATTTAGATACACCACCTGAAGAAGTAATTGCCTCAGATCAAAAAAGGCTAATAGTTGATGCTTTTGCGAGATTTCAAATAGTTGATCCACTAAAGTTCTATATTTCAGTTGGAAATGAGAGAGTGGCAAGATCAAGATTAGCTACCATTATCAATTCGAGAATCAGGAACGTTTGAAGCAGAAAATTTTGGAATAAAAATAGTTGATGTTAGAATTAAAAGAGCTGATCTTCCCCAAGCTAACAGTGATGCAATTTTTAGAAGAATGCAGACCGAAAGAGAGAGAGAAGCAAAAGAATTTAGAGCAAGAGGAGCTGAAATGGCAGTAACAATTACATCAACTGCGGATAAAGAAGTAACTGTTATTTTAGCCGAGGCACAAAAAAAATCTGAAATTATGAAAGGTGAAGGAGATGGTAAAAGAAATAATATTTTTGCTGCAGCATTTGGACAGGATCCAGAATTCTTCGCATTTTATAGAGCTATGCAAGCTTATGAAAAAGCTTTGATAGGCGGAGAAACATCTTTAATTCTATCTCCAGACAGTGAATTTTTTAAATTTTTTGGAAATATAGAACCTAAAACAGAGTAGGTTTAAATGAAAGAATTGATCATCGCTCTTGGTCTATTCTTTTTTATTGAAGGAATTTTATATGCCTTATTTCCATCAAAAATGAAGAATATGTTAAAAAAGCTTGAGTTAATCAAAGACAGTCAATTACGTTCTGGTGGATTAATTTTTGCCTTAATAGGATTTATAATTATCTATTACGCGAAAAGTTAAAATGATGAAAATTAAAGCAATTTTTCTCTCTTTACTACTAATACTTAATTTTTCATCGACATCTAATTCTCAAAATATTCCTAATTCATTTGCAGATTTAGCCGAAAAATTAATGCCATCAGTAGTAAATATTTCAACAACACAAACTGTTGTTGAGAGAAGTAACCCTTTCCCTAATTTTCAATTTCCACCAGGATCACCATTTGGTGATATGTTCAAAGAATTTGGAACACCCCAAGAAAGACAATCCTCGGCACTTGGCTCAGGATTTATTATTGATGAGAAGGGAATAGTGGTAACTAATAACCATGTAATTGAGGGGGCAGAAGATATTGTAGTTCAAGTCAATGGTGAAAAAAAATTTAATGCAAAAGTAATTGGAGCAGATCCTCTTTCAGATATTGCAGTTTTAAAAATTGAATCAAAAGAAAAATTTTTACCTGTGAGATTTGGTGACTCTGATAAAGCAAGAATAGGTGATTGGGTTATTGCTATTGGTAATCCATTTGGATTAGGTGGAACAGTTACCTCAGGAATAATTTCTGCAAGAAATCGTTCAATTGGATTATCAAGATATGAAGATTATATTCAAACAGATGCCTCTATCAACTCTGGAAACTCAGGTGGTCCCTTGTTCGATATGAATGGAGACGTAATAGGAATTAATACTGCTATTCTTGGAAGAAGCGGAAATGTTGGGATAGGTTTTTCGATACCATCGAATAGTGCAAAGATTGTAATTGATCAATTAATTGAATTTGGAGAAACAAAAAGAGGATGGCTTGGAGTAAGAATTCAAGATGTAACAAAAGAAATTGCAGAAGTAGAAAAGTTAGATGAACCAAGAGGAGCTTTGGTAGCAAGTGTTGCACCAAACAGTCCATCTGAAAAAGCTGGAGTTAAAAGTGGAGATATTATTTTAGAATTTAACGGTGAAAAAATAAAACAAATGAAAGAGCTCCCTATAATTGTTGCACGAACTAAAGTTGGAAAAAAAGTAAAAGTTAAAATTTGGAGAAACAAAAAAGAAATTATCAAAACAATTACACTTGGACGACTAGAGACGTCAGAGGATTTTAAAATTTCAGAAAAAAAAGAAGAATTACCAAAGGAAACTTTAATTGAAAATCTCAAAATAAAAGTAAGAAAACTCTCTGATCAAGATATTAAAACAAGAAACTTACCCAACCAAACTAATGGTTTAGTGATTACAAGTATTGAAAAAAACAGTCCTTTAACAGGCTCGATAGAGGTGAATAGTATCATTTTAGAAGCTCAAAAGAAAAAGATAAGAACTGTCCAGGATTTAAATCAAGCACTAAAACAAGTTTTGAATAGTAATCAGAAGACTATCTTGCTTGTGATCTATAATAGCCAAAATCAGAAAAGATATATAGGTGTTAAATTAGATTAGTTTATGGATTTAAAATCCAAAATTATTTTAATTTATGGACCTACAGCATCTGGAAAATCTAAATTTGCAATTAAACTAGCAAAAAAAATTTCAGGTCAGATTATAAACGCTGATAGTATGCAAGTTTATAAAGAACTAAAAGTTTTAACAGCAAGACCTTTTAAAAAAGATTATCAAAATATCAAACATCATTTATACGGATTTCAAAACGCTAAAAAAAATTTTTCTACAGGAGATTGGCTTAAATTAGCAAATCAAAAAATTTTGCAATGTAGAAAATTAAATAAAACACCAATATTGGTCGGGGGCACTGGTCTCTATTTTAAAGCTTTAACGGAGGGCTTAGTAAATATTCCCAAAATTCCTATCAATTTTAGAAATAAAGTAAGAAATTTACACAAAAGAATAGGACAAAAAAAATTTTTTCAAAAGCTATTACAAATAGATCCTTTGATTAAAGATCGAATTAATTCTCTAGATGTACAAAGATCTTTAAGAGCATATGAAATTAAATCATTTACAAAAAAATCTATGATTAGCTGGTTTAAAAACACTAAGTCAGATTATGATTATAATGATTTTTTTAAAATTTGTATTGATTTTCCAAGGAAAGATTTGATAGAGAGAATAAATCAGAGATCTGAAAATATGGTTAAACTAGGTGCAATTTTAGAAGTTAAAAAATTTATCAAATTGAGAGTTCCAAAAAATAAAAGCCTTAGTAAAGCAATTGGGATAAGTGAGATTAAGCAATATCTTCAAAAAAAAATCCAAACAGAACAATTAATCGAGAAAATATCAATAAAGACCAGGCAATATGCCAAAAGACAGAGCACTTGGGCTCGAGGGCATATGAAAGATTGGAATAAAGTTAGTCCAGCTGGTTTAGATAAGCTCTTAAAAAAAATTTAGATATTCTCTACTTAGTCTTGACCAATTAGCACAACTTCAGCTAGATTGCTTGAATGTCTAAATTATATACCGGAGCAGAAATTGTATTTAAATGTCTTGAAGATCAAGATGTTGAATATATTTTTGGTTATCCAGGTGGAGCAGTTTTACCAATTTATGATGAACTTAAAAATCATTCATCAATTAAACATATACTTGTTAGACATGAGCAAGGAGCCGGTCATGCAGCAGAAGGTTATGCAAGATCATCAGGCAAGCCTGGAGTAGTTTTAGTAACATCTGGACCAGGTGCAACCAATGTTGTTACAGCATTAACCGATGCTTATATGGACTCAATACCTTTAGTTTGTATTTCTGGACAAGTACCCACACATTTAATTGGTACTGATGCATTTCAAGAATGTGATACAACAGGAATTACAAGGCCATGCACAAAACATAATTGGTTAGTTAAAGATATTAAAGAATTACCAAAAGTAATGCATGAAGCTTTTAAAGTAGCAACAACCGGAAGACCTGGACCTGTACTAATTGATATTCCTAAAGATATCCAATTTGCAAAAACTAATTATACAAAATTTAAAAAAGAAAAAAAATTAAACGGGAAAATACATAACAAATTTTCTGAAAATGAAATTAATCAATTAATTGATTTGATTTCAAAAGCAAAAAAACCAGTTGTTTATACTGGAGGTGGCGTAATAAATTCAGGTCCTCAGGCTAGTGAAACTCTAAAAGAGTTTGTTAGATTAATTGGTTTTCCAATCACATCAACTCTACAAGGATTAGGGGCATTTCCAGGAGATGATGATCAATTTATCGGAATGCTAGGTATGCATGGAACTTATGAAGCTAATAATGCAATGCATGATTGTGATTTGTTAATTAACATTGGTGCAAGATTTGATGATAGAATAACCGGTAAGATCGATGAGTTTTCTCCAAAATCAAAAAAAGTTCATATTGATATTGATCCATCGTCAATCAATAAGATTATAAAAGTAGATCTTGCAATAGTTGGAGATGTTAACGAAGTAATAAAGTCAGCAATCAAAAAAATAAATAAAAAACAAAATGGATTAAAAAATTCAAATAATCAAAGAATTTCAAAATGGTGGGATCAGATCCAAAAGTGGAGAACGAAAGACTCCCTAGGCTTTATTAATAGTGATATAGAAATTAAGCCTCAGCATGCTGTAAAAAGATTATATGAACTAACTAAAAATCAAGATACATTTATCACAACTGAAGTGGGTCAGCATCAAATGTGGGCTGCACAACACTATAAATTTAATAAACCTAATAGATGGATGACATCAGGAGGTCTTGGAACGATGGGATATGGACTTCCAGCTGCAGTTGGTGTTCAAATTGCTCATCCAGATAAACTGGTGATCGATATCGCAGGAGAAGCATCTGTATTAATGACAATTCAGGAGATGTCTACAGCTGTTCAATATAATTTGCCTATAAAGATATTTATTTTAAATAATCAGTACATGGGGATGGTTAGACAATGGCAAGAACTTCTGCATGAAAAAAATTATTCAGAGAGTTATTCTGAAGCTTTACCTGATTTTGTTAAATTAGCTGAGGCTTATGGATGCAAAGGTATCAAGGCAGACAATCCTAATGAATTAGATGATAAAATTAAAGAGATGATCAATTACAAAGGCCCGGTAATATTTGATTGTCATGTAGATCCTAATGAAAATTGTTTTCCAATGATACCATCTGGAAAGCCTCATAATCAGATGATTTTAGGTCCAAGTGATAAAGAGGAAAATAAGATCACTGGTAAAGGGAAATCACTAGTTTAATGTCATCTCCAAAATCAGCATATAGTATTCCCACTAAAAAAGGAAAATTAGATACTCATATATTTGTTGTTTGGGTTGATAATGAGTCTGGTGTATTGGCAAGAGTAGTTGGTTTATTTTCAGGAAGAGGTTACAACATAGAGTCTTTAGCGGTTGCAGAAGTTGATGCAACAAAAAATATTTCGAGAATTACCATCGTAACTACTGGAACACCACAAGTTATTGATCAGATTAAACTTCAGCTGAAAAAACTAGTTCCGGTCCATAAAGTTGCAGATTTTAAAAGAGAAGACAAAAATGTTATTTTTAAAGAGATGGCATTGCTGAAGATTGTTGCACAGAAAAAAAAGATAGAAAAGTGTCTTAAAGAATGCAAAAAATTTAATCCTGTAATTTTAGACAAAACAAATAAATCAGTGGTTGTACAAATAACTGCTTTAAGAAGAGAAATTGATAAAATGAGTAAAAAATTAAAACCCTATGGTCTTACAAGCACTTCTAGAACTGGGGCAATAGCTATGACCAGAGGTGCTCAAACATTTAAATAAATCGATAAAGGAGAAAAAAAATGAAAATGTTTTATGAAAAAGATGCTGATGTAAACTTAATTAAAGATAAAAAAGTTGCCATTTTTGGTTATGGAAGTCAAGGGCATGCCCATGCTCTTAATCTAAAAGATAGCGGGGTTAAAGAAGTAGTCGTTGCTTTAAGAGATGGTTCAGCTAGCAAAGCAAAAGCTGAGTCAAAAGGTTTAAAAGTAATGAACTTATCGGATGCAGCAGAATGGGCTGACGTTTGTATGATTTTAACTCCTGATGAACTTCAAGCAACCATATATAAAAATCATATCGAACAAAGAATAAAAGAGGGTACAAGTTTAGCCTTTGCTCACGGTTTAAATATTCATTATGACTTAATCAAAGCTAGAAAAGATTTAGATGTATTTATGGTTGCTCCTAAAGGACCTGGACACCTTGTAAGAAGTGAATTTGAAAAAGGGGGTGGAGTTCCTTGTTTGATGGCGGTACATCAAGACGGCACAGGTAAAGCAAGAGATTTAGCTC
>LULK01000222.1_pt1 | contig 22922 bp, 22 predicted proteins | sample 728181 | NCBI WGS metagenome assembly LULK01 (sample SAMN03860291, study PRJNA289734) | marine metagenome | biome: seawater column; feature: ocean; material: water; isolation source: Red Sea water column Station 169 - depth 10m | place: Saudi Arabia: Red Sea | collected 2011-10-15 | depth 10 m | reverse complement strand
TGCGTAGGGAGATTCATTCCATAAAAGTTTTCTATGAAGATCATGAAATCTCCATAACTGCTAGTGGAGGCGTCGCAATTACTTCAGAGTCTGGAAACGCATCAGATGTTATAAACAAAGCTGATGAAAGGCTGTATGATGCTAAGAAATCAGGAAGAGATAAATTTGTTATTAGTTAATAGTGGAGATGTAGATGGCAAAAATTTTGTATGTTGAAGATAACGAAATGAATAGAGATATGTTGTCAAGAAGATTACAGAGAAGAGATCATGAGATATTACTAGCATTTGATGGAAAAGAAGGGCTCGATATGATGAAATCTGAAAAGCCTGATTTAGTCCTTATGGACATGGGTCTTCCCGTGATGGATGGATGGGAAGCAACAACAACAGCCAAAGGGGATCCAGAAATAAAAGATATACCAATAATTGCTCTAACCGCTCATGCCTTAGAATCTGATAGAGTTAAAGCCTTAGATTGCGGTGCAGATGATTTCGATACTAAACCGGTAGACTTCAAAAGGTTACTGGAAAAAATAGAAGGACTCCTAGGATAAGATTCTTATTGATTGTAGATATTAGTAACTATAGCCGAGAGTTCGTCCATAGAAACCTCATCTTTCTTAACCATTCCTGCAACATTCTTTTCAAGCATCTCTCTTTGCACTTCCGTTAGATCTTTACCTGAATATACAAGTACAGGTGCCCTTTCCGTTTCATTAAATTCCTTCATGTAATTCTCTAAGAACTCAAATCCATCCATTCGTGGCATCTCTAGATCAAGAACAATCAGGTTGGGATTTTTATTTAATTTTTCTAAGCCCTCTTTACCATCTTTGGCAGTATCAAATTTAAAGCCAGCATCACCTAGCATTCGAGACAGTAAATCACGAACATCGGCATCATCGTCAATAATTAGAACGGTTCCATCGTGATCAGTTGAAGAGATATGTTTAGATACCGTTTCTAAGAATAAATCTCTATTAATTGGTTTTGTTAAATAATCATCGGCACCTAGTGATTGAGATAAAACATCTTGAGACAATTGGCTTACCATAACTACAGGCATATCCTTAAGTTCAGGATCACTTTTACATTCCTTCAATATTGACCATCCGTCTCTTCCGGGCATCAAAACATCTAAAAGAAGTAACTTTGGTTTCATCTCTCTCACAATCTGCATACCCTTTTCACTATCAACAGCGCCTACTAGCTTTAAACCTATCTTTGAAAGGGTTCTACGTATAAGATCATGCATCGCGACATCATCATCAATCAGAACTACTATCTTTTCTTCTTCAGTAAGTTTATCGATAGTATTACCTTGCTCTAATTCATCATAATCTTGAGGGCATTCTCTTGGAACATATAAAGTAAAGACTGATCCAACGCCGAGCTCACTAGTTACAATCACATCACCCCCCATCATCTCAGCTAATTTTTTAGTGATAGGCAGTCCAAGTCCTGTTCCGCCATGTTTCGCTGATGTTGATCTTTCGGCTTGTTCATATTCTCTAAAGACTTTGCTTAAACCCTCTTCAGACATTCCTTCACCAGTATCAGACACAGAAAATCTAATCATCTCTACATCTTCCTCAAAAAAGGTATCTACATCTAGGGTAACAGTACCATTAGAAGTGAATTTAAATCCATTGCTCAAAAAGTTAGTCAGACATTGTCGAATTTTTGTTTCATCTTGAGTCATTGATCCGAGAGCATCTTCTAGATTGACTTTGAAACCATTATCATTTGTAGCAGCCAGAGGGCCTGTAACATCCTTTATCGTATCAACCATTCCCTCTATCTCGAAACTAGTTAAGTACAGCTCCATTCTTCCAGCTTCTATCTTAGAAATATCAAGAATATTGTTAATAAGAGATAATAGGTGACTTCCAGCTGAAGTGATTTTTTTTAGATCAGGAAGTAAATCATCATAACCAAGGTCCTCGCAATCCTCTGCTAACATTTCTCCGTAACCGAGGATAGCATTTAAAGGTGTTCTGAGTTCGTGGCTCATGTTTGCAAAAAATCTAGTTTTTTCTGCATTTGCATCCCTTGCTTCATCCCTAGAAGTTTCCATTTCACTCGTACGGGCAGAAATCAAAGCATTCACCTCATCCGACATTCTTGAGAAGGCTAAAGACATTAATTCAACTGAAGCTTCTTCGTTTCCTGCTCCATCTCCTTCTTTGGCTAACTCGGTCATTTTCTTGATATCTTCGAGAATAAGTTTCTGAGCATCACCTTCTAACTGATCGGCTAGGAAAGACATTTTTTCAATGATTACCCTATCTCTTTCTTTTCTCCTTTTTGCCTGTTGTTTTCTAATGTCTTCCATCTCCAACAGATGACCTCTATAGCTGTGAAGAGCTGTAGAAAGGTGACCTACTTCATCATTTTTGGATGCTAAAAGCCCATGGCGTTCTGGCATCTTCTGAGTATGGTCTCCTTGTGTTAAACCTTCTAAGACTGCAATTGCTCGTGTGATTCCTCCAAAAGTTCTATAAGTAATATAAGCAGTTAATCCGACAATGAATAAAATCATAAGAGCTGAAACAAAATAACTCCTTGCAAGAACTTCAGAAGCCCTTTCCATGGCTAACTTTTCATCTTTAAATATAAATAATTCTGCTTTATCTGACGATAAGTAAGTGCTCAACGGAATTAAAGTAATAGAAGTTCCGAGATCAGCATCCTTCGAGCTGTGCCTGCTTCCATTTTCTGTCATCAACAAATTAGCTTTTTCTACATTTTGAGAATAATTTTCAATACCAAACCTAGACTCAGAGCTGAAATCATCTGATGAATAATCTTCTTCAAGAGAAATCAGTCCTTCAGGAGTCTTTATACCCGTCCTGACCTCAAATTCATCTTCAAAAATCTCAATCGCCTTTCTCACATCCACTCCTAGGATTATGTTGGCAAAAGTTTCTTGATTAACTTTTATTGGAAATGAATAAGTTTGATTTAAAGTAGCCGTTTGTACATTATCAGCATCAAGTATCTTTAAGGTCGATTGTCTTGGTCTTTCTGAAATATCTTTAATGTGAGAATCTAAATAAGAAAAAAATTCAGGTCTGGCTTTAGGACTGCAGGCATCTATGCCAAGTAAATCTAGTGCGCTTCCACAATAAAATCTTTGACCATTTGGAAAGTAAGCCATTACAAAACTTAACTCGCCATCGTCCAATTCCTCTTCAAATATATATTCAATTAAGTACTGAAGATCACCAAGAGATCGGTTTTCTATAGTGTTGAAAATTGGATTCAAATAGTTTCCTGAAGAATCGACTTCGTCTATGAAAGTTTCATCATCTGGATCCCAGATATCCCCTTTTTCTCCAAAACCCGGAAGCCAGCTTGCCATAGACTCATAAGTACCATTGAAGGTTTGGTACCAAGCTGACTCATAAAGCACTACCAAGGATTCACCCGCAGCATCTTCTTGAATTGAATCTCTACTGTCTGTAGAAAAATAGAAGACTACCGTTACTAGCAGATACCCCACTACTACGAACAGCAGAAGTTGCAGTCTAATTGACATATTTGAGAGAAATACTAGAAAACTTTATTGTAGGTCAAAATTTAATCTTACTTGAACGTTGTTAGCCTTGACAGATTGACCATTAAATGAAGGAGGCATATATACCCATTTTCGTACTGCTTTAATTGCAGATCTTTCAAACACACCTTGAGGTGCAGCTTCAACAACATAAGGATCTAAGACTGCTCCATCTGTATCAACATCAAATTCGACAACTACATAACCTTCCTTGCCTAGCCTTAAAGCTTTTCTAGGGAAAGAAGGTAACTTTGCATAATTTCTCTCAACAGTTATTTCTGTTTCGTCTTCTCCAACATATCCTATATCTGTAATTGCGGAGATGCTTGAAGCAAATATAACTGCCATAAAAATAGCTAAGCCTCTTGATGATAGTTTATAAACTTTATTTAACGACATTATGGTTTACTCCTGTTTATATCTATATTATACACCTTTTATAAATCTTAAAATCACAATGAGTAAATCAAAGAAAGTAAAGCACTACTTAGCTGGACAGCGCTACTGGGAAGTATTTGTAATTGATAAAGAGGAAACAGTAGGTCACGCTTGTGAATTGATGGACAAAAATAGAATCGGAGCTTTGATCGTTGTTGATAAAAAAACTGATGTTGAACACAGTCATGTTATTGGAATAGTCACAGAAAGAGATATCGTTAAAACCATTTCGCATCATCTAGATAATATTGAAGATAGAACAGTTGATCAAATAATGACAAATTCTGTTGTCAGCACAACACCTGATGCAACATCTGAAGAAGCTGTAAATTTAATGGTTGAAAATCAAATTAGACATTTAGCTGTGATGGAGGAGGATATATTGTTAGGCGTTATTTCGATGCGTGATCTTTTCTATTCATTGAATTACCTCAGTAAGGAATGAAAATTCTGAATTCTATAGTGCTGGCTCCAAACCTAGCGGTGTTGTAAATCCGATGGCAGTAAAATTACTTCGTTCACAAGAAGTTGATTTATCAGATCACAAATCAAAACATGTTTCTGATTTTGAAGGTATAAAAATAGATTATCTAATTTTAATGGGGTGCGGAGATGAATGCCCTAATTTAGTTGCTGATAAGAGAATTGAGTGGGATATTCCTGATCCTAAAGACATGGAAAAATCTGAATTTCTTAAAGTAATAGAGAAAATAAGATGTGAAGTACAAAAATTAATTGAAGCTATCTATATCGAACATTCTCTCTAGATAGTTCTTTTACAGATTTTACTCCCATCAATCTCATATCGCGTTCAATTTCTTGTTTCATCAGCTCTAAAGCTCTCTCTACTCCTTCTTGTCCAGCTGCTGCTAAAGCATATAAATAAAATCTACCGCCACCGACTGCCTTAGCTCCAAGTGAGAGTGCTTTCAACACGTGAGTGCCTCTTTGTATCCCGCTATCCATAATGACATCTATATCATCCCCTACTGCATCTACTATTTCTGCTAATTGATCAAAAGGTGACCTACTTCCATCTAACTGCCTTCCGCCATGATTAGAAACAACAATACCAGTGCACCCTATTTCAACTGCTTTTCTTGCATCTTCGACGCTCATGACACCTTTTAAGCAAAATTGTCCATTCCAATATTCAACCATTCTTGCTACATCATCCCAACTTAAATTGGGGTCTAACATTTCAGTAAAATATCTTCCAATCGAAATAGGTCCATCAGACATATCTACATGATCGTCTAATTGAGGTAGTGAAAACTTCTCATGAGTTAAGTAATTAAAAGCCCACATTGGTTTAACTGCAAATTGAAAAATGCCATTTAAGCTCAGTTTAAATGGTATAGAAAATCCAGTTTTTAAATCTCTTTCTCTGTTTCCACCTGTGATTGTATCGACAGTGAGCATCATGATGTCGACATTCACATTTTTGGCATTTTCCAACATCACTTTGTTAAGTTCTCTGTCTTTATGAAAGTAGAACTGGTAACACTGGGGTCCTGGGTATCTTTTCCTTACATCAGCGAGGCTTACAGTCCCAAGAGAGGAAACGCCAAACAGGGTTCCATATTTGTCTGCTGCAGCGGCTACTGCATTTTCTCCTTGATGATGGAATACTCTTTGCAATGCTGTTGGTGAGCAGTAAATTGGCATGTCTAGTCTTTGACCTAAAATTTCAACAGACATGTCAATATCCTGAACACCCCGTAATACATTAGGAACAAGATCACATTCTTCAAAACTCTTTGTATTTCTATCATAGGTGCTCTCATCATCGGCAGCGCCGTCGATATAATTGAAAATTGGGCTAGGCAAGCGTCTACGCGCTAACTCTCTGAAGTCAGTGAAGCTATGGCAATCTTTCAAACGCATGACAATTTGAATATAAGACCCTACAAAAAGCTATTTTATTTCTGGAGTATTATTTTTTGCTTTCTTGTATGAGGGTAAAAGCTTTCATTGATTGGTCCCCGCCCTGATAACAAAGAGTTGCATCTTCCATATCAGAAATTTGATCCCAACTTGATTCAATATTTTCAGCTGTCAATTCATCACCAGTACCTAGATAGACACCTTTAGTTTCATGAATCATCACTCTTGTAAATACACCTGCGCCTGCAGCGATAATCACTCCAGTTGGGGCGTCTTCGGAAACCATATAAGTGACTGCAGGAGTAACGTATTCCGGCTTAATTTGTTCAATTACGTCTTCAGGCATTAAACTTTCCGTCATTCTTGTTCCCGCTAATGGCGCCAAAGTATTACACTTAACATTGTACTTAGCTCCTTCTAGTTTAAGAGTATTCATTAGGCCAACTACGCCCATCTTTGCTGAACCATAATTAGTTTGACCAAAGTTACCATAAAGTCCACTAGACGAAGAAGTCATTACTATTCTTCCATAGTTCTGCTCTTTCATTATTTCCCAAACCGCTTTTGTACAATTTACACTTCCCATGAGATGAACTTCTAGAACCATTCTAAAATCTTGGTCTTCAACCTTTGAAAAACTTTTATCTCTTAAAATACCTGCATTGTTAACCAAGATATCAATGCGACCATAGGCATCCATGGCTTGGTCAACCATTGCTTTAACCTGGTCTGCATCAGTAACACTAGCTCCATTAGCTATTGCTTCACCACCGGCAGCCTTGATTTCTTCAACGACCATTTCTGCTGCAGTAGAGGAACCATCATCAGATCCATCTACATTTCCACCCAAATCATTAACTACAACCTTAGCGCCTCTTCGTGCCAGGTCCAACGCGTGACATTTTCCTAATCCTCCACCTGCACCTGTTACAATTGCAACACGATCATTAAATGTAATTGACATAATATCTCCTCTTTATAAATTTAAGGCGCACATATTAACTTAACCTAGTTTTTTTGTGAAAAGGCTTTTTCTATTCTGCTTATAGACTCTTCTAGTATAGACTTAGGGCATCCAAAGTTTAAACGCACATAGTTTTTATCTCCAAACCAAGCGCCATCATAAACACCAACTCTTGCTTCATCTATAAAAAAATTGGCAGCATTATCTAATCCTGATTCGCTACAGTCTATCCATGCTAAAAATCCAGCTTCAGGTCCCCTTAAGGAGAGTCCATCTATATTATTTAATCTTTCCAGTAATAAATTTCTATTAGATTTTAAATACTGTAGCAATTCTAAATACCATTCTTGAGCATCTCTATAAGCTGCTTCTGCAGCTACAAATGCAATATTATCTATATGGGCAACAATACCTTTCGTATTCCTCTTAAAATCTTCTCTCAGTTCTGCATTAGGTATTATTGCAGCTGCAATGGGAAATCCTGCAAGATTAAAGGTCTTGCAAGGACCCATGATAGTAATAGAGTTAGCTTCATTATATTTATTTAAACTTGCATAAGGAATGTGCTCTAGACCTTCCTCTAAAATTAAATCAGAATGTATTTCGTCACTACAAACAATAATATTTCTATCTTCACAAACTTTAGAAATTTCTGTTAATTCTCCTTCACTGAAAACAGTTCCACCTGGATTTTGAGGATTACAAAGTAAAAATAACTTAGTGTCATCTGTAAGAAGCGTTTCGATAGCTTCCATATCAAATTCGAGCCTTCCTTGAGAATCAAATAAATGAGTTTTTATAAATCCCCTTTCCATATTTTCAGGTGCTTCAGTGAATGGAGCATAAATTGGAGAAGGAACCATAGCCATTTCTCCAGGTGCCAGAATAGTTTTACAAGTCACATTTAAACCCACAACTCCTCCTGGAATCCAGACAACCCAATCTTTTTGTATTGACCATCCAGTATTGTTTTTTACATTATCAACAAACACATCTGTCAAACTACTTGGAATCTCAGAATAACCAAAAATTCCTTGAGATATTCTGTCAGACATAGCGCTAGTTATCTCAGGAGGACAAATGAAGTCCATATCTGCTATCCACATGGGAATAACGTCAGTATTAGAGAACTTCAGCCACTTAGTGCTATGAGTTTCTTTTCTCGATATTATCTGGTCAAAATCATATTTCATGAATAAAAATCATATTACTCTATATTTTGGTTGATACCTATTGCTCAGTACTGTCTCAGTGGTTAGACTGCGATCCCAATACTCTAAATTATGACAGATATTTCATATTCAAACGTCAATGATAATACCCCAGTTTTAGTCGGAAATAGTCAACTCACTGATAAAAGAGGTATTAATGGTTTTAACTACTTAGAAATACTCAAAGAAGTTTCTAAAAAAGCTATTTTAGATTGTGGTTCCTCAATGCAACTTAATGAACATATTGATACCGTGGCGGTGATTAGATTTGTAGCAGATACACCTCACAGAGATTCAGCAACTTCTAACTTATGGGGTTATCCAAATATGCCAAGAAGTTTGTCTAATTCATTAAATATACCCGTCCAAAATGAAATTTATACTACAACAGGTGGTAATTCTCCTCAATTGGCGTTAAATGAATTAGCAACTAGAATAAAGGACGAACAAATTGAATGTGCTTTGTTGGCAGGAGGTGAAGCTCTTGATACTTTTGTAGGTAGATTGAAGCAAGGATTAGAAGTAAATTGGTCAGACGATCCAGGAGGCAAACCTGAATTAATAGGAAAGTCTTTAGACGGAACAAATGATCATGAGAAACTTCACGGAATATTTGATCCTTCTTCTGTGTATCCTCTTTTTGCTAATTCACTAAGAGGTAAGAATCACCAAACTGTCAGAGAACATATGCAAGATACGGGAAGAATGTTTGAGGAATTTTCAAGAATAGCCTCAAAAAATGAACACGCTTGGTTCCCTATTCATCGATCTGCTGAAGAAATTGCTGAAGTCAAACCTGAAAATAGAATGATTGGTCTTCCCTACACAAAGTACATGAATTCTATAATGCGAGTAAATCAATCTTGTGCAGTGATTATGATGTCTGCCAAAAAAGCAAGAGAACTGGGTATTCCTGAATCTAAATGGATATTCATGTATTCAGGAGCATGTTTGAATGACATCTGGAATGTATCTGACAGAGTTGATTATCATTCCTCACCCGCAATCAAAGCATGTACCGATAGTGTTTTTGATTTAGCAAATATTTCAATAAATGAAGTCGATTTTATAGACTTATATTCTTGCTTTCCCTCTGCAGTACAGATCGCCATGAAAGAACTATCTTTAGAACCGAATGATCCAAGAGGCTTAACAGTTACCGGTGGACTTCCTTATTTTGGAGGTCCAGGAAATGCTTATGTTATGAACTCAATAGCAACTTTGATGAATAAGTTGAGATTAGAACCTGGAAAATTTGGTTTAGCGACTGCGAATGGTTGGTACATTACAAAGCATGGTGCAGGTATATTTTCCTCAAAGCCTTTTGAAGGCGAATGGAACCAAGTTGTTAATACTTCTCATATACAAAAGACAATTGATTCAGCAGATAATCCTGACTTCACAGAGACTCCTCAAGGAGATTGTTCTGTAGAAACTTACACAATCACCCATTCACGAAGTGGACCAGATAAAGGGATTGTTATAGGTCGGCTTAAAAACGGAACAAGATTTATTGCAAACACTGAAAGGGATACAGCTACTTTAGAATATATGTGTCGCGAAGATATGCTAAATGCCTTTGGTACAGTTTCTAATGATGGAAAAAGAAATATTTTTAAGCCAAATTTATAAGGAGAAATATATGAAAGAAATCAATGTTGCAGTTACAGGTGGAGCGGGACAAATAGCTTATTCACTTTTGCCCAGACTAATAAGCGGTGAAACTTTTGGGCGTGATACAAAAGTAAATTTAAGACTCATCGAAATACCTCAAGTTGTAGATAAGTTGCAAGGCACAATTATGGAATTAATAGACTGTGGTTTTGAACAAACAGGTGAACTTGTTTCTACCTCTGACATCAAAGAAGGAGTAAAAGACGCTGATTGGATTCTTTTGGTAGGCAGTATTCCTAGAGGGATCGTTATAGATGGGAAGAAAATTGAAGAAAGAAGTGATCTTTTAAAAATAAATGGTGGAATCTTCACGGATCAAGGAGCAGCCATAGGAGAGCTCGCTAAGTCGGATGCAAAGATATTAGTAGTGGGTAATCCAGCTAATACCAATGCACTTATTGGAATGAACTCAGCGAATAATTCTACACAACAGTGGTTTGCTATGACCGCTCTTGATGCTAATAGAGCGAAAGCACAATTAGCTGAGAAAGCAGCAGCAGAAATTTCATCAGTAAAAAATATGATCATATGGGGTAATCATAGTCCTACCATGTATCCCGATCCTTATAATGCAACTATTAATGGTGCTAGTGCTGCTGAAGTTATTAATGATAACCAATGGATCGAAGATAGTTATTTACCTTTAGTTCAACAAAGGGGTAAGGCCGTAATAGATGCCAGAGGAGCATCATCTGCTGCTTCCGCTGCTAATGCTGCGATAGATACGGTTAAGGCAGTAATCAATCCTACCAAAGAAGGTGACTGTTTTAGCGCTGCTGTTGTTAGTGATGGAAGTTATGGAATTCCAAAGGGATTAATATTTGGATTTCCTTTAAGAACTAATTCAAATGGAAAAATCGAGATAATTCAGGGGATAGAACTGAATGAATTTGCTCAAACCAAAATAAAAGTCACTACCGAAGAATTGGAGTCTGAAAGAGAAGCTGTTGCAGATCTGATAGGTTAATTTTTTGGCTTCATTTGCGGGAATAGGAGAACATCCCTGATGGATTGTGCACCTGTTAGTAACATCACCAATCTGTCAATACCGATACCTACCCCTGCACAGGGCGGTAAACCATACTCCAAAGCCTCGATGTAGTCAGAATCGTATTCCATAGCTTCTTCGTCGCCCGCTGATTTTTGGGATACCTGTTCTTGAAAACGTTCTGCCTGATCCTCAGGATCATTCAGTTCCGAGAATCCGTTAGCTATTTCCTTACCTCCAATAAATAACTCAAATCTATCTACTTCATGAGGATTTTCATCCGAAGCTCTTGATAGAGGCGACACATCTTTGGGATATCCAGTAATGAATGTTGGGTTGATTAATTCTGATTCAACAAGCTCCTCAAATAATCCAAATAAGATTTTTCCATTTGACAGATTTTCTACATCTTCAAACTTATATTTTTTTCCTAAATCCAGAAGGAAACTTCTATCATCAAATGAGATAGGATCGCTAGAAAGTTTCCTAGAAACCGTTTCTTTCAAACTAATTCTTTGAAATGGTTTAGAAAAATCATAGCTTATATTTTCTGTTTCCAATTTTGATGAGCCCAACACTTCTTCTGAAACAAATTTAAAAAGTCTCTCCAAAAAATCCATTTGATCATTAAAGTCGGCGAAAGCGGTATAGTACTCTAACATTGTAAATTCAGGATTATGTTTTGTAGATAACCCTTCATTTCTAAAATTTCTATTTATTTCAAAAACTTTTTCCATTCCGCCAACCACAAGTCTCTTCAAATATAATTCAGGCGCTATACGTAAATAAAGGTCCATATCCAATGCATTATGATGAGTTGTAAATGGTTTAGCTGCTGCGCCACCAAGAATAGAATGCATCATGGGAGTTTCTACTTCCAAATATTCATGATTTATAAAAAACTCTCTTATCGAGCTTATTATTTGACTTCTTTTCTTGAAAATTTCCAAGCTTTCTGAGTTTGTAATCAGATCTAAGTATCTTTTTCTATATCTTTGCTCAGTGTCAACAAGTCCTGAATGTTTTTCTGGCAAAGGTCTTAAGGATTTAGTTAACATTTGTATTGAATCGGCATGAACAGTCAATTCTCCTGTTTTTGTTAGGAATAATTTTCCCTTTATTCCTACGATATCCCCGAGGTCCCATGTTTTAAATTCATCATATTGACCTTCAGGAATATCGTTCGATCGGATATAAGCTTGGATTTGTCCTTTCATGTCTTGCAAAGTTATGAAACTAGCTTTACCCATAATCCTCTGCAACATAATCCTGCCGGCAATAGCAACTTCGTGAGATTGCTCTTCTAATTCTTCTTTAGATGTTCCGTCAAATTGACTTTTTAAATCTTGAGATAGAGAATCTCTTCTAAAGGAATTTGTGTAGGCAACTCCCCTATTCCTTAGTGCATCAAGTTTTAATCTTCTCTGTTCAAGAAGCTCATTTTCCGTTAGTTTTTCTGTCATAGATGATACTTTAACTAAATATTTTCTTTTAAGCTTGCCTCGATGAAAAAATCTAGACCGCCATCAAGTACCGCTGAACAATTTGTAGTTTCTACCCCAGTTCTTAAATCTTTAATTCTTGAGGAATCAAGCACGTACGATCGTATTTGACTACCCCAACCAATGTCAGCTTTCGACTCTTCTAAAGATTGTTTTTCTTCATTACGCTTATTCATTTCTATCTCATATAGTTTAGCTCTTAGCTGGGCCATGGCTTTATCCTTATTCTGATGTTGAGATCTTTGAGACTGACATTGCGATACCACACCGGTAGGTTCATGAGTAATTCTTATAGCTGAGTCGGTTTTATTCACATGTTGCCCGCCTGCACCACTAGCTCTGTAGGTATCGATCCTTAAATCAGCAGGGTTTATTTCTATCTCAACTGTTTCATCAACCTCTGGTGAAATAAAAATAGATGCAAATGATGTGTGTCTTCTGCTTCCCGAGTCAAATGGAGACTTTCTGACTAATCTATGAACTCCCGTCTCTGTTCTCAACCATCCATATGCGTAATCACCATAAAATTTTATTGCCGCACTCTTTATACCAGCCACTTCACCTGGAGAAACTTCTATTACTTCTGTTTCAAAACCTTTAGATTCACCCCATTTCAAATACATCCTCATAAGCATTTCTGCCCAGTCCTGTGCTTCCGTTCCGCCTGAACCTGACTGAATATCTAAATATGCATTATTCGGATCCATATTATTCGAAAACATCCTTATAAATTCTAAATCGCTTAATGCTAATTCATTATTCTCTATTTCTTTAGAAATCTCTTCGAGCGCAGATGAGTCATCTTCTTCAATAGCGATTTCCGTTAACTCTATAGAATCTTTAATAGCAATATCTAGATTGTTGAACTTCAATAGCTCCTTTTCTAAGTAGACCTTCTCCTTATTAATTTCTTGAGCTTTTTTAGGATCGTCCCATATTTTTGGATCACTTAATTTAAGGGTTAATTCTTCAAGTTTTAAGGTCTTATTTTCAACGTCAAAGATACCCCCTTAGATCTTCTATTCTTTGAGAGTGATCTTTTAACTCTTCATTAAGTGACGTAATTTCTATCATGTATTAAAGTGCATTAGAGAGAACAAATCTTTTAATATCTTCGTAATTTTCTGCCAAAATATTGAATTGCTCTTCTTGTTGAAATGTTTTTTCAACTTTCTTAGGAAGAGATGAATGGTAGTTTGGTATGGCTTGCTCAATGGCCTCTGAAAATTTAGCAGGATGAGCAGTTCCCATTGTTATGACCGGTTCATTAGAAGGTGATATTTCTTTACTTGCCCTAACACCAGTGGCTGTATGTGGATCAAGTAAGTAACCGATCTTTTGATGTGTATTGATAATTTGCTTGATTATCTCTTTATCATTGCTGCAATGACTTTTAAAAAAATTAGAAACTGCATCTATCTTACTATCAGGAATATCAATACTTTTTTCCGGAAAGGAGCGCATATTTTTTGCAAGCAAGGATGAATTATTATCATATAAATTATAGAGCAGTCTTTCAAAGTTACTGGCAACAGAAATATCCATACTAGGAGCAAGAGTCTGAACAACATTTTTTTTGGCATAGAGGTTGTTAGAAAAAGTTTGATGCAAAACATCATTTTCATTAGTTGCTATGATAAGCCTCTTTATCGGCAGTCCCATTTCTTTTGCAGTCCAGCCAGCATATGCATGACCAAAATTACCCGAAGGTATTGAAAAAGTTAGGTCTTCTTTTATTTCTTTTAGTCTTAGGTAAGACCAAAAGAAATATACTGATTGAGTCATGCACCTTGCCCAATTTATAGAATTTGCAGCAATAAACCTTACTTTAGTATGTTGGAAATCCTCATCAAGAAACATTTTTTTAACTATGTTTTGGCAGCCATCGAAATCAGTTTCTATTGCTAGTGGGTACACATTTTGAGATTGAGTTGTTGTCATTTGTTTCCTTTGAAACTCAGTTACCTTTTCATGCGGATACAGAATGTAAACTTCAACATTTTCATGTCTCGCACAAGCAGAAATTGCTGCTGCTCCTGTATCTCCAGAAGTAGCTCCAAGAACAACTATTTTTTCACCCTTCTCTTTTGCAAAGTGATTAAGTAGTACTCCCAATAGCTGCATAGCAACGTCCTTGAAAGCTAGTGTGGGGCCATGAAATAATTCTAAGACCCAGTGATTCTCTTCAATCTCCTTTAACTTAACAACATCTTCTTCATCAAAAGATGTGTATGCCTCTTCTAATAGTTTTAAAAAAATACTTTTGTCTATTTCAGTTTCTACATAGGGATAAAGAATTTTCGAAGCTAATTGGTGGAAAGGAAGACTTGACCAACTTTCAATTTCATCAATGGAGAATTTAGGGAATGTTTGAGGCATATAAAGACCTCCGTCTGGAGCCAGCCCTCCCAAAAGCACCTCTGAAAAAGGCACTATAGGGCTTTCTCCTCTTGTGCTGTTATATAACATTATAGATTCTGAATTGTTTCACAAACCCTGATGTCTCTTCCATTGATTCCAAATTGTTCTTTAATTGTATAGCTTCGATCTCAGTTAAGGGACCTGAAATTATAACTACTGGAACATATGCATTTTCTTTATTATCTGTTTTGGTTTCTTTCTGAATAAGAGCCTCAATGCTAATCTGGCTATCCGCAAAAACTGAGGAAAGCTTAGCTATAGCTCCGGCCTGATTGATTACATTTAAATTAAAATATCTTCCAAAATTCTGATTATCTTCCTTACAGAAATTATTTTTATTTCGCTTTTTTTCAGATACGGGCCATCCACCTTTTGAAAGGTCAACTAAATCAGCAATGACTGCAGATGCAGTAGGCTTGGGACCAGCTCCAGGACCATAGTAAACAGTGGAGCCGATTTCTTCACAAAAAATCTCCAATGCATTCATTTGTTGTCCTACCTGAGATAGTAACTGACCTTTAGGAACAAAGGTTGGAAATGCACTTACATTTACTCCACCATTTACAATAGACCCATAAGCTATATGTTTCACTGAATATTCCAGCTGTTCCGCGAAAAGAATATCTTCAGGAGATACATTTTCTATTCCTTCATAAGATACAGAATTAAAATCATACGGAGTATTGAATGCTAACGCAGACAGTATAGAAGCCTTTTGAGCTGCATCAGTTCCGTCTACATCCATTGTTGGATCGGCTTCAGCGAGACCTAAGTCTTGGGCTTCTTTCAATGCATCTTTAAAAGAAGATTGATTTTCTGACATTTTTGAAAGAATAAAATTTGTCGTACCATTCAATATACCTGCAAACCAGTTTACTTTATTCGCAACTAAACCTTCTCTTAGGGCTTTTATCACCGGTGTACCGCCAGCAACTGAAGCTTCAAATCCAATCTGTACCTTTTTTTGCTTTGCAAGCTCAAATAGTTCATCTCCATAAGTTGCAATTAAAGCCTTGTTGGCTGTAACAATATGTTTTCCATTTTTAATAGCTTCTTCAATCAAGTCTTTCGCTAAATCACATCCTCCTATCAACTCTACTAAAACATCTACCTTGGAGTTTCTGGCTACCTCCATAAGGTCAGTCACAACATCTAGGTCATAAGGAACGACTGATTTACCTTTGCGAGCACCAACCTGAATGATTTCTATCCTTACTCCGCCATTATCCTCAACTATATTGGGAGAATTGGCGAGGTTCTCAAGAACTGCTCCACCCACATTACCGACGCCACAAACGCCAATCTTTAATGTTTTCATTAATTAATTGCTTGTAAGTTAGAAGAGTTAGATAAAAATTTCTTTATATTTCTTATAGCCTGTCTCGATCTATGTTCATTTTCTATAAGTGAAAAACGTACGTATCCCTCACCATAACTCCCGAAACCTATTCCTGGTGAAACAGCAACCTGAGCCTCAGCAAGTAACTGTTTACTGAACTCCAAAGAACCTAGATGTTTGTGAGTGACTGGTATCTTTGCCCAAACAAACATGGTTGCCTTTGGACTTTCCACATGCCAGCCGGCATTATTCAAACCTTTAATCAAAACATCTCTTCTTGATTGATACATTGTTTTGATTTCGTTTACATGTTCATCTCCATAATCTAAAGCTTTAATAGCAGCAACTTGTATCGGAGTGAATAATCCGTAATCAAAATAAGATTTTATTCTTGAGAGAGCAGCTAAGAGTTCTTTGTTTCCACAGCAAAAGCCAACTCTCCAACCTGGCATGTTGTAACTTTTAGATAAAGTAAAAAACTCTACAGCAACGTCTTTAGCGCCTTTAACCTGAAGTATCGATGGCGCCACATAATCATCAAAGCATATATCTGCATATGCAAGGTCTTGAATTATCCAAATCTTGTGTTCTTTGGCAAAATCGACTATTTTTTCAAAAAACTCAACATCTACACATTCTGTCGAGGGATTGCTAGGAAAATTCAAAACTAACATCTTGGGTTTTGGGAAAGAATTAGTCATCGCTGACTCTAATTCTGAAAAAAAATCTATATCATCGCCAATCGGAACATGCCTTATGTCAGCTCCAGCTATCACGAATCCATAAGGATGAATAGGGTATGAAGGATTTGGCACTAAAACTGCGTCACCTTTATCTAAAGTTGCCAATGCAAGATGTCCTAGACCTTCCTTTGAACCCATAGTCACAACTGCTTCACTTTCTGGATCTAGATGAACTTGATATCTCCTTTCGTACCAATCACAAATTGACTTTCTAAGTCTTGGTATACCTTTGGATTGCGAATATCTGTGCGTACTTCCATCTAAAGCAGACTCTCTTAACTTATCTACTATTTCTGTTGGTGTTGATTGATCAGGATTGCCCATGCCAAAGTCGATGATATCTTCACCTCTCTTTCTTGCAGCAGCTTTTAAGCTTTGAATTTCATCAAACACATAAGGGGGCAACTGATTAATTCTTGGAAAGTTGCTGTCCATAAAGTAATTCTAGCTGTTAGTAGTCAGAATATTAAGTAAATCTTTCGGAGGTAGATAACCAGGAATCATTTTTCCTTGATCTGTAATAATTGACGGAGTACCTTGTACACCGATTGTATTTCCAAGATTGAAGTGCTTTTCAACTGGGTTATCTTCACATAATTTACTTTCTATATCTTGACCTTGCTTTAGTAAAGTTAATGAATAGTTAGGATCTTCATTGCACCATGCTGAAGAGATTTTATTGTAAGAATCTGAACCTATGCCTGCTCTTGGATAAGCAAGATAATTTACTTTAATCCCTAATTCCAAATAATCATCAATTTGATTATGAAATTGCCTGCAATATCCACAGTCGACATCTGTAAAAACGAATATATTATGAGTTACCTGTTGAGGTTCAAAAGTTATAAGTTCACCTTCATTTAAACTACCAATTAAAGTTTTTCTTTGATAGTCTCTTCTTGCCTCAGATTTATTAACTAAACCGTCTTTTGTAATAAGGTATATATCACCAGATACTAGATAATTGCCATCTGATGAAACATAGAGGGGTTCTATTCCTTCAAAATTTACTTCAAAAAAGCCATTTAAATCTGTTTCCTGAATTGAAATCAAATTAATTTCACTGGGAAGAATCTCCTTGAGCTTTGTTTTTACTGCTTCAATTTCCTTTATGTTATCTGATGAGTTAGCCGAACAACCTGCCGAAAATATCAAAATTATAAAAAAAGTAAAAATTTTAAATTGCATTGGCATACTTAACCTCTAGGGTGATGCTCATTATGTAATTCTTTCATTCTATGTCTAGCAACTTCTGTATAAATTTGCGTAGTTGAAAGACTTGAGTGACCCAAAAGAAGCTGAACTGTTCTAAGGTCAGCACCATGATTTATTAAATGTGTAGCAAAAGCATGTCTAAGGGTGTGTGGTGAAAGGTCTTTTTTTATGGAAGCTTTTAGAGCATAGTCTTTGATTCTGTACCAAAAAGTTTGACGGGTCATGGATTTTCCTCTTTTACTTAAAAAAAGTTCAGATACTTTGTTATTTTCTTTCAGCAAGTTGGGGCGACTCTCATTAATATACTTCTGTAACCAGTAAAGAGCCTCTTCACCCATAGGAACTAATCTTTCTTTCTCTCCCTTACCAACAACTCTGATAACTCCCTGTCTTATATTTATGTTTAAGATATCTAAGTTAACTAACTCTGATACCCGCAAGCCACAAGCATAGATTAATTCCAACATTGCTCTATCTCTTAAACCAATAACCTCATCAACATCAGGGGCATTTATAAGTTTTTCTACTTCATCTTCAGAAAGTGTCTTAGGAAGTGAATGACCTAACTTAGGGCTATCCACTCTAGAAGTCGGATTTTGAACTAAATTATGTTTGATAGTTAGGTGTGAATAGAAAGCTCTAAGGCTTGAGAGAGATCTTGCAGTTGATCTGCTGCTATAGCCCTCTTTTAGTCTTGCAGCTAAATAATCTAATAAATCTACCCTACTGACATCTAATAACGATGAACCTTTGTACCAATTAGAAAACGAAATAATGTCATTTCTATAAGCAGATAAGGTATTCTCGCTCAAACCCTTCTCAAGCCATGAATCATCGATGAAAGTGTCAATGAGGATTTTTGAATTTATATCTACAGTGCCCATAGCCGAAATGAGCAAGACAACAATTAACTTAGCTTCTCTTTAATCCTTGCTGATCTGCCAGTTCTTTCTCGCAGATAAAAAAGTTTTGCCTGTCTCACATCTCCACGTCTTTTAACCTTTATAGAGCTTATAATGGGACTGTGAGTTTGAAAAGTTCTTTCAACACCGACTCCATTTGAGATCTTTCTCACAATAAATGATGACCCTAATCCTCTCTTTTTGATAGACAGAACAACACCTTCAAATGGTTGAAGTCTCTCTCTGGAACCTTCAACGACTCTCACATCCACAACAATCGTATCCCCAGGAGAAAAACTTGGAATATCATCTCTTAGTTGAGATGCCTCTACAGTTTGTATGTATTTATTCTTATTCACTATGAAATAACGTAATTAGGTTGCGCATTCTATCAGATAAATATTCGATTATTCATCATTAATTTCATTTAATAGTTCAATCTCCAAGTTAGACAGATCTTTACTTTTTATAAGATCGGGTCTGTTTTTGAGTGTTATTCTTAATGACTCTTTGAGTTTCCATCTATTAATTTTTTCATGATTTCCGCTGATTAATATTTCGGGCACATTACCATGAGGTGTTTTTTCAGGTCTTGTATACTGAGGATGTTCTAAAAGTCCATCGCTAAAAGAATCATTTAAAGATTCCTCATTTCCAATGAAATCCTTATGTTGTCTTGCTATAGCCTCCATTAGAACTAGAGCTGCAAGCTCACCTCCATTTAATACATAATCTCCTATTGAAATTACTTCATCAATACAAGTTTCTTCAATTCTTTTGTCTATACCCTCGTATCTACCGCAAACTATCGTTATATTTTCATTAGCTTTCAGGTCAATGGCTTTTTTTTGGTCAAAGATAGTACCGTGAGGTGCTACGAATACGACATGCGTTTTATTATGCTTTTTTATCTCATTAACAGTCTTAATGATTGGTTCTGCCTGAAAAAGCATACCTTTCCCTCCGCCAAAGGGCTTATCATCTATTCTTCCATCCTTATTTCCACTAAATTCTCTAGGATCCCAAGTCTTAACTTCAATCAAACTATTGTTAATAGCCTTGGCGAATAATCCATGTTCAATAAAATTATTAATTAAATCGGGAAAAATAGTAACTAAATTGAATTTCATCAGTTTAAAAGCTATCAGGCCAGTCGACTAATAGTACGCCATCTTCTAAAGAAATTTCCTTTACTACTTGGGGTTTTATATAAGGCAAAAGTCTTTCTTTATCATCTATACTTTCTTGAGTACTTTGAACAATTAGAACTTCATTAGATTTTGTGCCAAACGATCCCTGAACTATTCCGAGAATTTTATTTTCTAGATTCCTTACTTTTAACCCTTCTAATTGATAAAGGTAATACTCTCCTTCTTTTAGTTCAGGAAGATTTTCTTCATGAATATAAACTTCTTTATTTCTAAGTCGCTCTGCAAAATTACGATCATCGCATCCCTCAAGTTTTATTATCAATCTATCTGATTTCTCAAAAGTCTTCTCCAGTTTGTAAGACTTTTCTTGTTCAAGAATTAACTCTTCATAATTTAAAAGAGTAGATAAATCTTTTCCGTAATAATGAAAGTAGATGTAACCCTTTATTCCATGAGGCTTACCAAGTTTTCCTATAAGTATTTTTCGGCCTTCGGACCGCATGGGTCATTAAAGGACTATGAATCCTTTTCTTTATCTTCTGCTGCAGCTTCTTCTGCTGGAGCTTCCTCTGCTGTAGCTTCTTCTGTAGCTTCTTCTGCTGGAGCTTCTTCTGCTGGAGCTTCTTCTGCTGGAGCCTCTTCTACTGGTTCTTTATCAGCCAATTTCTTTGCAAGTTTTTTTTGTCTTTTGAGTTCTTTAGTAGCTAGTCTTTTTTCAGTTTGTTCTGGCGTCTCTTTATTTTGTTTAAGAAGATTCAGTACTCTGACGCTGGGTTGAGCACCTTGTCCTATCCAGTAATCTATTCTTTCTAAATCTAACTTTAATCTAACTTCCTGACCCGAAGCTATTGGATTGTAATAACCAACTCTCTCAACAAATCTTCCGTCTCTTGGCATGCGAGAGTCTGCAACGCTTACATGGAAAAAGGGTCTTTTTTTTGCTCCAGATCGAGCTAGTCTAATTGTTAACATTTAATAAAATACATATTTATATCTAAAAAGGCGGTCATTCTAGTCCATAAGCTGACTCTTTCAAGCGAAATTTGTATGTTTATTTGCCTTCTAATGCCTACAAATGGTTATAATGCGAAATTTAGGGTAATATTTATATTTCTTGTACACACTTTTCACATCTAAAATCCTGATTAGGATATCTTAAATTGAACGAAATTCCCCTTTGGATTCTTTTAGCATCAATAGCTTTTTTAGTAGTGATGTCAGCTTTTTTTTCTGGTTCTGAAACCAGCATGATGGCCATTAATAGATATCGCTTAAAGCACTTGGTTAAGGAAAAAAATAAGTCTGCTAAGAGAGTTTCAAAATTATTAGATAAAACAGATAGACTCTTGGGAGTTATTTTAATCGGAAATAATTTTACTCATACCTTATCTACAGCCTTAGCGACTGTTGTTGCCATAAGGATATGGAGTGACAATGCTGTTTTAGCTGTGACTGTGTTTATGACTATCATTATGATTATATTTGCTGAGGTAATGCCAAAGACAATTGCAGCGCTCAAACCAGAAAGTATTGCATTTCCATCTTCATACTTATTAAAACCTTTATCTAAAATCTTAAGTCCTTTAATTACTTTAGTTAGTTTTGTTTCCAATAATGTAACTAAGTTAATCGGGATAGATTTAGATAACGCAAATAAAGACGAATTAAAACCAGAAGAGTTGAGAACTTTACTTCAAACTTCAGGTGTGCCTAAGAGACAGGAAGAAATGTTAATGGGCATTTTTGACATGGATAATCTATCTGTTAATGATGTGATGATTCCCAAAAATGAAATCATTGGTATAGATCTTAAGGATGAAATAGAAGACATAGTGAAGCGATTGCAAGAAATTGATTTCACGTACATACCTTGTTACGAAGATACCATAGATAATATTCAAGGTTTTTTGTCTTTAAATAAAAAGGCAGACTTTCTAAGTAACGAGGAAAAATCAATTCTAAGTTTAAAAGACGAACTACGTGAGCCTTTGTTTGTTCCTGAAAACACTCCTTTATACAAGCAGCTTGCAAATTTTCAGTCTTCAGGTAGAAGAGTTGGATTGATTGTAGATGAATATGGAGATATCGAAGGGATAATCACCTTGAGATCTATTCTTGAGATAATAGTTGGAGAAATTACAACCGAATCTATAGAAAAGATGGATATTATGCCACAAGCAGATGGTAGTTATCTAGTGGATGGAAGCATGATGATTAGAGATATCAACAGAAGACTTAAATGGGAGTTACCAACCGAAGGACCAAAAACATTGAGTGGCTTAATACTTGAAGAAATTCAAACTATACCTGATACCAATGTAGGCTTGAGCATAGAAAACTATAGAATTGAAACGGTGCTTATCAAAGATAACGTTATCAAGCTGGCTAAAGTTGAAGTGATCAAAGAAATAATTGAACAAAATGAGGAGCACGAATGATTAATGAATTTTGGAACCTCGTTTTAGAGACCTGGCAAGAAGGGATTAGAGGAATAGGTATTTATAATATAATTATCTGTTTGCTAATTATTTTGGGATCTTTAGTTGCAAGAGCCCTTATGAATACTTATCTTCTAGATAAGATAGCAAAACTGACTGAGAAATCAGAAACTACATTAGATGATGAAATTATAGAATCATTGAGAGGTCCTTTTGGGCTAATTCCCGTAGCTTTTGGACTGTATCTCATTACAGCTTACCTTCCATTTAGTGGGTCTTTAGATTTGATAGCAACAAATTTGGTAAAAATGCTTGTGATTTATACTATCTTCAGCGCACTAGCAAACCTAACTAAACCTTTATTAAACCTACTCAGTGATAATTCCTGGTTAACACCAGCTATGACAACTTGGCTAAGTCGAGTTGCAAGCGTACTTGTTTGGATAGTTGGTATAACAATGATGCTTGACATATGGGGAATTGAAATC
>LULK01000342.1_pt1 | contig 22973 bp, 26 predicted proteins | sample 728181 | NCBI WGS metagenome assembly LULK01 (sample SAMN03860291, study PRJNA289734) | marine metagenome | biome: seawater column; feature: ocean; material: water; isolation source: Red Sea water column Station 169 - depth 10m | place: Saudi Arabia: Red Sea | collected 2011-10-15 | depth 10 m | reverse complement strand
ATTTTCACTGTTAAATAGGGTCTGTTGAAAGTTTGTTTAAAGAAAAAATACTTATTTTGTTTTCTTACTAATTCAGCACAAAGATTTTTTTCAACTTTAATTCCTCCATCTTCAAGTATCTTAACTCCCTTGCCTGAGACAAGAGGGTTGGGATCTATCGAACCAATAATAACTTTTTTTATACCTGAATTAACTATTGCATGAGCACATGAGCCTGTTTTTCCAATATGGCTGCAAGGCTCGAGTGTACAAATTAAAACAAGCTCTGAAAAATCATTAAAATTTTTATTTATTTTTTTCTTTGCTAAATTAATCGCATTTATCTCAGCATGATTTTGGCCAAATTTTTCGTGATAACCTTCTGATATGATCTCTTCACCTTTGACTAAGATTGCTCCAACGACTGGATTAGGTTTTGCAGTAAATTTATAAAAATTAGCATTCGATATAGCTCGAAGCATTAATTTCTCATAATTCATTTCTTAGATTTTTTGTTAGAAGGTTTTTCTTTGTTAAGGGAGTTTATTTCCTCTGAAAAATCTGCAATATCTTGAAAATCTCTGTATACAGATGCAAATCTTACATATGCCACAGTATCAACTTCTTTTAAGGCATTCATCATAATTTTGCCTATTTCAATTGATTTAATCTCTCGAACACCTTTTGTTCTAATTTCTTTTAGTATTTTTCCAAAAATAGTATCTATTTCTTCTGTCGAGAGTGGTCTTTTTTCAAGCGCTCTTAGCATTCCAGCTTTTAGTTTAGATCCATTAAAGGGCTGTCTTTCACCATTGCTCTTTATAACTCTAGGAAGAGCTAAATCAATAGTTTCAAATGTTGTAAATCTAGAGTGACATACTTCACACTCTCTTCTTCTTCTTATTTGAGAACCATCTGCAACCAATCTTGAGTCAATGACTTTTGTATCTTCAGCTTGGCAGAAAGGACAATACATTTATAACCTGTATACTGGGTATTCTGACGTTAAAGAACTTACCTCATTTTTAACTTTCTCGTGAACTAACTCATCATCGATATTTTCAATGATATCTGCAATCCAATTTGCTACTTGAACAACTTCCTTTTTACCAAACCCTCTTGTTGTTATTGCTGGTGTTCCAATTCTTATTCCTGAAGTGATAAAAGGAGAAGCAGTATCATTTGGAACTGAATTTTTATTAACAGTGATGTTTACAGATCCAAGAACCTTTTCAAGATCTTTTCCAGTGATGTTTTTACTCCTTAAATCTACAAGAACAATATGATTTTCTGTTCCATTGGAAACAACATTAATATCTCTAGACATAATTGTTGTTGCCATTAATTTTGCGTTATCCATGACGTCTTGAATATAATTTTTAAAATCTGGTTCCAAAGCTTCTTTAAAACAAAGGGCCTTTGCTGCTATTACATGCATCAATGGACCTCCTTGAGAACCAGGAAAGACTGCTGAATTAAGTTTTTTTTCGATTTCTTCATTCTCTTTTGCAAGAATTATTCCAGATCTTGGTCCTCTAAGAGTTTTATGAGTGGTTGATGTTACAACGTCTGCATATGGAACTGGTGACGGATAAAGTTTTGCTGCAACCAAACCAGATACATGAGCCATATCTACAAGAAAATATGCGCCAACTTCATCAGCTATTTCCCTAAATTTTTTCCAATCTACGATACCTGAAAATGCTGAAAAACCAGCGATAATAAGTTTTGGTTTATGCTCTTTTGCCAAAGAAAGCACTTCATCATAATTTATATCATTAGTTTCAGGATGCAGGCCGTACTGAATGCTTTTGTAATTTCGTCCAGAAAAATTCACTTTAGAACCATGTGTAAGATGACCTCCGTGGTCGAGACTCATGCCCAAGATAGTGTCATTTGGTTCTAAAAGAGCTAAAAATGCAGCTGCATTTGCAGAAGATCCAGAATGTGGTTGAACATTTGCATAATCTGCATCAAATAGTTGTTTAGCTCTCTCTATTGCAAGATTTTCTGCAACATCAACAAATTCACATCCTCCATAATATCTTTTTGAAGGGTAGCCTTCAGCATACTTATTTGTTAATAATGAACCCTGAGCTTCAAGTATTCTTTTTGAAGCGTAATTTTCTGATGCAATTAACTCAATATGGTCTTCTTGTCTTTGTGCCTCATTTTCAAAAGATGTCCACAAATCTCTATCGTATTCTTTGATAGAAGAAATATTAGAAAATATATTATCGCTTTTAGATGATTTCATAAATTTAAGTTTTATTGGATTGTAATTTTATCCTAACTAAGGTTTTTTGTGGATAAAAGGTTTAACTCTATTAGGATAACATGTTTTACATATATCGCATTCCTTTCCATAACACTCTCTTGCCTGACAGTATTCTCTACCCCAAAAAATTATTTGAAGATGTAACTTATTCCAAGAAGATTTTGGAAATATCTTTTTTAAATCTTCTTCAGTTTTTTTTACACTTTTTCCATTGGTAAGACCCCATCTTTGTGCCAATCTATGAATATGTGTGTCAACTGCAAATGCAGGTACACCAAATCCTTGGCTCATTACAACTGAAGCTGTTTTGTGACCAACTCCGGGTAGTTTTTCCAAATCAGAAAAATTATTCGGTATTTGTCCATTATGCTTATCGATAATAATCTTAGATAATTCTTTTATAGCTTTAGACTTTTTTGGCCCTAAACCACATGGTTTTATTATGTTATATATTTGTTTTTCAGTGAGCTTAGACATTTCAAACGGAGTCGAGGCTTTTGAAAAAAGAATTGGAGTGATTTGATTTACTCTTTCATCTGTACACTGAGCTGATAAAAGAACCGCAATCAACAATGAGTAATTATCAAAATGATCAAGTGGAATTGGTGTTTCCGGATATTTTTTATCAAGTATCCTTTTTATAATAAATGCTCTTTCAGATTTCTTCATTTTAATAAATGTAGCATAATATTTTGCAATTAATGAATACAGACAAAATTCAAAAATATTTACTTAAACTGAAAGATTCTTTTCTTGATGAAACTGAAGAAAATAGGAGAATGCTTGATATTTACGTTAATTATATTGATGGAAAAGCTAGTAATAAAGATATTGAGGAAGCTAATTATCAATTAAAACAAGTCTTAAGAAGTTTAGGGCTTGGTATTTTAGTAGTATTACCATTTAGCCCTATATCGATTCCTTATGTTTTAAAGAAAGCAAAAGAATTTGATATTGAATTGATTCCTGATTGGTATAAAGCTTTAAGTAAAGATAAAGATGAACTAGAATAGTTATGACTTTTTTGGAGAACTTATGAGAAACGTAGTAATAGTTGATAGTGTCAGAACAGGCTTAGCAAAATCACACAGAGGTGGATTTAACATGACCAGACCTGACGAGATGTTAGCACACATAATTGATGCAATGTTAGATAGAAATCCTGATATGCCTCCAGAGGCAGTTGAGGATATTATCATGGGTTGCGGTAATCCTGAGGGAGCTCAGGGCCATAATATTGGAAGAAATGCAGCTGTATTATCCAAGCTTCCTATGACAACTGGTGGCACAACTGTAAATAGATATTGTTCATCTGGAATGCAGTCTATTTCGATGGCGGCAAGTCAAATTATGGCTGGTTGCTACGATACTGTAATCGCAGGAGGTGCAGAAACCATCTCGATGATGAATATGAATATGGATAATTTTGTTAACGAAAGATTAGCAGAAGAGGTTCCTGGAATATATTTTCCAATGGGTATGACTGCCGAAGTTGTTGCTAAAAGATATGATGTTTCAAGAGAAGCTCAAGATGAGTATGCATTTGAAAGTCAAATGAGAACTGCTGCTGCTCAACAGTCTGGTGCTTATGATGATGAAATTATTCCAATGGAAACTAAAATGTTACTTACAAATAAAGAGACTGGAGATTCAAAGGAAGTTGAATATACAGTCGATAAAGATGAATGCAATAGGCCTGAGACAACTCTTGAGGGATTAGCTTCATTAAAACCTGTCTTTGATCCTGAAAACGGTTCGGTTACTGCTGGAAATTCATCACAACTTTCTGATGGTGCTTCTGTAACTTTAGTTATGTCTGAGGATAAAGCAAAGGAATTAGGATTAAAGCCATTAGCTTATTTCCGTGGATTTACAACCATGGGATGTGAACCAGATGAAATGGGAATAGGTCCTGTCTATTCAGTTCCAAAACTTTTAAAGAATTATAATATGTCTGTTGAGGACATAGATATTTGGGAGCTTAACGAAGCATTTGCTGTCCAAGTGGTTTATTGCAGAGATAAACTTGGGATACCAATGGATAAATTAAATCTTGATGGTGGTTCAATATCAATTGGACATCCTTTCGGTATGACCGGTTCTCGTCAAGTTGGCCATATAGCACGACAACTAAACAACATGGATAAACAATTTGGTGTTGTTACAATGTGTGTTGGTGGCGGCATGGGAGCAAGTGGCTTATTTGAAAGATATCCTTCTTGATATCTGAAACAGATATACTTAAGACATTTCAGCATCTGGTTAAGAGATCAGATGCTGACAAATCAATAATTATTGGATCTGGTGATGACGCTGCAGTCATCAATACAAAAGATAAATGTCTTGTTCACTCAGTTGATATTTCAAAGATTAATTCACATTTCCCAAGAAACTTCTTACCAAATGATATTGCATATCGTTCAATTGCAATTGCATTGAGTGACCTTGCCGCAATGGGAGCATATCCATCCTTTATCACCATTGGCCTTACTTGTGATGAAAAAAAAATTGAATGGTATGAAAGATTCTCAAAAGGAGTTGAAGAATCGATGAATGAATTTAATTTTTCACTTGTTGGGGGAGATATAACATATGGGGAGCTTACTGTTTGTGTGAATGTATTTGGTTATTTATTTGATAAACCTTTACTCAGATCAGGTGCAAAACCAGGTGACAAAATTTATATAACAGGTCAACTAGGACATGGTCAAAAAGGATTGGAAGATTTCAAAAGAAAAAATGATTCTATTTCACTTGAAAAGTTTAAAAAACCAACTCCTCAATTTAAGAAAAGTAAACATATCTCCTCTTTTGCATCATCTTGTGTCGATATTTCTGATGGACTAATCAAAGATTTGACTAGTATTTGTAGTATGTCTCAAGTTGGAGCAAAAATAATATATGAAGATATACCAAAATTGCGAGGTATCGATGATTTGTCATATGGAGACGATTTTGAGTTATGTTTCACGACTTCAGACAAAAACATAAAACAACTCAATAAAGATGATTTTTTTTGTATTGGAGAAATAACTTCAGATAAAGAAATTACTTTATTAAATGCAAATAATGAAGTGAAGCTTGAAAAAGATGGCTGGGATTCTTTCAAATAAAAAAATTGGAATAATTGGTGGTGGTATAACAGGGGTTGTTACTGCAATCTTTTTGGCGAGAGCTGGAAATAAAGTAACAATATTTGATAAAAATAAGTTATTAAGTGAAACAAGTTCAAGTACAACAAAACTTCTCCATGGAGGCATAAGGTACTTAGAAAATCTTCAAATAAAAGAGGTTAGAAATGGACTTAATGATAGACATTGGTGGCTTAAAAATTTTCCAAATAACACATCTGCAATTGAAATATTTATACCTTTTAAAAATATTTTTAGCATCAGATTTATAAAATATTTTATTGGTATAAAACTTTATGAATTTTTGTCTTTTAAAAAAAAATTGGGCTCTGGAAAAATTATTTTTGGAAGCAGGAATGTTATGAAAAACCAAGAAATGAATTTTTTAAACTTCTTGTCATTCATAGATGGATATATGGATGACGAATTGTTGTCAGAAAAATTGAGGGATGAATTAAGTCAGTTAGACGTTGAAATTTATGAAAATTACGAAGTGAATGATTTTAATTTATCTGGTGCAGTAAATAATTTTAATTTTGATAATGTTATTTTGGCATCAGGACCATGGAACAAGATTCTATTGGATAAAAATAACTTAAAAACTGATAAAGACATTGATCTTATTAAAGGAAGTCATTTGGTCATAGATAGAAAAATTAATAGAGCATACATGTTTGAGGCAATATGCAAGAAGAGATATATTTTTGCACTTCCTTATAAAAATTTCACCCTTTTAGGCACCACAGAAAAGAGAACGGATAGTCCTGATACCCCAATCATTGATGAAGATGAAAAAGACTACTTAATTCAAAGCTATAACTCTTTTTTCTCAGAACAAATCTCTTCGGAAAATATTTTATATAACTACTCTGGAGTAAGACCTTTAATTAAATCAAATAAAAAAAATTTTCATAATTCATCAAGAGATTTTTATATAGATCAAAATAAAAAATTAATATGTGTTTTTGGAGGAAAATGGACAACAGCACCTTCTATTGCAAAGAAAATTGTTACAATTATAAATAATGGATGACTTTCCAAATCTAAAAAATCCTTACCACTTTTTGGCAACACTTGGCGGAATTGGAAAAATTCCATTAGCACCTGGGACTTTTGGCAGTATTTTCTCATGGCTAATATTTATATTTCTGTCCCATTTTGTGAACATGTTTTATTTAACGTTTATAGGTATTTTTCTATCTATTTGGATATGTGAGAAGGCTTCTAAAAACTTAATTCATAAAGATCATAGATCAATTGTGATAGATGAATTGATTGGAATATGGATTGCCTTGTTGCCAGTTCTCTATCTAGCTGATACTCAAAAAGAAAGAACTGTTTATGCTATAGCTGCTTTATTATTCTTCAGAATATTTGACATATTCAAACCATTTCCAGTTTCATACTTTGATGAAAATTTCAAAAATGGTACAGGCATAGTGATAGATGATCTAATTGCAGGTGTAATGGCTATTATACCTTCGTATATTATATTAACTCTTTTAGCCTAGAGCTTATTTTATCTAAAGATAATCCAGCATCATTGAGCATTTCTTCTCTTGATGCATGTTCAATAAATTCGTCAGGTATACCAAAAAGCTCAGACTCGATATTGATATTATTTTTTGAACAGAATTCTTGAACAGCGCTGCCAGCGCCACCCATAATTGATCCATCTTCTATAGATATAAATAGATCAGCTTTTTTTAGATATTGATTCAGGATTTGTTCGTCTAGCGGCTTCACAAATCTCATATCAATAAGAGTAAATTTAAATTTTTCTGATATTTCTCTTGCTATATGCAGCAGAGATCCAAAGTTAAGAATGACTTTATCTTTTCCTGCTTCATTAATAACTCTAGCTTTACCAATTTCGACTGTATCTAGTTTCTCATCTACTTTAACGTTAGGACCAACTCCTCTAGGATATCTAATTGAAGCAGGTCCTTTATAGTTAAATCCTGTTGAAAGCATCAACCTTGTTTCATTTTCGTCTGCTGGAGTACAGATAATCATATTTGGAATACATCTTAAATATGCAATATCATAATTTCCTGAGTGAGTAGGCCCATCTTCTCCAACCAGCCCAGATCTATCGAGAGCAAAAGTAACATTTAAATTTTGAACAGCTACGTCATGAATAAGCTGATCATAAGCTCTTTGAAGAAATGTTGAGTAGATAGCAACTACTGGTTTTTTTCCACCAATAGCTAGACCTGCGCCGAATGTAACTGCATGTTGTTCAGCAATTGCCACATCATAATATCTATCAGGATAATTTTTACTAAAAGTGACTAACCCAGATCCTTCTCTCATAGCAGGCGTTATTGCAATAAGATCTTCATCTTTAGCTGCCATATCATTAATCCAATCACTAAAAATATCTTGATATTTTTTTGATTTCGAAGACTTTTGTTTAATTGAATTGATTTTACCTATGGCGTGAAAACCTATCCTATCTGCTTCAGCAGGATCAAGTCCAGCACCTTTTTTTGTAATAACATGAAGAAACTGAGGACCTTCAAATTCCATGAGATTGGAAATCACATCGTGAAGTTCTTTTATATTATGCCCATCAATTGGTCCAATATAATTGAGACCTAATTCTTCAAAAATTGTTCCTGGGGCAACCATAGCTTTCATTTGTGTCTCAACTTTTCTGGCAAGATGATACGCCTGTGGTAATGGCTTTAGAAAACTCGCTCCACTTTTTTTTATTCCTTTGTAAGTTTTAGATGCCCAGATTCTTGAGAAATAATTAGACAATCCTCCAACATTCTCAGATATAGACATGTCATTATCATTCAGAATTATCAAAACATTTGGCTTAATGTGTCCTGTATGACTTAATGCTTCAAATGCCATTCCAGCTGTCATTGCTCCATCACCAATAACTGCAACATTTTTTTTCTCAGATTCTCCCTGAGAAGCTACTGCCATGCCAAGAAGTGCGCTTATAGATGTGCTTGAGTGTCCAACCCCAAATGAGTCATATTTACTCTCTGAAATTGAAGGAAAGGGCGCAAGTCCACCTTTTTTTCGTATTGTATGAATTTGATTTTTTCTACCTGTAAGAATTTTATGAGGATATGCCTGGTGTCCAACATCCCATACTAAATTATCGAATGGTGTATTTAAAAGATAATGAAGTACAACTGTAAGTTCAACCACACCTAGACCACCACCTAAATGTCCTCCACTTTGTCCAACTGAATAAAGCAAATATTCCCTCAGCTCATCTGATAAAATTCGAAGTTCATTTATTGAAAAAGATCTTATGTCCGACGGATCATTAACTTTATCCAGTAATGGTGTTTTTGGTTTTTGAGAAGGAATCTCTTTGAAAATTTTCAACTTATTTTTCTCTTTTTGTAATGTAACGCGCTAATTCTATCAGCATTTCTGAATTAGAAATTTTTTCATCGTTTATTTCATCGATGGCTGATTTTGCTAATTCTTCTGATCTCTCTAATGATTTATCAATACCAACAATATTTGTGTAAGTAGATTTTTTATTCTTTTCATCAGAAGTGATATCTTTTCCTAATTTTTTGCTACTAGAAGTTGCTTCTAGGTAGTCATCTATTATCTGAAAAGCAAGCCCAATATTTCTTCCAAATGATTTAAATATTTTTTCATTTGATGATACATTTTCTAGCTGACCAAGCATCACTGCACATTCTATCAATTTACCAGTTTTTAAAGAATGTATATTTTCAATTTCCATTTGTGAAATATCTTTTGATTCACTTTTTATATCTTGATGTTGTCCAAGGACCATACCATTTTTACCACATGCATTAGATAGCAATTTAATGGCCCTAATTTTTGACTCATCACTTAAATTATTATCGTCTGCAATAATTTCATATGCGAGTGCCTGCAGTGCATCACCTGCAAGAATTGCATCAGCTTCACCAAAAACAATATGATTTGATTTTTTGCCTCTTCTAAAATCATCATTATCCATTGCAGGTAGATCATCATGAATAAGTGAGTATGTATGAATTAATTCAACAGAGGTTGCTAGAGTAACCTTGCTTTCATTTTTCAAAAAATTGTGTGTATCTGCAGAGGCAAAAATTAGAGCAGCTCTGATCATTTTACTCTCGCTCAGGGTTGAGTATTTCATTGCTTTCTCAATATGGTTTGAATCTCCAATTACAAATTCAATATTTTTAGAGACTTGATCTCTAACTTGAGACAAAAAATGATTGAGCATGATTTTGTTTTAGTTATTAACTTCGGTTGAAGAACCGTCATCTAATAATTTTTTAATCTTTAATTCAGCTTTTTGTAATTGTTTTTGACATTCCTTAACAAGGTTAACGCCTTCTTCAAAGGACTTCACAGAATCTTCAAGACTAATATTCTCATCTTCTAATTTTGTGACTATAGACTCAAGCTCCTTTAAAGATGATTCAAAATCTATTTTTTTATCTGAATTTGCCATAATTTATTGTAAGTCATTAGCTTCAATTTTGAAGAATTTTTTATACTCATTTCTTAGAGCATATGGAAGTGAGAGGACTGCAGGAGTTAATATTAAAGTCATAAATGTACTAAAACCAAGACCCCATACTATTGATACAGCCAAGTTTGACCACCAGTCAACAACTCTACTTCCAATGACAATATCTCTGGATATAATGTCCAAACTAACTCCCATAGCAAGAGGAAGTAAGCCAAAAATAGTTGTAAGTGATGTCAATATAATTGGCCGAAGCCTTTGCTTACAAGCATTAATAATATGCATAGCTTGTTCAACTTGAGGTGCTTCTTCTCTGAGTTTATTAAATGTATCAATCAAAACTATGTTGTTATTAACTACAATTCCTGCAAGTGTAACAATAGATATTCCAGTCATAGTAGTACTAAATGATTTACCCGTAATAAGTAATCCAAGTAACACACCGACAAAGGAAATTGTGACAGCCGACAATATAATAAAAGATTGATAAAAACTATTGAATTGAGTAATTAACATTAAAAGCATCATAAATATAGCTGTTATGCCTGCAATAACTATAAACCTATTAACGTCTTCAGTTTCTTCAGCCATCCCACTAAACTTATAACTAATTCCAGGACCAAGATCTATTGACTCTAACCAAAAACTTAGCTCATTAATTTTTTCTGAAACTTTTGATTCATCTTCGGTGCCAGCTCCTATTTCTTGAAAGTACTTACCATTTTTACGATTAACAGTTTGACGATTTTCTTTTGGAACGACCTGAACAAACGAACTTACTGGAACCGTTCCTTGTCTTGTTACAACATTTAAATCTCTTATACCAGTTATTGTTCTGTCAGAATCAGGAAATCTTGCCCTAATCTCTACCTCATCTTTTGCGTCATCAGGCCTATATTCACCAACTTTGAATCCTGAAGTTAGCATCTGAACCAAGGCACCTACATCACTGACACTGACACCTAACTGTGCAGCTTTTTGTTTGTCTACTTCTACACTCCACTCAACTGAAGGATATGCTTTTGAGGAAAATATGTTATTTAAGCCACTCATATTATTACGCATATGATTTTCGATTTTTGTCACAGCTTCATTTACTTGTTCTTCAGTATCTCCAAATATATCTATTTCAATAGGCGAATCAAAAGATGGACCTCCTTCATCTGCTTCAATCTCAACTGTAATACCTGGCAGATCGTTAGTAGATTCTTTTAAGAGATCCATAATTTCAAAACCAGAGATTTTCGTTTGAGAGGGTTCTAGGGTTTCGATAAATCCACCCCCAACTCTATCCGATCCTGATTCCCACCAATTTGAACCAGATCTTAAATAAACATTTTTTATACCTTCAACCTTTAAAAATCTTTCTTCTACTTGTTCAATAATTTCTTTTGTTTCAAGCGCAGAGAAGTTACCCCTAGCTTTAATAGTGACATTGGCTTGAATAGGATCGACAATTGCAAAGTAAATCGTTCCCATGCCAGAAATTGAATAACTCAAAATTATAACAAGTAACAAAGATATTACTGCTGTTACGGTTTCGATAGGATTTCTTACAAATCGTTTTATGTATTTTCCATACCATTCAGTGAGGCGAACAAATACTGATGTATGACCTTCGTCACTATTCAAAGCAGATTCTTTTTGTCCAAAATATGCACCAAGAACTGGAATCACTATTAATGAATAGAATAAGGAAGCTGATAAAACAAAGAAAATAGTTATGGGAAGATACTTCATAAATTGACCAGTAAAACCAGGCCAGAACATCATCGGAATGAAGGCTGCAAGTGTCGTTCCTGTCGATGCGATTATCGGGTAGAACATTCTTTTAGAAGCTAGGGTGTATCCTTCAACTCGTGACAGACCTTCTGCTATTTTTTTATCAGCATACTCAGTTATTACAATTGAACCATCGATAAGCATACCCATTCCAAGTAATAGCCCCATCATTACTAGGAAATTAACTTCCATATCAAGAGTATATAAAATTAAATATGTCATCAAAAAACAAAACGGAATAGAAAGACCAACAAGCATAGAAACTCTTGTTCCCATACTTGCTATCACAAGAACCATTATCAGAACTACTGCAGCGATAATATTGCCATTGAGTTCTTTAACCATTAAATTCGCATATATGGTGTCGTCATTAGAGACAACAATATTTAAATTGCTCGGAAGAGTTTTTTCAAAATCATGTAGTATGTCTCTGATAGCATTTGAAGCATCAATAGCATTTGCACTTTCTCTTAGAGAAATTTCTAACGTCACGGCATCTTCACCGTTAACTCTTGCATAGGACGTGAAGTCTTTAAATGTTCTCTTTATAGTCGCAATATCGCCAAGACTTACTATTGCGTCTTTCGTTACCTTTACTGGAATCGCATAAACATCTTTAGCAGACTCAATAATACTTGGAACCTCAATATTAAAACTTCCTCTTCCTGTGTCCTGTTTACCACCTGGTATTATCAAATTATTATTTGAAACTGAGTAATAAATGTCTGATAAGGTAACTCCGTAAGATTCCATTTTTGCTTTGTCTATGACTCCCTCAAGAACTTCTTCGGGAGCTCCAGTCATTCTGACTTCAAGGATCTGCTCAATTGGCTCAATCATATCTTTGAGCTCTCTAGCATAAAAAACTTTTTGTCTAACAGAACTTCCTCCAACGATACTTATATTCATTACTGGAAAGCTAGCTTCGCTATACTCTTGAATTTGAGGATCTTCTGCCTCAAGTGGAAGTTGATATTTTATTTCTTCAACCCCCTGTTTTACGTCAACTAAAGCTTTATCAATATCAAAGCCAACTTCAAATTCAAGGAATACTCTTGCATAACTTAAATAGCTGGTAGATCTTATGCTTTCAACACCTGTGATTGTTTTTAATCTATTCTCAAGAGGTCTTGCAATTAATCTTGATGTATCACTGGGAGAAGCTCCATCAAGAAAAACAGATACTGTAATAAAAGGTAGCTGAACATTTGGTGATGCTGCTATTGGTATTTCCTGCCTTGAATAGGTTCCCGCAATAATTACCATGAAAGCAATTAAAAGAGTTGTTTTTGCTTTTTTTATTGCAAAGTCAATTATCTTTGTCATATACGGTTGGTAATGACTTCTTGACCATCTTCGACAAAACCTTGTCCTTGAATTATTATTTCAACCTCGTCGGGAATACCAGTCACCCATAAACCTTCTTCTGAATCCTCAAGGATTTCAATTTCAACAAATAGTGCAATATTTTTATTATTAACGATTCTAATGCCTAGTTTTCCTTCGTCATTTAAAAGAAGAATGGAAGGAGAGATTTTATGAGCTTTAACCTTGTCTATTTCAATACTAATTTCAGCTGTTAGACCATCTTTAATTATTCCATCAGGATTTTTAATTTGTGACTCTACATTAAATGTTCTCGTGTCTGGTGAGGCGCTTTTTGAAACGAATGTTAGTTCTCCCTCAATATTTTGACCAGTAACTAATTCAACAAACACCCTTTGATTAATTCTAACTTTATTTATGTCATATTCTGGCACTCCGGCAACTACAGATATTGGATCCAGTTGTATTATGGTTGAACACACCTGACCTCTTTCCAAAAAATTACCAGGCTTCACTATTTCTTCTATAAAGCCAGAGAATGGAGCTTTTACCTCTGTTCTATTTAATTCAACAACTCCCAAGCTACACAAAACAGTATCCTTTTCAATAAATTCACCCTGAACAGCCCCAATCATTACAACTTCGCCAGATGTTTTTGCTTTAACATTGATTCTTTTCTCAGATTTTGTTGAAGCTTTTAGTTTGATATAAGGTTGATATTCCTCTGCAACACTAAATACTGTTTGAACGTTAAATAAATCAGAAGAAGGTGTTGGTTCTTGCAAATCATTATTTTTAAAAAAACCAGATATCATCCACAACAATATCGGTATCAGTATATATAGAGAAATTCTTATATTTTTTGTTAATTCCATTCTATTCGAATCTAACTTTTATATTTTAGATATTAATATTTTTAAACTTTATGTTTTTTTCTTAACTTATTAAATAAGCTTTTATTTAGCGGTTTTCTTGCATCAAGAAGGGTATTATCTTTAATTTCAAACTTTTTGCCATTGATTGCATCATTTTTAAGATTATTAAATATTTTTTTAAATGCTTTCAAATTTTCGGTTGAGTCTTTTTCATTTAAATTATTCCAACCAATTTTTTTACCAGCAAAATAAACAATAGGATGAGACCATTCAAATTCAGATCTCGGCTGATATGATTTTCGAGCTTCAATATATGCTTCTTCAGCAGTTGGAAAGCCATCCATTTTATTAATTTCAATACAGGCTTTCATAAGGTCGGTTAGTGTAGGTAAATAAGATTGCGATGAAATTACACTTTCTACAGCCTCAAGAATTACTTCGGGAGTTTCGTTTTTTAAAGTTACTGCCCAGAGCTTTTTGCCTTCTTTAAGTTTTTCGTCAGTGCCAAAGACTTTGTAAAACTGATAGTGATATGCAAGCTCAAGCTTTAAAAATAAAGCATCGATTGATTCGATATATTCCTCTTTAGTCGAGGTTGATTTCGTTTGCCCAATTGCTGTCATTTTTTCTAGATTTGAAGTCTTGCGTGTATTTCCCTGGCTCAGAATATTTTTTATTTTCTTCATTATTACCTATTTCATTATCCATCATGTAGCGCCTTTTGACATGATCAATAAATTTAGAGTTCCATGTTGTAAAAGCAGAGCCTTTATCTTTCCAATAGAGAATAAATTCTCTCAGATATTTTAACGCAGAATCTCTAGTTATTTCAGATAGATTGAGAATATCAAATACATCATCGTCTGGAAACCAACTTTCGTCTAATACATAAGGCGTTGTTTTATTTGAATTTACCTCTTTTGACCACTCTCTTCTTAAAAAGTCTATGAACGTTGAGTTCCAATTATTTTTTTGTTGACCTCTCTCTATCCAATATATTTTAAATTCTTTTATCTTTAGATTTAAAAATTCGCTTGGTATTTTTGCCATACCAATAATTTCAAGCGTTTCATGAGACGGCATCCAATCATTCTTAGTAGCTTTTCAATTGATGATTCGATTTTTCCATCATCTAAATAATGAGCGTTTTCATTTATTGATAATACTAAATCATCATAAGATGAATTATCTAAAAGGTTTTGATTAAATAGCTCGAGAATAACAGCAGATTCAAGTCCTAGAGTTTCAGCAACTTCTCTTGAAAAAGATATTTTTATTTTTTTCAATTACTTACTGCCTCTCCTAGCTAAAACTGCTTGATTGAGCATGTTAAGACAAGATATGGTATCTTCCCAGCCCATACAGGCATCTGTAATACTCTGACCGTAATTTAAACTATCACCTATTTTTTGATTACCCTCATTCAAGTGGCTCTCAATCATTACGCCTTTAATATTTTCATTTCCTTCTGCAATTTGTTCTGAAATTGATTGAATAACCGGTATTTGTTGTTTAAATTTTTTCTGACTATTTCCATGACTCGCATCAATCATTATTGATTCATTTACTTCAGCTTCTTTAAGAGCAGTTAAAGTATTTTCAACTGATTCCTTATCAAAATTTGGTACCTTACCACCTCTAAGAATGATATGAACATCATTGTTCCCAGCTGTTTTTAACATGGCGATGTCAGATTCTTTTGTTGCTCCAAGAAATACATGTGAGTGATTAGCAGCTTGAATCCCATCAATCGCAGCTTTAAGACCACCAGTTGTACTATTTTTAATTCCAACAGGACAAGATAAACCTGAAGCAAGCTCTCTATGAATTTGACTCTCAGCTGTTCTTGCTCCAATGGCTCCCCATGATATGACATCTGTTACATACTGAGGAGAAATTGGATCAAGAAATTCAGTTCCCGCCGGCAGACCCAATTTTGCAATATCTATGAGAAGCTTTCTGGCCATTTCAATACCTTTTGATATATTAAATGTTTCATTAATGTCTGGATCATTAATGAGACCTTTCCATCCTACTGTTGTTCTTGGTTTCTCAAAATATACTCTCATTATAATTAAGAGATTTTCACTATATTTTTGACTTTCAGTAACTAACTTTTGAGCATATTCAAGGGCACTTTCTGGATCATGTATGGAGCATGGACCAACTACAACAAAAACTCTATCGTCTTTATCATGTAATATTTGACTAATTTCATTTCTAGTTCCATAGACTAACTTTGCAATTTGATCGTCAATTGGATGTTTATTTACAAGTTCGTATGGAGCAGGAACTTTCCTTCTATCAATAATTCTTGTGTTGTCTGTAGAGTAATTCATTTTATAAAAATCAAAAAATGGATGTCTATTATTAAATGAAAGCGTTTGAAATTGAATGATTTTATTTAATTTTCTTTTATATTTTATATATATAAAACATGGTATTTATAGTAAAAACACAATATATTGTATTAAAATAGACACTTTATTACACTATGTAGTGTTTTATATGCTAGACAATAATATTGCACAATTAGAGCTTCCTACATACATGGGTGAGAAGTTCGAAAAGCTACCTGATGATCTTTTCATACCGCCAAATGCACTTGAAATTTGTTTAGAAACCTTTTCTGGTCCTCTCGACCTCTTGCTTTACCTAATAAGAAAAGAAAATATTAATATTTTAGATTTAGATATTTCAAAAATAACCGATCAATACCTTGAGTACATCGAGATGATTGATGCTTTTAAATTTGAACTTGCAGCAGATTATCTAGTAATGGCTGCTACTCTAGCTGAGATTAAGTCAAGGCTTATGCTGCCAAAAGATTCTTTTGAGGACGAAGAGGATGATCCAAGAGCTAACTTGATAAAGAGGTTACAAGAATATCAAAGATTTAAAACAGTTTCTGAAAATATTGCAATAATGCCAATGGTAGATAGAGATATTTATGTAGCATCTGCTCAACATCCAGAATTGAAAATTGAAACAAGAAATGAAATAAAGATTTCAATTGATGAAGTAACAGATACTATTAAAGAAGTTCTTAACAGACCAAATTATAAAACAAATCATTTAATTGATTTTGAAGAGCTTTCGACTCAAGAAAGGATACAAATTTTGTTAAAAATTCTTTCAAAAAGAAATATCATAACTTTTTCTAAAACACTTCAGAAAAATGAGGGCAAAAAGGGTGTTGTTGTAACTCTTTTAGCTTCTCTCGAATTAGCCAAAGATGGCTATCTTGAGCTTATTCAAAATAAAAGCAGTGAGCTTTTTTTAAAATCAAAGGGTATTTAATTTGGATAATAATATTATAAATACGATAGAGGCAATCTTGCTTGGTGCTGGCAGACCAGTTCGAATGTCAGAAGTGAGATCAATTTTAGCTAGCGATGGTTTAAGTGTTGAATTATCTGATATAAAAAAATCACTGAATGCTCTTGAAGAAAGATATGTTGAGACGTCACTTGAAATTAAAGAAGTTGCTTCTGGCTACAGATTGCAAATTAAAGATCGTCATAGTACCTCACTTAGCCACCTCTGGAATGATAAGACGCCAAGGTCATCCAAAGCTTTGATGGAAACAATATCTATCATTGCTTACAAACAACCCGTGACAAGAGGAGATATTGAAGATATAAGAGGAGTAACAGTCAGCACAAAAATAATAAGATCTCTTCTTGAGAGAAATTGGATAAAATTATCTGGGTATAGAGAAGTGCCTGGAAGACCTGCATTATATGTCACTACAAAAGATTTTCTTGATGATTTGAACTTAAAAAGCATTAGTGAGTTACCAGATCTTCCAGATGTCTCAGAAACAAATGATATTGATCTTTTGTCACAAGTTGTCTAATTCATGGCAGAACGTCTGCAAAAATATCTTGCAAAAGCGGGTATAGGCTCAAGACGATTTTGTGAAGAGCTAATCAAATCCCAAAAAGTCTTAGTTAATAACAAGATTGCTCAAATTGGAGCTAAGGTTTCTTTAAATGATCTTGTTGAATACGATGGTAAGGTAATTGAATACAAGGAAGAAAGCTTAAGAGTTATTATGTTAAATAAACCTGAGAAAGTTATTTCGTCATCAAAAAAAGAAAAAAATATTCCTATAGTCTTTGATTATTTACCAAAAAAAGATGATGCAAAAAGATGGATATCAATAGGGAGACTTGATGTAAATACATCTGGCTTAATGCTATTTACAAATGATGGGAACTTTGCAAATTTTTGCATGCACCCATCTTCAAAAATAGATAGAGAGTATCTTGTTAGAGCAAGAGGCATATTTACTAATGAAAAAAGAAGAAAACTTCTCAACGGAGTTATTATTGATGGAGTAAAACATGTTTTTTCTGACATTGTTGAAGGTCAAAAAAATACAACTAATCAATGGTTTTCTGTTTGTCTAACAAGTGGGAAAAATAGAGAAGTCAGAAAGCTATTTCAATCTATTGATATGGAGGTAAGTAGATTAAAACGCACAAGGTTTGGACCGATCTTTTTACCGTCAACGTTGAGAAAAGGAGATTGCAAAGAGCTTGGCGACCAAGAGATAAATTCTCTTAAAGATTATGGAACATATTCAGGCACATAAAGCTCTTTACAAAAAGGCAAGAGAACTTGGTTATAAATCTCTAGCTAGCCACATAAAAAAAACTGGACCCCTCAAGATAACTGTATCAAAAATGGATTTTATACCTCATTTAGTAAAAATCATCGTAGGTCAACAACTATCTGTTCAATCCGCAGCAGCAATTTGGAAGAGAACAGAAATAATTTTAAAAAATAATAAATATAAAAAACCAAATCAAAATTTAGATATTAAATTCAAAAATGCTGGTCTTTCTCGGCAGAAGATTAGCTACATCAATGGAATTATCTTTAACCAGGATTTAAAAAAGACTACAAGACGCAAACTTAAATCTTTATCTTCTGAAGAATACTTTAATCTATTAATCAGCATCAAAGGAATAGGGCCTTGGTCTATTGAAATGTCTAGAATATTTTTCATTGGCGATCCAGATATATTTTCAATTCTTGATTTGGGTCTTAAAAATGCTCATTTAAAGTTATTCAGCTTAAAGAATTACAACCAAGATTTTTACTACCAATTTAGTCCCTATAGGAGTTATATGTGCTTGTTTTTGTGGCGAGTGTTAGAAGATGAGAATGTTACGATATGAAATTAAAGCTCATCTCCATACTCAATATGAATCTCTGAAGAGTCATTACTATTTTCAGATAGCATCCAAATATAATAAGGCATTAATTCCTTTACTTCTTTTAGCTGATTAGGATTCTCCGCAGGAAATACACTAGCCCTCATATCAGTTCTAGTTGCTTTTGGATTAAAATTGAAAACCTTAAAATTTTTTTTGTGATCCATCTCGTCATTGAGAATTTCTGAAAGAACCTTTACTCCAGACTTGGAAACTGAATAAGCACCCCAAAAGGCTTCTCCTTTAAAAGCAACTCCTGATGAAGTAAAAATTATTCTTGGCATTTCAGCTAAATCCATTAGAGGTATTAGATATTTTGTGAGGAGAAAAGAACTTGTCAAATTCACTTTTAAAATCTTTTCCCATGTTTTAAGGCTTATATTTTCAATGTTTGTCATTTTCTCAACTGTAGCAGCGTTATGAATTACATAGTCTAAAACGTTATATTCTTTAGCGATTACATTAGCTATTTCTTGAGATTTTTCTTCATCAAGTTTTTCCAAATTACAATTTATTATCAGTGGTTCCGATTGTGTATTTTCTTTAATATCATCATATATTTCATCAAGTCTTTTTTCGTTTTGTGCGAGTAAAATAATATTAGCTCCTAACAAGGCCAATTCCTTTGCAACATATTTACCTATTCCTTTTGAGGCTCCAGTTACAAGGATATTTTTACCATTTAAAAAATTTTTTTCAGAATTACTTGAAGCCATAAATTTAAGATATTTTTTGAATAATTTCTTTTGGTAGTTTCACGCTCAAATCAGAAATTCCTTCTCCTAGAGAGTAACCATAAAGGCAACCAATAAAACTTGCACCAGCTGAATTCGCTGCTTTAAGATCATTAGGGTGATCACCAAGATATACAGTGTTTTTAGGATTTACCTTTAATTTTCTACAGGCAAGCAAAATACCTTCAGGATCTGGTTTGGATATTTTAACGTCATCGGGACACACCAGAATTTTCGAATCTTTGAAAATAGTAAAGTGATTTACTATTGGCTTTGCATATAAACTTAGCTTGTTAGTCACTATTCCATAAGGGATATTATTTTTTTTCAAAAAATTTATCACATCTGGAATTCCATCAAATGGCTTTGAAAGATTAGTAGAATTTTTTTGATATTCATTTAAAAATTCATGTTTTATTTTATTTAAATCTTCATCTTGACTCGGATTTTTAAATGCATACTCGATAAGAACTGAGGAGCCTTCAGATATAAAGGGACGTAAAGATGACATACTTATTTGAGTACGATTATATTTCTTTAAAATTTTGTTTATCGCATTATGAAAATCTGGAGCTGTATCGATTAAGGTACCGTCGAGATCAAATAAAACTAACTTTGTTTTATATTTTTTTTGCATGCATTAAATAATTCACACCAAGATCATTGTTCAAATTAGCTTTATGCGTAATTGGGTTATAAAACATTCCTTTTGTTTCAAGTAAGTTCGCATTTCCAGATCGAACATAAGATGCAAGTTCAGATGGCTTGATAAATTTATCAAATTCATGGGTACCTTTTGGTAACAGATTAAAAATATATTCTGCTCCAACAATCGCCGTGATCCATGATCTTGGATTTCTATTAATGGTGGATAAAAAAAGATGACCATTGGGTTTCAAAAGTTGGATACATGTTTTTACAAGTGATTTCGGATCGGGCACATGCTCCAAAACTTCTAGGCAAGTAACCACATCAAACAATTCTGAGTTTTTGTTTAATAATTCCTCAGCAGTTTGTTCAAAGTAATTAATTTTTTTGTTACCTTTGCTTGCATGGATTTTAGCAACCTCTATACCAGGACCTGCAGCATCAATTCCAGTTACATTTGCACCAGAGTCATATAGAGCTTCTGTAAGCAAGCCTCCACCACAACCAACATCTAGAATAAATTTACCTTCGAGATCTAATTTTTCCTTAATGTAGTTGGCCCTTAAAGGATTGATGACATGCAGTGGTTTAAAGTCACCATTTTCATTCCACCATTCATCAGCTAGCTCTGCAAATTTATTTACCTCTTGATGATCTATATTTTCATTCATATATATATTTTAACCTGCATTAATTTTTATAAAAAATTTCATCTGAAATAAAACCATACTTGAATTTCTTTAAAATTATTCTTAAATAGAACGAATTTTATTCAATTGACTTTACGGAACTGTTAAGATTAACTTCACTACATAATTAATACAACTAAGAATTAAATTGAAAATAGCTGCATTAAAATCTACAAATTTAAAAGATGAAAGATCACCAATTCATCCTGATACAGTTTCAATGTTGCTTAATCTCGGTGTCGAAATTAGGTTTGAGGAAGATATTGGTAATGGTATCAATGTAAATAATAAGGTATTTGAAGAACTAAATCTTACAAAATCATCTAGAAAAGATTGTATTAAAGATAGTGATTTAATCATAACTAATCAACCACTAGAAATATTCGAACTCAGTGAGATCAAACCTGGGGCTACGATTTTAGGCATGGTTAATCCATTTTCAAATAAAGAACTTATTGAAGGATGCGCATCTAGAAAAATTAACCTTGTGAGGATGGAATTCATCCCAAGAATAACTAGAGCTCAAAAAATGGATGTTTTGAGCTCTCAAGCTAATCTTGCTGGTTATGTTGCTGTTATTGAATCATCAAGACACCTATCAACTGCATTACCAATGATGATGACAGCTGCGGGCACTTTAAAACCTGCAAAGGTGTTTGTCATTGGCGTAGGTGTTGCCGGTCTTCAAGCTATTGCCACTGCTAAAAGACTTGGCGCAAGAGTTGAAGCTTTTGACACTAGAGATGTGGTTGAAGAACAAGTTCAGTCATTAGGTGCGAAATTTGTAAAAATTGATCTTGGTGAGACTGGCGAGACTGATCAAGGATATGCTAAAGAGTTAACTCCTGAGCAGATTCAAAAACAAAAAGAACTTCAATCAAAAGTTTGTGAAAGGTCTGACATAGTTATTACAACTGCTCAATTATTTGGACGACCAGCTCCTTTGCTTATTGATAACAATACAATCGATAAGATGAGCTCAGGGAGTGTGATATTTGACATGGCTGTTGAATCTGGTGGAAATGTTGAAGGTTCCCAACCAGATGAAATAATAATCAGGAATGGGGTGAAAATCATTGGGGTAACCAACCTTGCATCAAAAGTAGCTGGACATGCTTCTTTGGCATTATCTAATAACTATAACAATTGGATTACTGATTTTTTTGATGAAGAAAAATCAAAAATAAATTTTGATTTTGATGATGAGATTATACAAAGCAGTGTGCTTGTCTATGATGGTGAAATCAAAAATGAGAGGTTTAAATAATGGAAGTTTATGTTCTTTTAGGGTTCGTATTAATTTTATCGATTTATTTGGGTCTTGAGTTGATATCTAAGGTACCTAGTACTCTACATACTCCTTTAATGTCAGGTGCAAATGCAATATCTGGGATAGCTCTAGTTGGTGCATTAGTGCTTAGTACAAATTCTCAATTGCAAGAGATTTTAGCTTTGCTTGCAATCACTTTTGCCTCAGAGGCCTTTTCAAAAATTTTATGTGTAAAACCACCCTGTCCAAATGTACAGTCGAGATATACGCCATTATTTTTAGGTTGTATAAATGAAATGATCTCATTAACCATTACAGGGAAATGCGATATTTTTTTGTCCATTAGTTAGCTTGTCTTCTCAAAAATGCGGGTATCTGAAGTAGATCATCATTTATTTCATTTGAACTTTGAGTTTTTTCATCGGATACTGTTTCATCATTCAAAATACCTTCTGAATTAGTCTCAGATATTTTTTTATCAGTTAGGTATTCATTTTGTGATTGAATATTTTTATCGTCTTCATCTGAAATTTCTCTTATTTCTTCAAAGAAATTCACCTTATTT
>LULK01000204.1_pt1 | contig 23003 bp, 27 predicted proteins | sample 728181 | NCBI WGS metagenome assembly LULK01 (sample SAMN03860291, study PRJNA289734) | marine metagenome | biome: seawater column; feature: ocean; material: water; isolation source: Red Sea water column Station 169 - depth 10m | place: Saudi Arabia: Red Sea | collected 2011-10-15 | depth 10 m | reverse complement strand
CTTGATCTAAAGGTTGGCGATATCGTTCTTTTTGGTAAGTGGTCTGGAACAGAAGTAAAGGTTGATGGTGAAGAACTCTGTATTATGAAAGAGTCAGACATCATGGGCGTTATAGATACAAAATCTAAATCAAAAAAGAAAAAATAAATATTAACTAAGGAGAAAAAAAATGGCGGGTAAAGATATTCATTTTGGCACAGAGGCTAGAAATAAAATGCTCAAAGGTGTCAATGTATTAGCAGATGCAGTGGCTGTTACTTTAGGCCCAAAAGGTAGAAACGTGGTTATGGACAAATCTTTTGGTGCACCAAAAAGTACAAAGGATGGTGTTTCTGTTGCTAAAGAAGTTGAACTCAAAGACAAATTTGAAAATATGGGTGCTCAAATGGTACGAGAAGCTGCAAGTAAAACCAATGATGTTGCAGGTGATGGTACGACAACAGCAACCGTACTTACAAGAGCAATTGTCACTGAAGGTTTAAAATTTGTTGCTGCTGGTATGAATCCTATGGATTTAAGAAGAGGTGTTGACTCTGCAATTGAAGCTGCAAGCGATGCAATTAAAGACTCTTCTAAAAAAGTTAAAACAAGCGCGGAAGTTGCTCAGGTTGGCTCTATTTCAGCAAACGGCGAAGCAGAGGTCGGAGATATGATTGCTAAAGCAATGGACAAAGTTGGTAACGAAGGCGTCATTACTGTTGAAGAAGCAAAAGGTTTAGAAACTGAATTAGATGTCGTTGAAGGTATGCAGTTTGATAGAGGTTATCTATCTCCATACTTTGTAACTAATGCGGAAAAAATGACTGCTGATTTAGAAAATGCGTATATTCTTTTGCATGAGAAAAAACTAACAAATTTACAGCCAATGCTTCCTCTTCTAGAAGCTGTAGTGCAAGCAGGAAGACCACTTTTAATTATTGCAGAGGATGTAGAAGGCGAAGCTCTAGCTACATTAGTTGTTAATAAATTAAGAGGCGGCTTGAAGATTGCTGCTGTTAAAGCACCTGGTTTCGGTGATAGAAGAAAAGCAATGATGGAAGACATTTCAATTTTAACTGGCGGTCAAGTCATCTCTGAAGACCTTGGAATTAAATTAGAAAATGTAACTGTTAATGACCTTGGCACTGCAAAAAGAATTAGCATTGACAAGGAAAATACAACAATTGTTAACGGTGCTGGTACAAAAGCTGACATTCAAGGCAGATGTTCTCAAATCAGAAAACAAATTGAAGAGACTACTTCTGATTATGACAGAGAAAAACTTCAAGAGCGTCTAGCTAAACTTGCTGGTGGTGTAGCTGTCATCAAAGTTGGCGGTGCAACCGAGGTTGAAGTTAAAGAAAGAAAAGACAGAGTTGACGATGCATTAAATGCAACCAGAGCTGCTGTTGAAGAAGGTATCGTAGCCGGTGGTGGACTTGCATTGATAAAAGCTGCAAGTGCTCTTGATAAAGTTAAAACAGCAAATGCCGACCAAAAAGCAGGCGTTGATATAGTGCGTCGTGCTTTAGAAACACCAATTAGAACTATTGCAAATAACGCTGGTGTTGATGGTTCGGTAATTGTTGGAAAAATTAAGGAAGGTAAATCTGCTTCAGAAGGTTATGATGCGCAAACCGATAAGTTTGTGGACATGTTTAAAGCAGGAATTATCGACCCTACTAAAGTTGTAAGAACTAGCTTACAAAATGCAGCATCGATAGCTGGTGTTTTAATCACTACCGAAGCAATGGTAGCTGATGCACCTGAAGACAAAGCTGCAGCGGCTCCTGCAATGCCTGACATGGGTGGAATGGGTGGCATGGGTGGCATGATGTAAGTTGAGCTCATTAAAGCTAATCTAAAAAAACCCGGCCTAGCCGGGTTTTTTTATGAAATCCTATCTATAAAATAATTGAGTGTATTTTCTAAATTTTTATTCCACTCAGCTACATTTGAAGTAAAAATGTTTGCAGACGACTCTAGTATTAGTCCATCATCAAGTACTCTTAGATTATTAGCTCTTAATGTTTCTCCTGATGATGTGATGTCAGTAATTATTTCTGCAAAGCCATTGAATGGAGCGCTCTCGGTTGATCCATCACTTTCTACAGTCCTATAATCAACAACCCCACAATTTGAAAAATATTCATTTGTTAAATTCTTATACTTTGTTGCAACTCTAAGTCTTTTAGAGAATTTGGTTCTGTGCAAATGGCAGATTTCTTCTAAGTCGGCCATTGTCATTACGTCAATCCATATTTCTGGTATAGCAACAACTAAATTTGCTTTACCAAAATTTAACTTAAGTTTTTTTGAAACCTTCTGGTTATAATTAGTTATTTTTTCTTGTACTAAATCGTCACCAGTTAAACCAACATGAATGGATCCTTCATCAAGTCGATTTGTAATTTCTTTAGCACTTAAGAAATAAACAATTGCATTATCAAGACCCTCTATTGCTGCAATATACTCTCTATCATTTTCAAGATTACTAAAAATTATTTTTTTTTCTTCAAACAAAGACTCCATGTCTGTTCTCAATCTACCTTTACTTGGCAATGCAATCCGAAGTTTATTTTGTATATTCATTCCTAAATCAGCTCAATTATATTGTTATTATTAGTTGCAAATCCTACTGCTGATAAGTTCGATTTAGAGCCTAAATCTATAAGCAATTTATCATACCGCCCTCCACTGATTAATTCACTTTGATTATCAGGATTATAAATTTCAAACATCATGCCGTCATAAAATTCAATTGAATGACCAAAGTCATTATCAAAATAATATTTTTCTATATTACTTTTTTCTGATACAGCATTCACAAAATTCTCCATTTCCTCTACTTCACTCTCAAATGAAGAAACATTATTTGATTTAGTAAATTCGCGAAGTAGTGATGGAAATTCCGAAAGGTTACAACTTAATTTTAAAAAATTATTAATTAAATCAACAATTTTTTTTCCATCTTTCTGACTTATTACATTTAGGCTTTTTAATTGAAATCGATCAACAATTTCCTCAACAGTTCGAGCACCTAAACCTCGAACATTTTGTTTATTAATTAAATCTGTCAAGCCTTTGTCAGATACGTCATCTATATTAAATTTCTCTTGAAGCATGCTATGCTTTTTTTCATTATCATACCCTACACCTTCACCTAATCTATCAAGTAAACTCCCGAAATATTTTCTTCTAAAAAAATGTCTTACTAATCTCTGTTTCCATCTAATTGGCAGCTCTAATTTGTTGATAAACTGATTAAATAATTTAATGCTACCAATTTTAATTTTATAGTTATCAATATTTAATTGACACATTGTATCTTCAGCTGTCTTTAAAATGTACGCATCCATCTCATGTATATTATTTAAATTTTTTTCAGAAAAAATGATCTCAATACCTGACTGATTTAATTCAATAGAATTATTTGATAACTCATTGGATGATCTGAATACAGGACCGCTGTAACATAACTTTGACTCACTGGATTTACTATTACTTGCAATAAAATTTTGACATGTTGGTACAGTCATGTCTGGTCTCAAACATTTTTCTTTTCCTGAAGTATCAGTAAACGAATACATCTTTCTTCTAATTTCTTCACCTGAAGTTTCAAAAAATATATCCGCATCAAACAGCAATGGAAGTTCAATATAATTAAAACCAGAATTAATAAAATAATTCTTTAGATTGATATTTAATTCTTGAAGTGACATTTTATTTTAATTCAAAATTTCATTTAATGCTGTCATCAGGTCAGAGCGATTAATTGTTTGTTGTCCAGCTTTTGCCTCTTTCCATTTGTCTCTATCGACAATATCTTTTGAAACCTCTTTACCTTTATTTAAATCCTTAATTGATATTTCACCCTTTTTTAATTCTTCATCACCAGCAATGATCACAATATCTGCACCTTTGCGATCGCAATACTTTAATTGCTTTCCAAGGTTTTTAGATCCAAATGATATTTCACATGAAATACCTTCATTTCTAATTTCTTTAGCCATTGAAATATAATCCGGCATATTTTGATTATCTAAATTTGCAATTACCACTAATGGATTTTTCTTATTATCTAAAAGGTCTAATTGATTTAACGCCACAATTAATCTATCAACACCTATAGATATACCAGTAGCTGGAACATCCTCTTTCCCAAATCTTGAAATAAGTCTGTCATATCTTCCACCGCCAGCAACTGATCCAAATACAATTTTTTCACCTTTCTCATTTTTAATATCAACAAGAAGCTCTGCTTCAAAAATCATTCCAGTGTAATAGTCGAGACCGCGAACAACTGATGAGTCAAAACGAATTGGATAATCTGGGAAATTTTTTATATAGGAGTTGAATTCTTCCATCTGGGCGTTTGATTGGTTTGAATTGGTTATAAAAGAAATAATTTTATCAGCATCTGTCTCGCTTAAGCCCACGCCCTCCATAAAGTCACCAGATACATCTTTTCTTCCTTTTTGAAGCAACTCATTAACGCCCTCTATACCTAATCGATCTTTTTTATCTACTGCTCTAAGAATTTTTGGTAAATCGTCCTCTTTAACATCTAAGTTCGAAAAAAGTTCTGTCCAAATTTCCCTATTTGAAAATTTTATTTCAAATTGTGAAGTATTTAGGCCAAGGTCAATTAAAATATCACATACCATTACACACAGCTCTGCATCAATTAGTGTTGAATCAACTCCCACCACGTCAGCATCAAACTGAAAAAATTCTCTGTATCTACCTGGTCCTGGTTTTTCATTTCTCCAAACTAGTCCTGATTGATAACGTTTAAATGGCTTAACGAGGTCTTGATAATTTTGAGCTACGTATCTTGCTAAGGGGGCCGTTAAGTCATATCTCAGTGATAGCCATTTCTCATCATCGTCTTGAAATGAAAATACACCTCCACTAGGCCTGTCTACATCAGGAAGAAACTTGCCAATGCTCTCAGTATATTCAATTGTGGATGTATCTAATTCAATAAATCCATACTTTAGACATTCCTTCTCTATTATCTTAGAAACTTTTTTTCTAAGATTTAAAATTTCAATGTCACTGTCTTTAAAACCCTTCGGCAAAATTGCCTTTGGATTATTTTTAATTTTACTCATTTTACTCCCACTGTAAGTAAGATACTACAAAGTGTGTTTATTTAATATAAAAAGGGGTTATTGCCCGCTGATTGTTTTTTTCAGCGAACTTAGATATGATAGTGATGATGTTTAAATTTAAACATGAAGCTGAAATGCCTTATTTATTAATAAAAGTCAAATAATTTTAAATTTTTCTTAAAGTTTATAATAATTGCACTATTTTTATCGAAAGTAGTTATGGAAAATGATAGCAAATTAACAGTCACGTATGCCGCCTTAGGTCACTTACTAATGCATATGTTTGCTGCATTCTATTTTGTTATAGTTCTAGCAATTGAAGACGACTGGAAGCTTAGCTACGATGAATTACTAAATCTTTGGTTTTTAGGATCTTTACTTGTGGGTTTGGGAGCCCTTCCTGCTGGATGGATCAGTGACAGATGGAGTCGTTCTGGAATGATTGCAATTATGTTCATTGGCTTGGGAATTAGTTCATTATTATGTGGCTTGAGCGGAAATAAAGTTTCTTTATTTATCAGTTTATCATTGCTTGGATTGTTTTGCGCTATCTATCACCCCGCTGGAATTTCATGGGTTGTTAACACTTCAAAGGAAACTGGTAAAGCGCTTGGCTTTAATAATATTTTTGGGGGAGTAGGTATTGGATTAGGTGCCTTTTTTGCGGGTGTATTAATTGAACAATTTAATTGGCAAGCTGCCTTTATGCTGCCCGGATTGATCTCATTAGTAGTTGGACTAAGTCTAACCTATCATCTTAAATCAGGAAAAATATCATTAAAGAATATATCTTCAGAGCAGTTTAAAGATAATCCTGAAAAAAATCAGATGCTAAAAATTGCAATTATTATGCTGTTAAGTATTACATGTTTGAGCTTTGTTTATCAAATTCTTCAGACAAGTCTTCCAAAGGCAATTGATATCAGACTTACTGATAGTCTTGATTTATCTACTTCAGATATCGGCTACATAGTTGCCGCGATATATATTGTAAGTGGTTTAATGAATTATGTTGGAGGTATTTTAACAGATAAATATTCTGAAAAGCTGATTTATTCAATTGGAATAGTTGGCCAAGGACTCCTCTTGCTCTTAATTGTTAGTCTTTCAAATTACTGGTTAATTGCAATAAGTCTTGCAATCGTTGCTTTTAATTCAAGTATACTGCCTGCAGAAAATTTATTACTTGCAAAATTTTCACCTGAAAAATATCAAAGCCTAGTCTACGGTATTAAATTTATTGTATCATTTACAGTTGGTCCTATTGCACTGATCATGATTTCGAGAAGCTATGATTTAACGGGTGAATTTGGTGTACTCTACTTAGCTTTTGGGTTTGTGATGATAATTATGTTTCTGATTGTATTAACTCTACCTGTAAAAAAAGTAATTACTGGTACAGCTGGGTAGATTCGAACTACCGACCTCCTGAACCACAACCAGGCGCTCTAACCAACTGAGCTACAGCTGCATAAGTGGTGGCTCGAGGTGGAATTGAACCACCGACACAAGGATTTTCAGTCCTTTGCTCTACCAACTGAGCTATCGAGCCATTTAATTAGTGATCCTAGTCTTTTATTCTATAACATTAATTCGTGCAAAGAAAATATTCTGAATACAGTTAATCCAGAAAAACCTTTAATCTACTGATTAATTGGTCAACATTATCAAATGCATTCATCTCATGGGAATTAATTATTAATTTAAATTCATCCTTCTCATTAATAAAAACACATGGTAGCTCTGTTTTCTCATCAACAAAATCAAGTTCTTTTAGATGATCAATATAGTAAAATCGGCTATGTGCATTTATATTATTAAGAAATTCTTTCCACTTTATTTCTTTACCTAAATTATTGTATGTAATTGAGCATAAGTTGCAGTCATAAGTTTTTGGCGATATTATTTTATGCGCCCAATCTATAAAGGCATTTCCGATACCACTTTTTGCATTATAAATAAAAATTAATTCAATCATTTATATCCAGCTGAAATAAGGAGATTTTTGACTTCAAATAAGGGTAAACCGACTACATTTGAGTAAGATCCATTTAGGGATTTGATAAAAGACTCTGCCATCCCTTGAATTTTATATGACCCTGCAACACCTTGCCAGTCATTAGTTTTCATATAATCTTCTATATCTTGACCGCTTAATACTTTAAAACTAACAACTGTCGTAACGGTTTTTTTAAATATTCTATTTTCTAGATTTCTTATACAAATGGAAGTGCTGACTCTATGTCTTTTTCCCGATAGTCGAAGTAAGTTTTTATAAGCAATATTTTCGTCATCTGTTTTATCTATGAGTTTTCTACCAGTATAGGCAATCGTATCAGCAGTTAAAATTACTGAGTCTTTATACTTATTTTGAAAATGTTTTAGTTTCTCATGTGCTATACGTTTACAATATTGAAGAGGTAGCTCATTACTTTTAATGGACTCATCTATATTTGGGGAAACTATCTCACTTGGATTAATGTTAAGTTTTGCCAATAACTCAAGTCTTCGTGGAGATGCGCTGCCTAGAATTAGCTTCAAAATAATCTCAAACTACTTATATCGAAATATTATTCTGCCTTTGGTTAGATCGTAAGGTGTAACCTGAACAAGAACCTCATCCCCGGCAAGTACTCTGATTCTATTTTTTCTCATTCTTCCTGCTGTATGTGCTAATACTTCATGGCCATTTTCTAACTCTACTTTAAACATTGCGTTGGGAAGTAAATCTGTAACCTTACCCTTGAACTCTAGTATTTCTTCTTTTGACATAAATTATTTTTTTGTAAGCCTATATTCTATTGATCTTGAATGCCCGTCAAGACCTTCATTATCTGCGATTTTAATAGCACTATCTCCAACTTGTTCAATACCTTCTTTTGAAAATTCAACAAGTGATATTTTTTTGAGAAAATCAAAAACAGATAGTCCAGAAGAAAATTTAGCACTTCTAGAAGTGGGAAGTACATGGCTTGGACCTGCTAAATAGTCTCCAAGTGCCTCAGGTGTGTTACGGCCCATAAAAACTGCTCCAGCATTTTTTATTCTTTTAAGAATATCTTCCGGATTATCAACTAATAATTCCAAGTGTTCTGGTGCTAATTTATTAGATAATAAAACAGCTTCTTCAAGATTTTGAGTGATAATTATCTTTCCATTATTTTCCCAGCTTGAAGCCGCTATATCCTTTCGAGGAAGGGAATCTATCTGGTTCTCGACTTCTTTATTTACAGCATCTCCTAATTTCTGATCGGTTGTTAAAAGTATACTTTGTGCGCTTTGGTCATGTTCAGCTTGAGCAATGAGGTCGGCTGCAACAATTTTTGGATCATTTTTTTCATCAGCAATAATGACTACCTCTGATGGGCCGGCAAACATATCGATGCCTATGAAACCTGAAACTTGTCTTTTTGCTTCAGCAACATAAATATTGCCTGGTCCAACAATTTTATTAACAGATTTTATGGTCTTGGTTCCATATGCCAGAGCAGCAACAGCCTGGGCACCTCCTATACAGTATATTTTTTTTATTCCACAAATTTTTGCGGCATATAACACTGAAGAACTTATAGCGGTATTAGTCATTGGTGTAACCATGGTGATATCTTCAACACCGGCTACAACCGCTGGTATTGTGTTCATAATTACTGTACTTGGATAACTTGCAGTACCACCTGGGACATAAACACCCACTGACTCAACTGGACGCCAAACATATCCTAACTTTGAGTTAAGATTGTCTTCATAAACTAAATCATTCGGTAATTGCTTTTCATGATAAGTGCGAACACGATCCATTGATACTTTAAGCGCATCACAAAGATCACTCGGCACGTCACGTGATTGCCTTTCAATTTCATCTTCTTCAAGCAGTATGTTGTTAATATCAAGGCTATTTTTATCAAATTGATGAGTATATTTCAAAAGCGCTTCATCTCCGTTTTTTCTAATATCGTCAATGATCGCTGCCACAGTCTGAGTAACGTCCGAGTCACTTGATCTGTTCATTGTGAGAAGATTATTAAAATCATTCTCAAAATTTTGATCTACAGAATTAATTATTTTTGTCATTCTCTATTTTTTCAATATTCCAGGGTTCACCCTGATCTTCTAACTTGCATCTTATTATTTCAGTTTCGAGCTTTATAATTGCATCATTTTTGAAAAGCAATTCAATTTCTATATTTTTAGAATTGTTAGGATAATAATTAAAAGTTACGAGTTCTAGTGTCTTATTTTTGTTCAATTGATCTATATTTTTTGAGTAAACTGATAAAACATCTTCAAAGCTTAGTACTGCTTTTATTCTTTGATCTACTTTATTTACTATTTTTTCCTCCCACATAAATCTAGTAATCATAAGAAAAAATGACCTAATTGATGGCAAATATTTGATATCGTTTACTTCAATAAGTCCGTCTTGAAGTATGGTTGAGATAATTTTTAGCTCGTCAGTATCAATTGCATTAAGATTCATTTATCCTAATTTATTCTCCGAATATCTGCACCACAAGCTTGCAATTTTTTCTCTATTTTCTCATAACCTCGATCAAGATGATAAATTCGGTTCAATGTTGTTTCACCTTTAGCAACCAATCCAGCTAAAATTAAACTTACCGAGGCCCGTAAATCAGTTGCCATGACTTGAGCTGAAATAAACCCTTTACATGGATTAATAATTGCTGTTTTCCCTTTGGTTTCAATATTAGCGCCCATACGGTTTAGTTCTGGAACATGCATGAATCTGTTTTCAAAAATGTTTTCAGTTATTTGTGATTTAGATTTTCCAAGAGATAATAAAACCATCATTTGTGCTTGTACATCAGTTGGGAACCCTGGATATTCCATTGTATTAATATCAATACCATCAGAGATCTCGGATTGATTAACAATAATGCTATTCTCACCCATTGAGTAATTAATAGATAGCTCATTCAATAATTCCAATACATTGCTGATATGCTCAAGGTTCAGATTTGTAATCTTGAGATCGTTACCAATTATAGTTCCTCCAATTATATATGTGATTGCTTCTATGCGATCAGGGATAATTGAGTGGACAGCACCTTGGAGCTGGTCAACGCCTTGAATGTGAACATTTCTGTTTTCTCCTAATTCGATTTTAGCGCCCATCTTATTAAGACAATCAATAAGATCCATAACCTCAGGCTCAACTGCGATATTTCTAATTTCACTTTCTCCTCGAGCAAGCGATGCAGCCATAATTATGTTTTCAGTAGCTCCTACTGATACTTTTGAAAAATTAATTTTATTTCCTTTTAAGCCATTAGGCGCGCTACATTTAATATATCCACCATCTAATTCAAATGCTGCGCCAAGTTTCGTTAATGCATCTATGTGCAAATCTACTGGTCGAGCACCTATTGCGCACCCCCCTGGAAGAGATACGCTAGCGTGCCTTTTACGTGCAAGTAATGGCCCAAGAACTAATATACTAGCCCTCATCTTTCTAACTAAATCGTACTCCGCTATTGTACTTTCAGAGTCTGAATAACGAAGTGTAAGACGATTTGTATTAACATCTTTTTTTGTAACATTGACACCAAGCGATGATAAAACTGCTGACATTGTATTTACATCAACTAAATCAGGTACGTTTTCGAGTTCTAAATTTTCATTAGTAAGAATACTTGCAGCCATTATTGGGAGAGATGCATTTTTTGATCCACTGACAGGAACAGAACCCTGGAGAAGGTTTCCTCCATTTATCAATATCTTTTGCATGAACGATTTAAAGCTTAGGTAAAGTAACCCCTGTTTGCATCATATATTTACCTTTACGATCTTTATATGAAACTTCTGGTGGCGCTTCTCCCTTATAGAATAAAAACTGGCACGCTCCCTCATTAGCATAAATTTTTGCAGGTAATGGAGTTGTGTTAGAAAATTCTAAAGTTACGTGACCCTCCCACTCTGGTTCAAGAGGAGTAACATTTACGATAATGCCACATCTTGCATAAGTTGATTTTCCTAAACAAACTACAAGAACATCGCGAGGAATTCTAAAATACTCAACGGTTCTTGCTAATGCAAATGAGTTAGGTGGAATTATGCATTCTTTACCTGGCCGATCTACAAACCCTTTATCATCAAAGTTTTTTGGATCGACTAAAGCAGAATCTACATTGGTAAAAATTTTAAATTCTTCTGAAACTCTTGCATCGTATCCATATGATGAAAGACCAAATGAAATTGTGCCTTCTTTTTTTTGTCCATCAACGAACGGTTCAATCATTCCTTCTTCCAAGGCTTTTTTCTTTATCCAGTTATCCGACATGATTGTCATATTAATCTTCTTTCTTTTGCCTTCTTTGAAACTCTTTTCTTTTTCTTAAATTTTGCCTTAGTGCCTCAGCAAGCCTTTCTGTGCTGTCGAGCTTTTTATCCTTTTGCTCTTCCTTCGAGGAATTGTTTGATTTCATCTTTATTTAACCCTGCTTTTTTTAATTCTTTGATGAGCTTTTCTTCTTCTTTTTTATCCGTGTTATCAGAAAACTTAGCCTCACGTTTCTGCTGCTTGGCCATCGCTCTCTCCCCACGTTTTGATTTATAATCGTGATGAATACCCATAATTAACTCCATGAATTGCGCTACTTTATACAATATTTAATGGATTCTCTAGTAAAAACAAGGGACGCTCATTCCCAGTTATCTGCTACTCTTTTATGAATAAATCGCTTGAGAAATCTGAAAACTTTTCTGAGCCACTTTCTGTAACACGTAATGAGTGACTTGCCTCTACTCCCCAATCACCAAATTGCATAACAGCAATCATATGAAAGGTTACATTTGGTTGTAAAATAGTTGGATCACCTTTTGATATGTTTATTGTGTGCTCACCCCAATCAGGTGGATAACCAATTCCAATGGAGTATCCAGTCCGAGATTCCTTTTTGATATCGTATTTATCTAATACTGCCCAAAATTTTTGCGCAACATCATCTGCTGTATTGCCTGGCTTTATGGCTGATATACCCTCATTTAGCGCCTCATTAGTTGCATTTATGGCGTCAATTTTTTTTTGTTCTGCTTTTCCAAGCAGAACTGTTCTTGCAAGTGGTGCATGATACCTTTTATAAACACCGGCAATTTCAATTATTGTTGCTTCGCCCTTAACAAATCTTTCCTGCGTAGCCGTTAGATGTGAGGCAGAAGTCCCAGCTCCAGTTGGAAGTAAAGTTGCTATACTTGAATATTCTCCTCCATACTCTGGAGTTCCATAAAACATTGCTTTTTGTATCTCTCCAACTGCATCACATTGTCTAACACCTGGATTGATAACATCAATTGCAGTTTGCATTGATTTATCAGTAATTAAAGCGGCGTTTTTCATTAGATCAATTTCTGCATCTGATTTCACAAATCGTACCCAATTCACAAGGCGCTCACAATCTTTCAGCGTGGCATCAGGAAGCCCATCTAATAATTTTTTATAACAAAATGCCGTGAAATAATGACTGTCCATTTCAAGTCCAATTGAAAGTTTGTCCCAATTTTTATTTTTAATTATTTCAATCAAATAATCATAAGGATGATTTGGCCATGTATGTATATATTTTTCAGCGTAAACAATTATATTTTCTTGTGACCAGCAGTTTTGAAGGAATGCCCCTCCAGCATCTTGATCACGTACGAAAAGTAAAGGTTCTTCTGAGTCTATATGTATAATTACACATTGAGCATAATAAAAAGACCATGCATCATAACCGGTAAGGTAATTTATGTTTGCTGTATCTTGAGAGACTAATAAATCAATACCCTTTTCTTGCATTGATTTTTTTACTTTATTTAGTCTTTCAATATACTCACTTTTAGAAAATATCATTAATCATTAAGTCTTTCTTCAACAAGTTTAGACCAAAATGATGAACCAATGACAAGAAGCTTGTCGTTAAAATCATAATTTGAAGAATGTAAAGATTGTCCATGAGTTCCTTCTGTTCCATTTCCAATTAAAATATAGCATCCAGGCTTAACCATTAGCATCTGGGCAAAATCCTCAGAAAATAATTTTGGATCACAATTTCCATCTACTTTATCCTCTCCAAATAGGTCAGCTGCAACCTTACTTGCAAAAGCTGCTTGATCTCTAGAATTAATTGTCATGTTTGTTCTTGTGAGGTAATTAAAATCATAATCGACACCATGTGCTTTCGCCGTTCCATCTACAATATCTTTCATGCTGCGTTCAATAATTTGATTGGCTTCTGGTGACAACGCACGTGCATCACCTGAAATGATAGAATGACCGGGCAGTATATTTTCATTGCCATCAGACTCAAATTTTGTGACTGAAACAACACCATTCATAGCTGGATTAATTTTTCTCGAAACAATTGATTGAAGAGCTGTTATTATTTGAGTACCTACTGTAATAGTATCAACGCCCATGTGTGGCAAGGCTGAATGACCTCCCTGACCTCTTAATTCAATTTTAAATAAACTTTCGCTTGCAGTGATAGTTCCTGCTCTTGTTGCAAAGGTTCCAAGTTCCATACCGGGCAAATTATGAAAAGCATATACCTCATCCATTGGGAACGTTTCAAACAGCCCATCATCTATCATTGCTTGAGCTCCCTGAGTTTTTTCTTCATCAGGTTGAAAAATAAAATAAACAGTTCCGTTAAAATTTTTTGTATTACTTAGATATTTAGCTGCACCTAGAGCCATTGCTGTATGACCATCGTGACCACACGCATGCATTTTACCTTCGTGATTGGACTTATACGTGCAGTCATTTTCCTCTGTTACCGGTAATGCATCCATATCTGCACGAATACCAATACTTTTATTACTGTTTCCATTTTTGAGAACAGCAACAATTCCGGTCTTACCTATGCCTTCATGTACTTCCAGTCCAAAACTCTTTAAAATATCTGCAACTTTTGATGAGGTTATATCTAAGTCAAAATTTAGCTCAGGATGCGCATGAAAATCATGACGCCACTCAAGCATTTCCTTCTCATAATTTTGTGTAACTGAATTCATTTGGAATAATTTATAGTTTTTTTCTTAGCCAGCTGTGAAACCTTTTAATTTCATACTCTTCAGGCATTAATGTTCCATTTTTTCTTGTTGGATTATGTATGCCTTTTTGATTCAGTTCGCAAGCTTCTGCATCTTGTTTCATGACTAATACAGCAAAATCAACAACATTTTTCATTGAATATTTTTTATCTTTAAGAGTTTCTTTTCTAAATACCCACTCTGCTGTAACTTCTGTAAGTTCCTCTGATAAAGGAAGAATACGAACCATTCTTATATGGTCAGTAAATATTGCTAAAAACATAGAAGGCCAAGTAGTCATGTAAATGTAACCAGGAAAATCGGTTTGATTTTCCAAGTACTCTACTCGATGACCTTGTGCGCTTCCATTCATTGACCAAGTTTCAGTACCTTTTTTCATTCCACCTTTGTACTTTGGATCATCATGATGAGTAAAACGTTTCCAGTTTGGATCATCTTTAATATCTACTAACCTTCTTCCATAAATAGGGACTAGGTCAGATAGTTCAGGATGAAGGTTGGGACAATGTAAGCATTCACTATAATTTTCCCAAAATATTTTCCAATTACACTTTATTTTTTTCTTCCAGGTATGGCCAATTTGGTAGTCACTGACATTCAATTGAGAAAAAGCATCACTGTAATCTGGAAATACTTTTTTTGCATTCCATTTAGCGTTTTTATTCATGTTAATAAAAACTAACCCATTCCAAACTTTAATTTTTACTTTTGTTAGACAATTTTCATCTTTTCTAAAATTTTTAGGATCAATAATAGATGTAGTTCGTACTAAATTTCCATTACTGGCGTTATATGACCATTGATGATATGGGCAAATCAATAAATTTGATTTTAGTTTGCCACTTTTTTCTTTTTTTAAAATTGAACCTCGATGACTACATGAATTATAAAAAGCATTTATTTCTCCTTCTTTATCACGAACAATAAGTATATTAAATTTGCTAATTTCAACTGTGTGAAAAGATAAAGGTTTTGAAATAGTATCCACGTGGCAAACATATAACCACTCTTTAGACAAAACTTTTGAAATCTCTTTATCAAATTGCTTTTGATTGAAATACCAATTTAAAGGTAGAGATTTTTCAGTTTTTTTTAAAATATATCCTTCTGACATGCTTGTAAAAATTTTATACCCTTATATTGTCTATGACTAGATATTATGAGAAAAATTCATTGGATTATTCTACTCAGTACATTAGGTTTTTTGATTTTAATTGGTTCTCTTTATTTATACAACTTATACAATGTACCTGTCTTATCAAAGGAAGATATTCAAAAACTATCCGAAGAGGCAAAAGAGCAAAGAGAGAATATTACTAAGCAAACCGTTTTTGAACCATTTGAGTTTAAAAAGCCAAGTAAAAATAAAAATGTATACTTTGGTGATCTTCATGTTCACTCCAGTTTATCATTCGACTCATATATTTTTGGAAATCGTTACGGCCTAGAAGAGACTTACAATTTTGCAAAAGGTGAACCAATGCAGAATATGTTTGGCGAAACAATGCAAATTTCAAGACCACTTGACTTTGCAGCTGTTACTGATCACGCCGAAACATTTGGCCTTCAAGAAAGTTGTGCTGACCCAGAAATTACTGATGAGTCACGACTTACATGTGAAAGACTCGAGTCTCCTAGCTATCGTTTTTTTATTGGTCTGCGTGATACTTCTGTTGCGCGACCACCGGTCAGTATCATGTCCGAAGCAATAGGAGATAAGGAAAAAGAAAAGCGTTTTGTAAGATCAACATGGGATAAAATTATAAAAGCTGCAGATCTTCATTATGAGCCTGGAAAATTTACAACTTTCGTTGCATACGAATATTCACCTACATTACCTGATGGTGGATACAATCACAGGAACGTCATATTTAAAAATAATACAGTTCCAGAAAAAGCTTATTCGCTGTTTGATGCACATACAGCCATTGATTTGTGGAAAAAATTAATAGAAAACTGCAATCATCCATGTGAATTTATGACTATACCGCACAACGGTAATAGATCATGGGGATATGCGTTTGCAAATCACACCATAGACAATGATAAATATACAATTGATGATTGGAAACTCAGAAATGATAACGAACCGTTAGTTGAAATTTTTCAAGATAAAGGAAGTTCTGAGTGCAGTACATTTTTTGGAAGCACAGATGAAGAATGCGATATTGAGCAGTTTTATCCAAAGTGTAAAAAAGAAAATGATACTCTTTGTATTCAGGAAACTTCTATGGCGCGCGATGGTCTAAAAATTGGACTGACCCTCGAAGATGAAATAGGCTTTAATCCACTTGATTTTGGTATGATTGGTAGTTCTGACTCACATAATTCAAATCCTGGGGATACTGAGGAATGGGATTACAGAGGTCGCACTAGTTTTGTTGGACCATCTAAAGTGAGAGTGAAGGATGGTTTACTTTTAACTCAACTAGTAAATAATCCAGGCGGACTAGCCGCAATTTGGGCTGAGGAAAATAATAGAGATACATTGTTTGAGGCAATGCAAAAAAAAGAAGTGTATGCGACCAGTGGTACGAGAATTAAATTAAGATTTTTTCTAAATTTCAATGGTACCGAAGAATTACTAAACTCATTAGACCCAATAGCTGAGTCTTATAAAAATGGTCATCCAATGGGAAGTACAGTAATGAATGGTTCGATGCAGCAACCTAAATTTTATATCACTGCTGAGAGAGACACGTTGAGTGCACCTTTAGACAAAATTCAAATTATCAAAGGGTGGTCTGAGAATGGAAAAATAAATGAAGTTGTTTACGACGTGATTTGTAGTGATGATAGAGAAATAAATAATAGAAACAACAAATGTAAGGAAACTAAAGCAAGTGTAAATTTTGAAAATTGTTCTTTCGATGAAAACTATGGATCTGATCGATTAGAAGTAATTTGGACTGATACTGAGTATACACCTGATCAAAATACATTTTATTATGCAAGAGCTATCGAAAATCCTACATGTCGTTGGTCAACTTATGATAGTATTAGAATTGATGAAAAACCTGCTAAAAATTATCCAAAAATTACGCGTGAGATGGCATGGTCTTCACCTATTTGGATAAAAAATAAATAAGTGAATGTTACCAAAAGATCTCATCAATAAATACAGAGACTGGAAAGAAAGCTCTTTCGCGCAAGAAAAAGATCACTTTGAAAGACTTGCAAAAGAAGGTCAGTCACCTAAATACATGATCATATCGTGCGTAGACTCAAGGGTTGATCCGAATGCTATATTCAAATCAAAAGCTGGTGAAATGCTAGTTCATAGAAATATTGCTAATATAGTGCCACCCTATAGTCAATTAACGGAACATAGCGGAACAATTGCAGCTATCGAATTTGGTGTAACGGCATTAAATATTAAAAATATTATTATAATTGGGCACTCAGGATGTGGAGGTATAAAGAATGGGTATCATATGTGTCATGAAAATAATTTTGATGATAACTCATCAATTTCTAATTGGCTTAAGTTACTAAAACCAGTATACGATAACATTTCAGGCGAAGGAAACGATGAGAAGGTTAAGTACATGGAGAAAGAAAGCATTATCGTATCATTAGAGAACTTAAGTAAATATCCCTTTATAAATACTGAAGTAAAGTCAGGTGAAATTATGCTTTATGGGGTTTGGAATGATATTGGATCTGGATCTATAGAGACGTATGATTTTGAGAAAAAAAAGTTTGATTTAATTTAATCTAATTTAATTTAAGAACTTCTGAAGAATATACAGAATTTAAATACTCCGGATGATCAAGTTTCATTAATATTGAAGGACCATTTAGAGCAGAATCAGGTGTGCGATGAAGTATACCATTGCTACCACCGGTAAATATTGCAATGTTCCATTTATCAATGAAATGTAATTTACTTTTATCTCTAACGATCTTTTCATTTGGTTCACCTGCCTCATAGGCTAGACGGTCAGCATCCTGATTTTGTATCCATTCTGTACCTTGTCCAGCATAAGTGACCAAAAGACGTCTTGGTACGTTATCAACATGATAACGTCTACACTCTCGTTTTGTCCCAAGCCAAAAGCAAAGTGTATCAGTTTTTTCAATCAGTAAGAATGTTCTGCAAACGGTTTCCATATCTGCAAGCCAATAATTATAAAACTCAGTTGAACTTAACTGGTTAGGAATTATTTCCTGGACCAAATTTTTTAAATCTTCTTTCAAATTAATTGAACTAAGAGTGCCCTCAATTCCAAAGTCATTTTTCATTAATTTTTGAAAGAAAGAACCTGCACCCTCAGGTTGTTCACGCTCCAATATACCTAATTTATAGTCAGTATCCTTGAATTCTTTTAAAGATTCTAGATTGTCAGCTTTAAATAAGCTCATGAAAAATATTTTGTAGAATTAGCAATTTTCAAATGAAGATGCCATGTCACCTATTAGATCAAAATAAAGATCTTTTCCTGGCTCCAATTCAGCTCCTAATGGATCTAAAACGGCAGACTTTATACCAGTATCACTTGCAATTGTTTCTGCAATACTTGGGTTAAATTGAGGCTCTGAAAATAAACAATTAACACTCTCATGCTCAATAACTTCTCTTATTTCTGCAAGTTGCTTCGCACCAGGCAACACCTCAGGATTTACAGTAAGAGCACCAATTACTTCAATACCAAATCTCTGCTCAAAATATTGATAGGCATCATGAAACACAATGTATGTTGCATCACTATTTATTTTTGATCTTGTATTGTCTATTAACTGGTCAAGGTCATTAATAGCATTCGCAGCATTGGATGAATAAATTGATTTATTGGCAGGATCAATTTCAGATAATTCTTCTGAAGCAATACTTACAATTGTTTTTGCGATTTCTGGATCTAGCCAAAAATGTATTCGTCGTGACCTTCGTGTTCATCGTGTTCGTCGTGTTCATCGTGTTCGTCGTGTTCGTCATGATCATCGTGTCCATCAGCATGATCTTCGTGTTCATCATGGTCATCGTGATCATCGTGATGATCATCAAATACATTTTTTTCTCTAAATTTTAGAAGCTCAATCTGATCAGAATCCATGAGTGTTACTCTTTTTGCACTGGCAGCAATTGAGTCAAGAGGTGTTTCCAAGAACGACTCTAAGTCTTCTCCGATCCAAAAAACGATATCTGCTTCTTGTAGCATTGTAGCGTGTGAGGGTTTCAATTGGAATGTGTGAGGAGAAGAGCTTCCGTCAACAAGCAGATCAGGACGTCCAACACCATCCATAACATAACTTACAAGTGAATGTATTGGTTTTATTGATGTTACAACTTTTGGTTCAGCCTCAGCAGAAGAAATAAAGGAGAATAAAGATAGAGATGATAGTAATAGGCCAAATTTATGTTGTAATTTCATAGTATAATTGCTTTCATTAATAATTGAGTATAGTGTTATAATATAACAAATTTTTAATAGCAAGTTTTTAATGACCAATAATCCAAACGTCCTTGTAAAAATCTCTAACGCAGGGATTCAGAAGAGCGGCAAATGGCTTGTAAAGGATGTTAATTTAGAAATTCATAGGGGTAAAATAGTTACAATTATTGGTCCCAACGGCTCAGGAAAATCAACAACAGCAAAAATTGTCCTTGGTCTTCATAAAAAAATTGAGGGAAATGTTCAGACGTTCACTAAAAAGATCTCATATGTCCCCCAGAAAGTATCAATAGATTGGACTTTACCCATTAGGGTTTTGGATTTTATGGTTTTAACAGAAGATTTAAAACCTCAAGAGATAAATGATGCTTTGAATTTAACTGGTGTTGATCATTTAATATCGAGAAATCTCAGAGACTTATCTGGCGGTGAATTCCAAAGGGTACTACTTGCTAGAGCTATTGCAAAAAAGCCTGAACTTTTAGTTTTAGATGAACCGGTACAGGGAGTTGATTTTGCTGGTGAAGTAGCTTTGTATGGACTCATTAAGAAGATATCTGAAACATTAAATTGTGGTATTCTTCTGATTTCTCATGATTTACATGTAGTTATGTCGGCTACTGATTATGTTGTTTGCCTAAATGGTCATGTTTGCTGTTCGGGTACACCTGTAGATGTGGCACGTGATAAACACTACAAAGAATTATTTGGTGAAAAATCATCACAATTATTATCAATATACGAACATGACCACGACCATGTACACACTGCTGATGGAGACATAGTAAAAGAAAATGTTTGATGATTTCTTATTCAGAGCTTTAATAGCAGGAATTGGAATTGCTCTTGTTACTGGTCCACTAGGATGCTTTGTTGTATGGCGACGTTTATCTTTTTTTGGTGACACGTTAGCTCATTCAGCTTTGTTGGGAGTTTTGTTGTCTGTTGCATTTGATCTAAACATATCACTTACAATTTTTACTGTATCATCTCTAATTGCTCTTCTGTTATTAAGATTACAGAAAACGACTAACTTACCAAGCGATGCTCTGTTAGGTTTGTTATCTCATTCCTCATTAGCAGTGGGATTGGTAATACTGGGATTTTTATCTTTTATTCGATTCGATATTATGGGAGTTCTATTTGGAGATATACTCTCAGTAAATGTAAATGACTTGCTTGCTATTTGGATTGGTGGAGCCATTATTCTTTTAGTTTTATGGTTTATTTGGAAACCGTTGTTTGCCTCAACAGTAAATTATGAGCTCGCTGAAGCCGAGGGCATGAATCCGGAGAGAGTAAATGCAATTTTCACGATTTTGCTAGCCGCACTTATTGCGATTTCAATAAAAATGGTTGGATTATTACTAATTACTGGAATGCTGATTATCCCTACAACAATGGCTCGTAATTTATCTAATAATCCAAAACAGATGGTTATTTTATCAATTATTGGCGGTCTTTTATCAGTGTTTATCGGATTATATACTTCATTTGAAATTAACACATCTTCGGGACCAACAATAGTTGTAGTTGCGCTAATTTTATTTATCTTATCATTAATAGGAATCAAAAAAAGAAACTATGGATAAGAAGAGTAAATCATTATCAAAAAATCAAAAAATTGTTTTGGACTTCATTCAGAAGAATAAAAAGCCTGTTAAAGCATATTCAATCTTATCTAATGTTCAAAAAAAAGGAATTAATGCACCTCCCCAAGTTTACAGAGCATTAGACAAATTAATTGAAATTGGAAAAATTCATCGAGTTGAGAGTCAAAATTCATTTGTTGCTTGTAAAATTTCAAACTGTGACACACCCCATAAAACTGTTTTTTCTATTTGTAATTCTTGTGAAATTGTCTCTGAAATCAATGATCCAAAACTATTTAAAAATTTAAAAGATTTTAGAGATAAAGATGGAACAGTATTTGATGGATATAATTTAGAGTTTTTTGGAACTTGTAAATCTTGTAAAAATAAACAAATTGAAAATACGAAGCATTAAAATATAAATGTTATAAAATAACATTTTTCTAGACACCTAAATATTTTTTCAATAAGATTTTTAAAAAATTCTCAGGAGATAAAATGAAAAAAAGTATTTACTATTCACTATTAATGTCTGCGATGATGTCAGTTGCAGCCGCAGAAGAAACAAGGCAAGTTGACAAGCATGAACATGGGGTCGGTGAGTTAAATATTGCTGTAGAAGGCAGTGCCATAAATCTAGAGTTTATGATACCTGGCGCAGATATTGTTGGGTTCGAGTATGAAGCAAAAAGTGATAGTGATATAGCATTGGTAAATACAGCTCTTTCTAAGTTTCAAGATTTTGAAAACATCTTTATGCGGTAATGTAAAAGAAATTGACAGAATAGACTTTCCATATTTTACTACTTTTCCTAACTCTGGAGAGCTTGAAATACAATTTGTATCTGAAGTTGGATCCACGAGTTTTGAAGTGGAAGGAGATAAGCCTTTCATAGATTTAAAAGGAAAAATCTAATTGGATGAAAATATTATTAAAATTGATTCTGTAAGATTTTATTGGTCAAAAAAAAGTAGCTTTAAAATATTTGTCCCCAATTTCGAGATCAATAAAGGTGAAAAGGTTCTTTTATTGGGAGAGAGTGGCTCAGGCAAGACAACTCTTCTTTCATTAATTTGTGGGTTTTTAAATCCTTTAAGTGGGAGCATATCAATTAATGGAAGTACGATAAATAAGCTTTCTTCTAAAACTAAAGATGAACATCGAGCAGATAATATAGGTATTATTTTTCAGCAATTTAATCTGCTCCCATATGCAAATGTTATAGATAATATTGTTCTGCCTCTATATTTCTCAAAAGTAAGGTCTGCTAATGTAACTAATCAAAGAGAGTCGGCCTTAAATCTTTGCAAACAATTGAGATTACCTGATGATATTGATCAATATAAAGCAAGTAGTCTTAGTGTTGGGCAGCAACAAAGAGTAGCCGTGGCAAGGGCATTGATAGGCAATCCTTCCTTAGTTATTGCAGATGAACCCACATCTTCACTAGATACAGATGCACAACAAATTTTTTTAGACCTCATGTTTGAACAGATTTCGAATAACAAATCAACTTTACTTATGGTATCTCATGATAGATCGCTTGCTGAACGATTTGATCGATTAATAGATATCAATGAAGTGTTAACCCGAGAAGATTAGATATGTTGTTAAAACTTTCATTGAGCTCTCTCTACGCAAGATTAGTAACTGTAGGCATGACTGTTATTGCAATTTCTTTTTCTCTAATGCTTTACATGAGTGTAGAAAAATTAAGAACATCTGCTTACACAAGTTTTACAGATACAATTTCTCAAACAGACTTAATTATTGGTGCAAGAGCAAGCTCAGTTCAATTGATGCTCTACTCTGTATTTAGGATTGGCAATGCTACCAATAACATCACCTGGGAAAGCTACTTGGATGTTGTGAA